>JGI12210J13797_10203412_pt1 | contig 14936 bp, 13 predicted proteins | sample ElkSlonscriptome_3_FD_13797 | JGI IMG/M metagenome (IMG submission 13797)
GGCTCGGGGTGTAGCGTAGCCCGGTCATCGCGTCCCGCTGAGAAGCGGGAAGGTCGCAGACGAAAGTTCGCTTGTCGGAACAAATGAGTTCCGTGAGATCAAAATACTCGGGGTGTAGCGTAGCCCGGTCATCGCGTCCCGCTGAGAAGCGGGAAGGTCGCAGACGAAAGTTCGCTTGTCGGAACAAATGAGTTCCGTGAGATCAATATACTCGGGGTGTAGCGTAGCCCGGTCATCGCGCCTGCTTTGGGAGCAGGAGGTCGCAGGTTCGAATCCTGCCACCCCGACGAAAGCCTGACAGATTCTGTCAGGCTTTTTTGTTTTCTTGTGTAAATGTTCGTCTACATACTTTACAGCGATTCAATTGAACAGTTTTACGTTGGCATAGCGGCGGATCTGCAGGATCGATTGATTCGGCATAATCGAGGTCGTTCAAAATCCACCAAGCGTGGAATTCCATGGTCTCTTGTGAAAACCGTTAAAGTGGAAAACCGAAGTGAGGCCATGCGGCTTGAAAAGAAGATAAAAGGAAGAGGAATAAAAAGATGGCTTGAAGAGCACGATAAATCTCGCTCCGCCTGAAACGGGAAGGTCAATCGACGAAGGCGATCTGCATTTTCCTTTTGATTTACACCTAGCAAGATCGTCCCTACGAGGCAAAAGAGGGGCTAACCCGTCTGGACTTTTTTATGCGAAAGCTCGCCTTTAATTCTGAGGCCACTCAAGTTTTACTCTTGGCGAACTGCTTTAGCACTTATTCCCTTCCTAAACTCCGACGGCGTGCACCGATGTCGCTCTTTAAATGCCGAATAAAATGAAGCTTTATTGCTAAAACCGACTTGGAAATAGATACTTTTCACCGGAAGGTCGGGCTCTGATGCCAGAAGCATTTCGGCTTCAGCCAATCTCAGATCATTAACGTATCGGTTAAAGTTCTTTCCTGTCTCGGAATTGATGGCATAGCTCAAGTAATTTCTGGGAAGTCGAAGTTCCTTGGCCAGGGCCTCAAGCCTCAGGTCTTCGCGATGGTAGCGTTTTTTATCCGCTACGATTTGGTTTATTTCAAAAAAGATTTGCCGCGCAGCTTCGGACTCGAGAAGTTCGGTTTTTTCAGAATTCGAAAGTGGTGCATTTTCTTCTTCACTTTCACGGGATTCAAAGACTGCTGGAAGCAAAGCTAATAGGCCACCAACCGAATAAATTCCCGCTGACATCACAAAGGATATCGCGTAGTCCCATTCATTGCTGAAGAAAGGGAACCGCACTAAAATAAAGTAGCTCGCAAAGGCAAGGGTGAAAAGTCCCAGAAAGACGGCTAGGTATTGAAGCTCCTTTTTCTTGCCATCAGGCGATTTTTGAATGATTTGAAAGAGAAAAGACGTTGCAGCGATATAGACTGAGACTACCAACCATGGGTTAACTCCGAGGAACAAGATCTTTTCCGGAAGGGAAAATGCGCCAAATTGATAATCATAAATACCTGTCCAATAGGTCAAGTTTAGAATCACTCCGCCGAGTGCAGGTAGATAGAGAAGCAAATAAGGAAAGGGCATGGTGCGCTTACTGCTACCGAAGCTATATTCTACAACCCAAGCGGCAATAAGAAGAAGAAATACATTCGGTGTAAACCTTAGGTATGGGAACACAAATTGGTAATGACTCCAGTAAAGAACGTATTGGACTAAGACCATAGAAAATGCTCCTACAATAAGTGCGGGATAAATAGCGATCTTTTTTTGAAAAGTTTTTGCAATGAGCAAAAAGGAAATGAAGAATCCCGTGCAGGCAACAATAAGAAAAAGGCTGGTCCACTGGTCTAAATCGGGCTCCATCAAAGAAAATATAAAGATTAAATGTAGCGATTATTCACCGTTGCGGTAAATCGCGGATAAATAGTCGCGCACTTCACCGTAATAAGTTTCGGGATTTTCGAGCCAGCCGTAATGGGAAGCCTGATCTACGAAAACCAGTTTAGATTTTGCGAATACAGAGTCGGCGTAAAAAGCCAGATCTTTGCTCAGAACGTCGTGTTCGCCTTGGATAATGAGAACCGGTTCTTTGAAAGTTGACAAGCTTTCCGAACAGTCAAAGTTCATATTGCGCATATCACTCCAAATCTGCCCGTTTATTTCTCGATTTACCCGCGAGAGGCGATCGGCGACTAGTGAAACGTATTTTTGGTCATACAAATATGCGGGCGCCAAGAATTTGCAATAGGCATTCCATACCTTGGTGGATGTCCCTTCTTCGCGCGCTAATTCACCGTAGTAAGCCAGCGAATCTCGATTTTGTTGAGATAATCCTGCCGTAATATCAAAACCATCCGTCAGCAATTGCAGGTCGATACCACCGGAAGAGGAGAGAATGATTCCTCTGACCCTTTCCGGGAATTTGGCGGTGTAATAGGAAGCCAGCATTCCACCGAAAGAATGGCCCAGCAGCACCCAATCATCCAGACCAAGTGCTGTGCGTATATGCTCCAAATCCATCACCATCGAGTCGAGTTTCAACGTGGTAGAATCCAACTTAGCCAATGGAGATTTTCCCGTGCCGCGTTGATCGAAAAGAATCATTTGGTATTCATCACTCAATCCGTCGGCCAATGATTTGAATCCTTCACTGTCGAGCCCGGGGCCTCCGTTAATGATTAAAACGGGGTTGCCCTTTCCGATTGTTTTGACGTAGGTGCGACCATCGACCATTAGTTCTTTCTCAGAATTTGATTGACCCGATGCGCAGCTCGAAATCAGAATAAAGATGGTCATTACACAGATGGTCACCCTGTTCTCAATATTCATAGTTTCTTGATTTTATGGAGCGCATTTGTATTAGTTTTTCTCACGTGTCACCATAACTTTTCGGGCGATTTCATCTCCGTTTTCAAACTTGATTCTTAAGGTGTAGACTCCCACCCCTGCATTTTCAGCATTCCATAAAATGGCAGAATCAACTTGATTGCCGAATACTTCTTTTCCTGATTGATCAAAGATAGTGACAGTCTCTGCCCTAATTGGAATTTCCGATGAAAGCTCGAATTTATCGCCGGGATTGGGTACGACATTGACATGTTTATAGCGATCCTGATTTTTCGCAGAAAGACCGGAAGTAGAGCGAAGTATGACTGCATTTGGCGTAAGCAATGAAAACGGTTGAGAAGGAATGAGCTCTTCGATGAAAGTGCCGTCGGCTTCGTATTTTATAACCTTACCTGCGGCACCGTTTCCGATGAGTAAACTCCCATTTTCCGTAATGGCAACGCCTTCGGGCTGACCGATGGAGCCAATAAAAACTCCGTTTGGAGTTCCATCGCCGGCAAATTGCAAGACGTTGTTGGCGTTGTAGTTGTTTACAAAGAAATTGCCTGTTTCGTCAAACCAGATGTTTGTCGGGCCGTTTATTCCCGAGGAAATAAAGAGTCCGAGGTCTTCTCCCGTCGGACTAAATTTTCGCACGGTTGACTGATTGTAAGAGGAAACGTAGAGATTTCCTTCCTCATCCCAGGCCATACCGATGCTTCTGCTTACACCCGTTTCCGTAAATTCTCCCAGATAAGTTCCGTCAACATCATACCTCAGCACTTTCCCGTTTCCGAACCATTGTAGTATATAAATATGTCCGTCAGGGCCAAACTGCATTCTGGTCGGACCATCAGCTTCGGCGGCAAATAGATCTTGAAACTCTCCCGTTGTTGAATTGTAACTATTGACTGAATCGGTATTCAAATTAGAAATCAATACGCGATTCTGTTCTTCCAAGAAAAGAATGTCCTGAGGCCAGCCTAAATTTTCGGAAATGAAAACCTGGCCATTTTCGCCGTTCTGATCGTATTTTAGGATTTGCCAAGGTGGGCTGCTGAAGTTTCCGGCATCGCTTACGTAGATGTCATAATCCTGACTGAAAATGATTTTTGGAAATACGACGATCGCTGCTAAAAGGAGTGAAGAAAGATTTTTCATACGGATTCTTTAGTGCTTCGAAAATGACCAATTACGCTGAAAAGAAGGTTTGGATTTACACATCCATACCGATTGACTCTGGGAATTCAGAATCCGGCTTTCCGAGGAGAGTCGGTTTTTGTTATTCAGCCTATTCGCTTAGTCTGAGAGGAATGTATATTTTCGCAACATGAAATTATTAAGACTTTCCCTATTAAGTTTAGGCCTTGTTCTTTTGGCAAACGGCACTTCCGCTCAATGCGAACCATTTTTTGGTAAGCTGGTGATCAATGAAATTTTACCTGGAAATGATAACTCAGGAACCGATGAATTCGGCGAAAATGACGATTGGGTTGAAATTTACAATGCTTCCGATGAGGCCATTAACCTGGAAGGGTTTTTCCTCTCAGATAACGACGGAAACGAGACCAAATTCGTGTTTCCCGACTTTGAATTGGCCGCCGATGACGTGGTAGTCGTGTGGTGCGATGATCAGCCTGAACAAGGTGATTTTCACGCTTCTTTTCGCTTGTCGGCTGCGGGAGAAGAGGTAGGACTTTACGATCCCGACACGCTTACGCTCGATTACGTGCGCTACGGTTCTGTACCCGATGATATTGCGGTTGGTCGATTTCCGAATGGAAGAGGACCATTCAGTGTCTTGATTCCCACTTTTGATCAAATAAATACGAATAGTGTCCAGCCCGGCTTGGTGATCAACGAATACCAATCGGTAAACGAGTCAACCGCCTCAGATCAATTTGGAGGTTTTGAGGATTGGGTTGAGCTTTACAATGCGGGAAACACTCCGATAAATCTGGAAGGGTATTTTTTAAGTGATAAAATCGGAAGCCCCACTCAATTTGTCTTTCCCGATACCACGCTTATGCCCGATGATTATCTCATAATATGGTGCGATATGGGCTTGATGGAGCCGGGTTTGCACACTTTCTTTAGATTGGGTGGTGATGGAGATGATATATTGCTTTCTGATCCCGATACACTGACCATAGATTATGTAAGCTTTGGTATCATAACCGCCGATGAGTCAGAAGGACGTTTTGCCAATGGAACGGGACCTATCGCTTGTTTCATTACTCCAACGCATGGAGCTAATAATGGTGATCCTTTGAGCACTACAGAACCTCTTCGTAATCAAAACTTTAAAATATTCCCAAATCCTACCTCGGGAAAAGTAAGTATAGAGTCGGAAAACTTTCAGCCTGGCAGTCTTCAGGTATTTTCAACCGTGGGAACTTTGGTCTATCAATCTACGGTTTCAAGCAATTTGGAGCGGATTGATTTATCAAGTCTGCCTACCGGTTTGTATCTTTTAAATTTCAACAACAGGATCACAAAACTCGTTATTGAAAGGTAGTACAACTTTCTACCGCCCATGGCGTCATACAAATGCAAGATTTTGAATCATTATTAAAACCTTTTTGATGAAGCCGAAAATAGCCCTGTTTTCTATCTTTCTTTCCTGTTGTGTCGGTTTAAACGCCCAAGTAGTCATTAATGAAATAAGCGCTGCTAATTATACGGGTCTCACCGATAATTATGGAGACAATGAAGATTGGATCGAGCTTTACAATACAGGTGGAGCGGCAGTGGATCTTTCGGGATATTACCTCAGCGATGAAGAGTTGGAGCCGATGAAGTGGGAAATACCCGCAGGAACAATCATAAATGCGGGAGACCATCTGCTTATATTCGCTTCTGACAGGAACGAAAGTACCGGCGGAAACTTACACACTAGTTTTAAGATCACCCAAGCCAAGCAAGAAGGTGCTGTTCTTTCCGATCCTTCAGGGACGATTATTGACTCGTATCTTCTCACCATTGCCAATCAGCGTGACCACTCTCGCGGCCGACTTACGGATGGAGCGAACGATTGGGGAATATTCACTACTCCTACTCCGGGTGCTGCCAACACGGACGGAATGGGTGAATACGTTCCCATAGAGATCATTACCGAACCGGGTTATTATTCGGGAACCGTGAATGTGGAGATTCAGTCTGCTGATGGAGGCGCGGCAATTCATTACACCACCGATGGAACGGTGCCTACCGAAGCATCACCGCTCTACACGGGCCCGATAAGCCTTGCGCAAACGGCAGTGGTCAAGGCGAGAGCTTTTAACAACGGTACAAATAGTCCGCCGAGCTTTGTAGAAACGAATACGTACTTCATTAACAACACCCATGGTGTTTACATCATTTCCGTGAGTGGAGATGAGCTGCCGACGTTGCTTGGAGGTAACCAGATTGAGCCGCTCGGTCATTTTGAGTTGTTCGCACCATCGGGAGAGCTTCTGGCCGAAGCAAACGGTGACTTCAATGAACACGGAAATGACTCTTGGGCTTATGCTCAAAGAGGAATTGACTACATCACGCAGGATGAGTTTGGATATGGTAATGAGATAAACTATCCGATCTTCACGAGTAAAGACCGAGATGGTTATCAAAGACTCATCTTAAAAGCAGGGGCAAGCGACAATTATCCTTTTGAAAATGGCGGTGCTCATATCCGAGACGCCTACGTTCAATCTCTTTCGCAAATGGCCGATTTAAGAATGGACGAGCGAACTTATGCTCCATGTGTCATGTACATGAACGGAGAGTATTGGGGAGTTTATGAGATCAGAGAAAAGGTGGACGACCTCGATTTTACCGATTATTACTACGATCAAGGCTCGGGTAACGTTGATTTCTTGAAAACTTGGGGAGGTACCTGGGTAGAGTATGGAACGGATGCGGGCTGGAATGAAATACGCGACTTCATTTTGAATAATGACATGACTGACGCGGCCAATTACGACTACGTCAAGGGAATTTACAATACCGGTAGTTTAATCGACTATTTCCTTTTGAATTCATACATCGTGAGCTCTGACTGGTTGAATTGGAACACAGGATGGTGGCGAGGCCTCAACCCCGATGGAGATAAAAAGAAATGGAGATACATTCTCTGGGACATGGATGCTTCATTCGGACATTACATCAATTTTACCAATATCCCCGATGAAAGCCCCGAAGCCGGACTCTGCGATCCGGAGCAATTGAATGATCCGGGTAATCAGGGGCATGTTCCTATTTGGAATACATTGTCTCAAAATGAGGAGTTTTTCGCCGATTATATCAATCGCTATTCGGACTTGGCTTCTTCTTATTTTTCATGCGAGTATATGCTAAGTCACCTCGATAGCTTGGTCGGAGAAATTGAGCCTGAAATGCAAGACCACGTCGATCGTTGGGGTGGAAGTATGGCCGAATGGCAAGGCAATGTCCAAAACATCAGAAACTTTATTGAGGCGCGCTGCGAAGTGATCAATGCGGGCATTGTTGACTGTTATCCGGAGCTTGATGGTCCATATAATGTGGTACTAATGGCGGATCCTCCCGAAGGTGGTCGAATTGATTTGACCTCAATGGAAATCGACACATATCCTCACGATATTGAATACTTCGGTGGCGTCAATGTAGATTTGGACGCAGATGAAAATGATGGTTATGTGTTCAGTCATTGGTCGTCCAATGGTACGGTCTTCTCCGATGAGTTCAGTGAAGAAGTTACCGTCAGCTTTACCGCGGATGATACGCTTACCGCTCATTTCGTTCCCAATATTTCATACAGCCTTACACTTGATGTAGAACCCGCAAATTCGGGGTCAATAGAAATAGCGGGTACAACTTACACGGAGTTTCCGGTAACCATCGATTTGGCCGAATCGGTAGACTATTCTGCAGAAGCAGTTCCGAGCGCGGGATACGGATTTTCCGATTGGGAAAGCGGACTGACGCTCAGTCCAAATCCCTTGGTAGACAGTGTTTCTTTTAACATGACTGAGGACCAAACACTCACGGCAAATTTCTTTGAAGTGACGAACGAAGTCACTTTTGACGTTGCTCCCGAAGGTGTGGGGGAAATTGTCGTTGGCGACACCGCCATTCAAAGTTACCCTACCACGGTTAGCCTTCCTGAAGCAGCGCTGTTAAACCTTCAAGCCAAACCGACGGCTCCGTTTTATGCATTCTCGCATTGGTCTTTTTTAAATGCCATACCCGACCCGGATGAGGAGACCGCCGAGATTTCCGTCCAGTTTGAAAATCCCGACGTGGTAGTGGCAAACTTTGTTGAAATGCCCAATTACCAATTTACGATCGAGACTGTTCCCGAGGGTGCCGGATGGGTGAGATTGCCGGATACGCTCTTGAAGAAATTACCCTACACGAGCGTGTTGCTTGGCAATGAAAATATTGCCGTGGAGGCCATTGAACGGGGGAAATACAAATTTTCGCATTGGGAAGTTAAGACAGGTGCCGCTGCAGAAAATGAGACCTTTCCGCTGCTGAATTATGCATTCTTCGCACCGACTCATTTGATTGCGCACTTTGAGGAACGACTCAACTCAGTATTCATTCCGAACAGCTTCACACCAAATGGTGACGGGCTGAATGATTTACTGAAAGTATACGGAAATGAAGTTTCTGCCGAGAACTTCAGGTTGTCAATTATGAATCGTTGGGGGCAAGAAATATGGTCAACTACCAATATTAACGATGGTTGGAATGGCGGAGGAGAAGAGGGTAGCAGCTATTTTGCACCCCCCGGTTTCTATTCTTATTTCTTGAGATACCGCAATGACATCACGGGTGATATTGTCAGAACGTCAGGAACGGTATTGCTGATCCGATAGGGTTTAACATTGACTTAATTTTCGATATTAGCGCCCACAATCGAGATCTATGATTAGAGTATCATTCGTTGTTTCTGTAATTTGTCTTTTTTTCTTCTCTTGCCAAGATCAACCCGGCGAGGGCGGCAGGGCCTCCATTCAAGGAAAAGTATACGTCAAAGACTTCAACGGAAATTGCACCGTTCTCCTCGATTCATTCTATGGAATAGACGAAGAAGTGTTTATCATCGCGGGCGATGATCCTTCTTATTTTGAACGTGTAAGGACGGGTCCCGGTGGCACCTTTTGGTTTCCTTACCTGAGAAAAGGGAAATACGAGGTCTATGCACTTTCCGAGCCGTGCAATGTTGCGGGAGAGCTTGAAACCGTGGGTGTGCAAATTGAAATCAAGGAAAGAAAAGAAGAAATTGTCACAGAAGATATTATTGTATTAAGATGAAAAATGCCGTTCTTTTTATTCTAATGCTATTCGGCTTTATGACCGTTTCGGGACAGTCGTCAAAAACGATTCGCACCTATGGTATTACCAAAAAAACGGAAACGGTAGTCAAATATCGCGATGGTGTTGAAGTTGCCCGTTTCACCGAAGAAATTGAGCACTACAATGCAGAAGGTGATTGGGTTGAGAAGTTTATTTTCAGTGCGGGGGGAGAATTGAAGCTCTATCAAAAACGCGTTTATGAGAACGATGAAGTCGTCGATGAAGTAACCGAAGACTTAAACGGCTCCGGTATGAAAGAAGCTAGGCCTCCTAGTTTTGAGCGGGTACAATATGTCTATGATAAAGACGACGTTGTCATGGAGACAAAAATCTCTGAAGATGGTAAAAAGTTGGAGCAGAAAGAGATGGTTTACAACAAGCTCGGCGACTTGGTGGAGGTGATTGCAACCGATGGAGATGGAGCTTTAATTACACGCGAATTAACGGAGTACAACAACAAGGGCTTGAAAACAAGAGAGCGCTTAGTTGATTCTGCGGGAGCTGTTTTGAAGGAAAAAATCTTTGTGTATGAGTAGTGATCTACTCGAGCAAATAGAAAAAGTGCTAACCCCTTTCGAGAGATTGGGGTTGAATGATTTTGGGGATAGTCGCTTTGCCGAAAGGAGAGATCGGAAATTCCCCTGTCACATCAGTCAAATAGCCGAGATCATCGAAGGACTAGATGGTTTCTACGACCTGATAACTCCCAATGACGAGACTATTTCGACTATAGGAACGCTTTATTTTGATACGCCCGAATATGACTTTTACAAAGAACATCAACGAGGGAAAGCGATAAGAAAGAAAGTGCGGTTCAGGAAGTACCCCGACACGGAAACATCATTCTTAGAAGTCAAAATGAAATCGGTGAAGGGACTTACCCTCAAAGAACGCGTTCTATCCAATTTTGAGTCAGACGAGATCAGCCAAGAAATGAGGGCCTTTTTGGAGGAGAATGGCGTGACTTCTTCTACAAAACTAGAACCCGTTCTGGAGGTAAACTACCGCCGATTTAGCTTTATCAGTAAAGATCGAGTTGAACGCTTTTCCATTGATTTTGAAGTGGAATATAGCAACAGAAATGGCACGGGAAACTTTGGCGAATTGGCAGTTTTTGAAGTCAAGCAACCAAACCTTAAGACATCTCCTATCATCAAAAAGCTCAGAGCAAATCGAATAAGAGAAGCATCGCTCAGTAAGTATTGTCTTTCTTTGTCCGCTTTGATACCTGAATTGAAATCAAATAGATTTAAACCTGCTTTACGAAGCCTGCAAGCATTTTTTCATGAGCAAATACCTATCAACACTGACTAAAACGATTCTTCCTGTTTTTCTTTTATGTATTCCAAGCTTGTTGGCAGGTCAATTTTTTCCTGTTGAAGCAGCCCCCTTGGAACAAAAAGAGCCGGCAGAATTCTTCGCTTTTACCATCACCCAATTTGATTCAGTTTTCTTTGTTCGGCTGGCGATCGACCTCCTGAGCATGATCATTCTCTTGAGATTGATTTATTACCGGGTAACGGGAAGACACGATTTTTTCTTGACGTTTTTCATGTTCAACTTGGTGATCTTTATCATTACCATTTTGCTCAACTCCAACACGGGTTTCAGCATCGGTGCTGCATTCGGGTTGTTTGCCATCTTTGCTATGCTTCGGTACAGAACTGAGGACATCAGCGTGAAAGATATGACCTACCTCTTTCTGTCGATTACCATCGGGTTGATTTCTTCGATAAACCAGGGGACCGCAGTTGAAATTATCCTGATCAATGCGGTGATTTTGTTGGTGGCATTTCTCATAGAGGGCGGAGTGCTCATTAAGCAAGAATTCATAAAAACAATCGAATACGAGAACATTGACTTGATAAAGCCCGAAAGAAACGCTGAACTTATTGCCGACTTGAAAGACAGAACAGGTCTCGATATCCATAAGGTTTACATCAAGCGAATCGATTTTCTCAGAGATACTGCCTTGATCAAGGTGCACTACCGCAGCAGTAAAAGTCAAGATGCGTAACCTTACCATATGTATATTTTTTATCCTGCCCTTCCTCAACTTGAGCGCTCAGGAAGTGAGAGACTTCGGGCTGTGGGGTACGATTTCTTACGGTGGAGACATTAATGACGATATCGACTTCTCTATTGAGCAAGAGGTGCGAATGCAGCAAAATGCTTCCACTCCGGGCGTCATATTTACCAGTTTGGGTGTAGACTATCGCTTCTCTCGGCCATTTCAAATCGGATTGAATTACCGGTTTATTTTGAATGATCGAGAGCCGGGCATCTATGGGCACAGGCATCGTGTTATGCTGGATCTACAGTACCGAGAAATGTATCGACAGTGGACGTTTGCCTACCGAGCCAGAGGGCAATCCGAAATCAGAACACGCAATTATTCGAACGAGTATGGCTTTTCCCCGACGGCCGACATTCGAAATACGGTTAAGACGGTATACCAATTGAATCGAAGGTTTGAGCTCTACGGCAGTATTGATTTGCGCATTTTGTGGAGCGACCCGCGAGAACCCGGTTTTAGAGGAGTCGATCGTTTGCGCTATCGATTGGGAACCGATGTACTCATGGTTAGAGAAAAATGGATTGGAATTTTCATCCAACATCAGCGACAGATGAACATCACCGATCCCGAAGTAGAGTTTATCATCGGCTTGGAGTACAAATTTGGTAGTCGTCGCCAATTGATGGAAAGCTAAAACCTAAGTGCTGTAGGCTGCTCTTTTCAGCCGATCATTGATGGCGCGTCCCAGCCCGCTTTCGGGAACCATTTCCGTGAGAATTAGTTCCCCTTCACCGGAATCCAATCGCCTCATGGCGGCGAATAAGTTTCTGGCGGCCTCTCGAATATCTCCCGACGGGCTTAGTACCTCTCCCGACATTTCATGGGTTTCTTCGAAAGAGAGGTATACGCAATCTTTGTTAGCGTATTTGACCATTAATTCTTTCAAATTGCCAATAATCAGCTTCTTTCGAGGTGCGTAATGGCTGCTGAGCATGCCCGGGGCTGAAGGGTTGTCGGAGCTTTGCTCTGAACTGTCAAACCTTTCGAGAAAAGGCTCGATCTGCTCCAACTCTAGTCCGCCCCACCTGAGGATTCGAGGAGTTTCTCCTTCGAATGAGACAATGGTAGATTCCACCCCAACATTTGAAGGGCCGCCATCCAAGATGTAATCTATTTGATCACCTAACTGCTCGACGACATGTTGCGCAGAGGTGGGGCTGATATATCCGAATGGATTGGCACTGGGCGCTGCCAGAGGAAAGGGGAGGAGGGACAAAAGTTTTAGCGCAAGTGGATGATTTGGCATTCTCATTCCTACTGATGGCAGACCGGAAGTCACCAGGTCAGGGATGATTTCTTTTTTTGGCAAAACAACGGTCAATGGACCCGGCCAGAATTCATGGGTGAGTTTTCGGGCTTCTTCAGGAAAAGAACAGGCCAACTCATTTAACTGTTCCCAACTACCTACGTGAACAATAAGCGGATCAAACTCGGGCCTTCTCTTGGCCTCGAAAACTTTAAGAACCGCGTCGGAATCCAAGGCATTGGCCGCTAGTCCATAAACCGTTTCAGTTGGGATCGCTACCAGTCCTCCGTTTTTCAGAATTTCGGCAGCTTTTTTAATATCTTGACCTATTTGCGCTTTCACAGTTTGCGAAGGTAATCGATGACGGTGTAATATCTTTCATCCCGAAAGGAGTGACAAAACATAACGTTTGAGAAATTTCGGTTGAGATTCAGCGTCTGATCCTTACGTCTCCGAGCAGGGAACCAAAATCCAATCTCCTTCGTCGATTGTGATTTTTCATTCACCAAAACCCCTTCAAGCAAGCTTGAGGCTTTTGTTGAATGAAAAATCCCCGATCAAATGTGATCGGGGATTTTGGTCATCTGGTGATCGCGACAGGATTCGAACCTGTGACCGTCTGCTTAGAAGGCAGATGCTCTATCCAGCTGAGCTACGCGACCAAATGTTTTAAAGTCAAACGATGCGTTTATCGCTTGATGTGTTCAAGTCTTACCCGTCGGACTCGACCGTCCCGCTGAAAGCGGGATGCTCTATCCAGCTGAGCTACGCGACCAAATGTTTTAAAGTCAAACGATGCGTTTATCGCTTGATGTGTTCAAGTCTTACCCGTTGGACTCGACCGTCCCGCTGAAAGCGGGATGCTCTATCCAGCTGAGCTACGCGACCAAATGTTTTAAAGTCAAACGATGCGTTTATCGCTTGATGTGTTCAAGTCTTACCCGTCGGACTCGACCGTCCCGCTGAAAGCGGGATGCTCTATCCAGCTGAGCTACGCGACCAAATGTTTTAAAGTCAAACGATGCGTTTATCGCTTGATGTGTTCAAGTCTTACCCGTCGGACTCGACCGTCCCGCTGAAAGCGGGATGCTCTATCCAGCTGAGCTACGCGACCAAATTTTTTAAAGTCAAACGATGCGTTTATCGCTTGATGTGTTCAAGTCTTACCCGTTGGACTCGACCGTCCCGCTGAAAGCGGGATGCTCTATCCAGCTGAGCTACGCGACCAAATGTTTTAAAGTCAAACGATGCGTTTATCGCTTGATGTGTTCAAGTCTTACCCGTCGGACTCGACCGTCCCGCTGAAAGCGGGATGCTCTATCCAGCTGAGCTACGCGACCAAATGTTTTAAAGTCAAACGATGCGTTTATCGCTTGATGTGTTCAAGTCTTACCCGTCGGACTCGACCGTCCCGCTGAAAGCGGGATGCTCTATCCAGCTGAGCTACGCGACCGAAGTGGGCTTGTTATAGCTGCCTTTCCTCTAAAGTAGATGGAGAGAGTAAGCTATGTTAGCAATTCGCGGGTGCAAAAATAATACTTCCTTTTACAAAGACTAGGTTTTGATTCGAAAATCGCAAAAATGCAACGACTCTTCTTGCAGAGTAGACAAAATTCCTTCAAGAGGATACGTGCTCTTTCGAATTTCGGGATAATCGACTTGATGGACTGCGCTTATTCTTCCTTTTTGGGCTCAACTTTTATTTTAGGGCGATTCTTGTCAAAATACTGCATCATCTCCGAAACCGTTTTACAATTTAAACGGGTTACCATCCGCTTTCTTTGGGTAATAATGGTGCTGGGTTTTACTCCCATCTTTTCGGCGATTTCTTTTTCGGGAATATCTTTTTGTAAATATTGAAAGATCAAAAATTGTTTTGGGGTAAATACCTTTTTCGGGTCAAATTCCACGACTCTTCGAAATGCATTTTTATCTATCGAAGGACTATCCCACCTCCAGCGAACGGCGTTTCCCAAATTCAGATATGAGATGTCTTGGAGTATGGAGTAATTTGCCTCCAAGGTTTGATTCCGCTTTACGCGACACACGCCTGACGTGCGCTGCACTTTCAGGTAGCTCCCGTTCTTTTTTCTAATGCGGTAGGTAAGGTAGAGGATAGAATCTCTGGGAAGGCCGGTCTCTGAAGAGAACACGAGCACCGATTTTACAATGTGCTTCACGGTAGGGTAATCGTCGGGGTGAATAAGGCTGAATGCCGAATCATAAGTAAACTCAGCTTTCGAGTACCCGAGCAAAGCTTCAATGTTTTTAGTGTATGCTACTTCTTGACTGGCCAGGGAGAGCACGTACATAGCTTGATTATGAATCAAAGGATATTTCCTGTATCGGAATTTCGCTCTTTCATCTGTAAGAGGAGATCCTACGGTAAGATCCGAAGAAATCGTTTTGAGCTCGTTTTTAAAGGGTGAATCCATTTATCTCACTAATTCCCATCGAAAGTACAGCGAAGATCAGAAAAGATCAAATATTGAGAATT
>JGI12210J13797_10837552_pt1 | contig 14934 bp, 14 predicted proteins | sample ElkSlonscriptome_3_FD_13797 | JGI IMG/M metagenome (IMG submission 13797)
CTCCAAAAGCGGGCCCCACGATACTCGCCGTGCCGCTGGCGACGACGATCAAAGCCTGGGTCTTTGGCCGTTTCTCCAAGGGCCAGAGGTCGGCCATGACGATGGAGCCGAGGGCCGTGAAGGCGCCGCCGAAAATTCCCTCCACGAATCGCCAACCGATCAGCATAGGCACACTCGTCGAGAGGCCGGCACCGGCAGTGGCGATGGCAAATCCGATGATGCTGACCGCAATACAAATCCTCCGCCCGTAACGGTCGGCCAACTTTCCCCAGAAGGGGACCGATAAAGTCATGGCCGCGCTGTAGGCGGCAAAAATCCAGCTAAAGAGTTCGACACGGCCCAGGTCTTTGACGATTGCCGGTGCGGCGGTGCTCGTCACCGTAAGCTCGAAGCCAGCGGTGAAACTAAGGAGTACCGAACCAGCGGTCGCCATATACCGGGCGCGTTTTGAGACCTCGATCATGGTTTGCGGGCGAAAATCAGCGTGTTTGGGCCGATCGGCATGGCCACTTCTCTAGGCTCGACGAATCCGGCATCCGAAAGCCATTCCATGACATCGGCACAGGTCGGAACCGCGATCCCGTGGCGGATGAAGACGTCGAGATTGAGGAGCTCGGCTTCGATGACGGGTTCGGTTGATCGCTCGCGCAACAAATCATGGATGGCGATTCGTCCTCCGGGCGCCATCCACTCAAACACACGTTTCAAGAGTTTTCTCGAATCCTCGAAGGAAATGAAATGAACGATATGGGATACGAGAGCCAGCGTGTAATCGGTTCCCGGATTCGCTTTGAGGAAATCCTCATCGATCACCTCGATGCGGTCGCCTAGGCCCATCTCGTCCGCCAAGAGTTTCGACCCTTCTGCCATCGCGCCTCGGTCAATCAGCGTCCCCTGGAGGTCTGCGTGGTTTGAGGCCATGAGAAAGGTATAATCTCCCGAGCCGGCACCGATATCGACGATCTTCTCGTTTTCTCCTAGGTCGAGAAAGGGGAGGATGATGGGAGCCTTCAAGCGGGCGGCGGACTTGGCTGCGGCAAAAATATTTGCCGGGGATTCCTTGGCAGCGGATGTCTTGGGCAGCTCGAAATCTGGCTTAAAGATCTCGGGGAAAACCGGACCCATTGTTTGCGCGGCTTGATTGTGGAGGATGCTGCCCGTCTGGTCGAGGGGAGAGCCCTTCACCAGCGCGGCAGATGCGGCTTCACCGTTGGCAAATTTATCGTCCCCTGCACGCAGGAGGATTTTGTCCATGGCGAGCACTTCCATCAGGCTGTTTATCAGGGTGGGATCGAGGTTCAGCTCGCTGGCGACTTGCTGCGGGGAGAGGGGTTGGCGATCCAGCAAAGTGAAAAGATCAATCTTCACCGCCGCCTGAAGGCACCAAGCATTCCAATAGGAGGCAGCCTGTTCTCTCAGCTTGAGAACATCCTCCAACAGCTCTGATGACGGTATGGGATCTTTCATTACGGATCGAGGTAGTGGTCCGAAGGAGCAAACCCGGGCATCTGCAGACCAAAATAATCCTGGAGAACATGCTCTGCGGTGTGAAGGGCCCCTTGTATCCAGCCCTGTTCTTGGGAAAAGGCCTCGCCGCAGATGTAGACGGGGAGGTCGCCAATCGGCTTGCGGATGCGTGGCATCACCTCGTCTGACCGCACATGAACCCTCCACGTGTGCCAGGCTCCGCCGTAGGGATCCTGGTCCCAATCCATATAGAGGGCGGTGTATGGCTCGGGGATATCGATCCCGTGGATCATCTGAATCTGCCGATGAGCCTCGCGAATGAGCTCGGGCGGCACCTGGGTCGGGTCGATGAGATGAAGATCATCAGTCGCATTGTAGCGGAGCCGGTGGGGAAAGGTCTTCCCGTCGAAGAATGCATCCCAAAACTCAACCGCGTTGCCGTCGTGATAGCCGGCCATGAGGAGGGATTTCGTATTGTTCGGATCGGCTCCGGGTTGCTCTCCCTCGGTGTTAAAGTAGTAGCACTGGCGCACTGGGTAGTCCGTATCGCCGCGCCCGGAGGTGATCCCTAGCTCTCGCCACCAGGGCTTCTCGTAGCCGAGGAAAATCTTCGAAGCCGGCCGGCCGACGACTGTCGAGAGATCGTCGAGAAATTGTCGATTTCGGAAGAGCGGGCAATCATCACCGAGCAGCGAGAGGGAACGTTGCGGCATAGCCAGAATGATCTGGCGCGCGCGGCGTTCGATGAGCTCATCCTTACCCTTCTGCTTGAAGACCAATCTCAGTGTGCCGTCGGCCTCTGAGTGGAAGGTGATCAGCCGGTGATTCGACTGGATTGTTCCACCCTGCTCGACGAAGCGGTCAGCGAGCCTGCGGGGGAGGGCGTCCAGCCCATCGATCAAAGTGTATTCCTTGAGGGGACCTTCCCCCATGTGGTGGAGAGCGAGGGCGATCATATCGGCGCAGTTTACGTTGCTCACCGATCCGTCGTAGCCCGCAGCGTCGCGGATAAGGTTGACCGCCTCGATGCTCAGATTGCGCTCGAGTAAATCCCAGAGGCCGATCTCGTGCAGCCCAAGCCCGTCGCAGGAGAACTCGTGTTTCCGCTCCTGGAACTCCTTTGGGGTCATTTTGAGAACCCCAGGGGCGATGCTCTCGATGACCGAGCGCAGGAGCGAGCGCGGGATCTTGCCGGCCTCTTCTTCGCTGAGATGGTAAGGGATTTTCTCCGGGTTTTTGAAATCAGCTTCCTTGAATCGATGGCCGCGAAGGTAATAGAGATTGTTTTCATCTCCTAGAGGAAACTCCCGGTAGGGAAGGTCGAGTGTCTCGATCAATCCCACGACGAGTTTCTGGTAATTCATGAACCGCATTCCACCCACTTCAGCCCGGACGTGGGGCATGCCCTCCGGCACGACGGAATGGAGGCGACCCCCGATCCGGTCGCTTAGCTCAAAAAGCTCAATCTTGTCATCAGGCTTTTCGGCGGTCAGCCGCCAGCCCGCATAAACACCGGAGACTCCACCCCCGATGATGGCAACATCGAGGATCTCGTCGGCGGCTTCAGGGTCGGATGGATTTGGCACGCGAAAAACCTCTTGCCGAGACCGAAAGAAGGCAAGGCTTTAGAAACGATTCTGGTGTGGGTCGGAGCAGATCTGGCATCGGAATTTGGTGTCTCCGGGACATTTCATCAAAAACCAAAGAGAGATTTTCAGATCCAATCTGGCGGGAGGGGTTTGATCGTAATGGTCGGACTTATGGCATCTCCCCGTGCTCCAGGACGCGCTTCAGGCAGTCGATCAATTCCTTGCGCAGCGGTTGCGCCTGCTGGTGTAGTCTGCGCTGGTTCCTCTCGTATTCGTTGCGGCCGTCGGGCGTCTCGATGGCGATTGGATCGAGGTCCAGAGAGCTGCAATCGTAGGGACTGGCTCGCATGTCGAGCTCTCTTGCCGCGAGGGCGAACTCGAAGCATCGCCACATGAGGTCGCTGCCGATCCACGGCATGCACTGGCCGCAAAGTTTGTACAGATCCATGTTGGTATGAAGGCAGCCGCATTGTTCGTTCTCGATCCGGGTCTCTTTGGTGGGCTGGATTCGATTCAGCGGTTTTGCCGCTTCGGTAAAGAATCGAAAGGCATCGGAATGGCTGCATGCAATCGGGTGGCTCCGGACGAAAGCGTCGGTTTCCTCCTGACTCAGGCGCAGCGGTAGTTGTTCTGCGTGGCGGATCTCGCCTTCATAGTCTCCGCGATAGACCATGGCCCATTCGTGCATTCCGAAACAACCGAATTGGGGAGGGCGCTTGTAAACGGCTTCGCAGAGTCGGAGCGCCATCATCAGTCGATGGTGCGCGCGGTGCTCGATCGTCTTTGGATCGAGCCATGTGCCATTTGCATCGTGTCGGTAGTAGCGATGTTGATAGGGCGGCTCCTCGCTGGCTCCGATGAGACGGATCCCAAATTCCGGGTGCCATGTTTCGAGCTGAGTCGGCCTGATACGGTAATAGATAAAGAGAAAATCGTATACTGGATGGAGCTTTCCACACGCCCGTCTGCGTCGGTAGGGGTCTGTCCACTTTGCCGCACGTTCGGAATGACGTCGTGCAGTCGCGCGCCACACTTCCGGCGGCTGTTCCGTTCTGGATGTGATCGTAAGCTCCATTGCTTTGGTTTTCACGAATTTCACGAAGAAAGTAAAGCGTCACGGGACGCGCGTATCCATCCGGTCAACCGACTTCGAGTGGGTCAATCTGGAATCACTTCGTTGATTGCGGTAAGGACTTGCTTCATGGAGATCGCTTCGAAGCACCGCCTCCACCGGTCCTCCCGGGATTCACCTTTTTCTGGAGGGAGGTCGGATATTAGGGTTTGGACGTTTTTTCCGATGGGTGCCCAGCGTTTGGGAGAGTGGATGGGATCGCACTGGCCCATGAGGCAAACGAGGGGGGCGCCGACTGCCGCGGCCAGGTGAGCCGGACCGCTGTCACGGGAGACGACAACTTTTGCGTTCTTGAGGAGGGTGGCGGTTTCTTTCAAGGAGTCTTTCCCTCCGCGGTCTTCCCATGAATCGGGCGGAAGATTTTTCTGGTGGAGGAGCTGGGCGGTTTCGGTCGATGGAGCCGCGCCTGTGAGGACGATTTTCCATGAATATCTCTGGATCAGTTCCTCCGCTAGATCGGCGTATTGAGCAGCTGGCCAGCGTGGTTTTTTGCCATGTGCGGCAGGATGAAATACAGCGTAGGGTTTCGCGGGGGTTGATCCGGATCCCGAGAGGAGGAGCTCGGGACGGAGGGATTGGGGTGCCGGGCATCCGATTTTCTCCAGGAGATCGAAATTGCAAAGGCCCTCGTGCTTGTGGCCGAGGTGGCGGGTGTAGGGGATGGATTCGTTCAGCCCGAATTTGCCTAATTGCTTCCGATAGCCGATCCGGCGGGGCAGGCCAGCCGCGGCAGCAGCGAGCTGTAGGTCATTGTCGGGATGGAGGAAAATAATCACGTCGGCCGGATGTTCCTTGAAGTAGTTTCGCCATTTGTTGAACCGGGTGAGATGAAAGCCTTTGGCACCCTCGGACGAGGAGCAGGCCACGGCCTCGACGCGAGGGTCATCTTCGAAAAGAGGGGTGAGTCCCGGTTGGACGAGAAGGCGGATGGATGCTTGCGGGAACTTCTCGTGAAGCGGCTGCAAGATTGCGGTCGTGAGGACTACATCCCCGATCCGGTCGGTCCGCGATATGATGATCCTTTTCATTTTCGGTCCTCAAATTTGAGCTCTGGGGAGGAAAGAATCTTCTCAAGTAATTTCTGAGTATTGTTCTGCGAGAGAAAGTTTTCCTCAACCCACTTTCGACCGTTTGAGGAGAGAGCGGTGCGCTTGCCGGTATCGCTCCATAAACCAATGACCTGGGCGGCCCAGTCTTCCGGAATGGACCCGGACAAGACGATGCCAGTTTCATCGTGACGGATTGCCTCGAGGACTCCGGGGGCGGATCGGGTGAGGACGGGAATTCCGTGGGCCAGGGCTTCGGGGATGACATTGGGCAGACCGTCGCGATCGCCGTCTCTGGAGACAACGCCAGTGAAAATAAAGAGGTCGGCTTCTTTCAAGTAGGGTTCTACCTCAGGGCGGGGGAGGGAGCCGAGGAGTCGGATTTTCGGTTCCAATTTGAGTGAACGAATTTGCTCGGTGAGAGCTGAGCGTAGTGGACCTTCACCAATAATGGTGGCCTCGAACGAAACGCCGTGGCGGTCCAGGGCGTTGCAGAGGCGGATGAAGTCTGGATAACCCTTCTTGGGCACCAGGCGCCCAATGCTGAGGAGCCGGATCGTTCCTTCCGCAGGGCGGGGACCGATTTTTTGGGGGAGTTCCGGGAGCCCCCTCCGGATCAGATTGATTTTTTTCGGGGGAGCTCCCCTCCGGATCAGCTCTTCGGCTGCGGCTTGGGTGGAGGTGCGAATCCAGGTGGCCGCCGAAATCTTTTCAGCAAGCAGGCAGTCACCGCCGTCCTGGAAAAGATCGTAGGCGTGGGCACCGAAGGAAAAGCGAGTTCCGATGAGAGACTGAATCGTCAGTGCGGCGGTGGCGGGAGCGGTCGCCCAGATCGCGTGAATCCATCGCGGCTTCTCTTTTGCGACCCGGCTGGCTAGGAGAATGCCCATCCCCATCCCGAGTAAAACCTCTTGGAGGTTGAGAAACGATTTTGGGAACCGGCGGAAGAATCGTTGAGTGATCGAAAGCATTCCGACGGGATTTCGGAGAAGCCAGAGCGGAATGAGGCCAAAAAGGGAAAGTAGTTTCCAGAGCGGAATCGCGTCGACGGGAAGGTCCTTTGATTTTCCTCCGCCCCACATCGAGACGATGTGTAGGGGAGTGGCTTCGGAGAGTTGCCGCACTTCGCGCTCAACAAAGGTTTCGGAGAGCCGCGGGAAAGTGGTGCACAGGTAGAGAACGTTTCCGCCAGCGGAGGTTTTGGTCTCCGGGTTGGGAGATTTGATTTCCCCGGATCGCTGAGATGGCGCACCCAAGGTCAGACGGGTTAGTGAGGCTCCGGTTTACGAAGCGGCAACGCCCGCGTGGGCTGTTCCGTTTACTTTCGCGACTTCGGGCTCTGCGGCCGGTTCATCGGGGGCGCAGTCAAAGGCGAGGGCGATTTCCTCCGCAAATGCGGCTTTTTCGTTCCCGACGGTGATGAGCCCTTCAAAAATGGCGATGGGTCGGCGAATCCTCTTGAGCTTCACTTCCATCGTGAAATGGTCGCCGGGACGGCAGATGCGATGGCAGCGAACGCCGTCACAACTTTTGAAGAAGACGGCTTCGGAGAGGACCGAGGAAGGGACTTGGCTGCCTTCGGACTTCAGGAGGAAGAGAACGGCCAGCTGCCCAAGGGCTTCGATCATGATCGAGGCGGGGACAACAGGGTTGTTTTTGAAGTGGCCTTCGAGGAAGAATTCACTTCCGTCGACTTTATATTCCCCTTTTGCGGTTTCTTCACCGACGGTTGCGCGATTGAGGAAAAGAAACGGGGGCTGCTGCGGAAGGGTGGAGGCGATTTCCTCGAAGCCGAGAGAGGCCGCGCGCTTGGGGGCGGGTGAGCCCGTCGCTTTGCTGTCCATGTAAGACTGGATGTCCTCAAAAGTCCGAAGCTCGCGGAGCTCGTTGTTGTCGAAGGAGATGTTGAGGGTCTCCTCCACGAGGATGACGATTTCCATCATCGTCAGCGAATCGATTCCCAAGTCCTCGAACAGGCGGATGTCGGTTTTCCCCGAATGAAGCAGGGGTTTGGCCTCGGGCTCGAGGAACCGCTCAATGATGCCGGAGACAATCTGAGGGATGAGTTTTGGATTGGAAGTCTCCCGATACTCGACCGCGGCCTCGAAAGTGCCGTCGGGGCACCGCTTGAGGGATTCTTTCAATTTGAGAGTATCTTCTGGAGATAATGTTATGATAGCCACTGTGGAAATTTGATTCAAACGGCTCCGGTTTTGCGAGAAAAACGTAGAGCCTACTGTATAAAAAAGATTAAGCCGAAAATTATGTTTGAATAATGTGAATTATTGAAGCTCCTAATGATTCCTGCAATAGAAATATTTGCATGTGATTGGAGGTAAGACGCATGTTGCCTTGATTACGTTCATGTTTTTTTAATTTATCTACTCTTTATGTCTGAAAAACCCGTGATTCTTACCTGTGCGCAGCCCTCAGGGGTCCTGACTTTGGGGAACTACCTCGGGGCGTTGCGGAACTGGGCGACGCTTCTCGATTCGGCTGAATGTTTCTTCGGGATTGTAGACATGCACTCCCTTACAGCAAAAACCGTTCCAGCGGACTTGCGGAAGAACTCCATTTCGTGTCTTGCCCAGTATATTGCCTGCGGAATGGATCCGAAAAAGAGCCATCTTTTTCTGCAATCTCACGTCATCGGGCACGCGGAATTGGCGTGGGTTTTGGGGTGCCAGACCCCCATTGGTGACCTGCAGCGGATGACGCAGTTTAAGGAAAAGGCCGCCCGCCTCGGGTTTTCCATCGCGGAAAATGAGGAGGGGGAGTCGTTGAAGTTCAGCCACGAGGGAGCCAGGGCTCAGGCGTCGGTCAATTCCGGCTTGCTCTTTTATCCAGTGCTCATGGCTGCCGATATTCTGCTCTACAATGCCGATCAGGTTCCCGTGGGAGATGATCAGCGGCAGCATCTTGAGCTTTGCCGGGACTTGGCGCGTCGATTCAATCACAATTATTCCGAGACTTTTACCGTTCCTGAGCCTCTGATCCCGAAAGAGGCGGCGCGGATCCGCTCCTTGCAGGATCCGGAGAAAAAAATGTCGAAATCGGATGAAGACCCTCTCGCGACCTTATTCCTGCTCGATCCACCCAAGGTGATTCGGAAGAAGATCATGTCGGCAGTGACGGATTCTGATACGGAGATCCGTTTCGGGCCGGACAAACCGGGTGTTTCCAACCTCCTGCAAATTCTTTCGGCCACGGGTGGGCGCTCCATCGAGGATCTGGTGGATTCCTTCTCCGGAAAGGGTTACGCGGATCTGAAAAAGGAAACGGCGGACTCGGTCGTGGCTCTGCTCGAACCGGTGCAGAAGCATTATGAAGAGTTGATGGCGGATAAAACCTATCTCGAATCAATCCTCAAAGAGGGTGCAGAGGCGGCGCAGCAGCGGGCCTACAAAACGCTCTCGAAGGTTTACCGAAAGGTCGGATTTTATGCGAGGGTCCGCTAGGCGATGAGTGGCGATTGGGAAAGTCGCGCGTTTCGGGGCAGTTCCTTGCCCGCGTGGAAGCCGTGGGTTTCACGGGTGGCTGGGGTAGCTTGTTTTGCGGCGGCGGTGATGTCCGGGATCGCGATTTGGCGGGAGCCGTCGGGTCTCGGGGTTGCCGTTTTTGGGGTCTGCGTGATTGTCGGGGCGCTCTTGGTCGTTCTTCCTGAATATTTTCGATACTACGCTGCCCTTCAGGAGACCCCTCCTCTCCCGGATCGAATCGAAGAGGCCTTTGACGAAACCTATTCGAACCTTCACGAGCTCGCGGAGGCCCTCGGTCGGATCGGGGAGGTCGTTGCCGATCTGGAGCGCGAGAAAGAGACTTCCGCCCGTCAACCCGCTGAAGAACCCGCCGCCGAGTGGCGGGAGGAGCTGGAGGAGGCTTTGACCCAGCTAAAGCTTGACTGCGATGCGGTGGAGGAGCGCCTGCGCCCAATCCTGCCGGATGATGATTCCGGCGGATCCAAAACACTTCCTTCGGGGATGCTGGCCCGCGCCTTGTCGGGATCCGGGAAGGGGAAGGGTTTCCCCATTGATGGACGCGAAGAGAGGAAGAGCTGACGGTGGACTCATTCCTTGAAAATGACTCCGCAGCCCCGGGCGGGACCGGCGATGAGGTTGAGAACGTCTCTCGCTTGGATATCCGCGCGATCGCCGCGGTTTCCCGGAATCGGGTGATCGGGGTAGATGGGGGTCTTCCGTGGGATCTTCCGGAAGATCGAGAGTATCTCGCGGGATGCGTTCGCGGGGGCGTGGTCGTTGAGGGGAGAAAATGCTATGAGTCGCGGGGTCATGCTTTTCCTAATACAAAAAGAACGATCGTTCTCAGCAGTCGAAGCGACTGGTCACCTGCGGATGCAGAGGTGTGCGCGTCGCTCGCCTTGGCTTATCGGTCACTGGAGGGAGAAAGCGCTCCGGTCTGGATCATGGGAGGAGAGGCGATCTATCGGGAGACTCTGCCGGATTGGCGCAAACTTTACCTGACTCTAGTCGACGCTGAGTTTGAGGGAGATACCTTCTTTCCTGACTGGACCCGTCGTTTTGTGAAACAAATACGTTGCAAAACCTCAGAGAATGAGGGCTTGCGCTATTCCTTCCTTGTCCTTGCGCCGTTGGACGATGAGAAGGTGAGCGCAGAATGAAGATAGCACTCGTCACGGAAACTTATCCCCCCGAGGTCAACGGGGTGGCGATGACCAATCAGCGGTTGGTGCGCGGTCTTGTTGCCAAAGGGCACGAGGTCATTCTGATCAAGCCGCGCAGGAAGGGACAAGAGGGTTCTGATCAGGAAAACGTTTCTGTGTTCCCGGTCATGGGGATCCCGGTTCCGAATTATCCGGGCTTGCGCTTTGGTCTACCCCGCCCGGGAAGGTTGAAGTCCCTTTTTCGCGACAGTTCGCCCGACGTTGTCCATGTCGCGACGGAAGGGCCGCTCGGTATCTCGGCCTTGCGGTCCGCGCGGAAGTTGGGGATTCCGGTGACTTCCACGTTCCACACGAATTTTCAGGATTACTGCGCGGAATATGGATTTAAGTTTCTGGAGAAACGGGCCATCGGATTTCTGCGTTGGTTTCATAACGCCTGCGCGCTGACAACGGTTCCTGATCCGCAGCTGATCGAAAGACTCGAAGGCTACGGGATCGAGCGACTGAAAATGCTGGGGCGGGGCGCGGATACGAAGTTGTTTTGCCCTTCGCGCCGGGATGAGGACCTGAGGAGGGAGTGGGGCGTTGGCCCGGATGATCCAGTGGCGATCTACGTGGGTCGCGCCGCGGCGGAGAAGGATATACCTCTCGCCCTGGAGGCATGGGATCAAGCCAAGAGCGAATGCCCGCGAATGAAGATGGTGGTCGTGGGTGACGGTCCTGTTCTGAAGAAACTGCGAAAGAAGTGGCCGGATGTCATTTTTGCAGGAATGCGCTACGATGAAGATCTTGCCCGCCACTACGCATCAGCCGATCTATTTCTCTTCGCAAGCACCTCGGAGACTTTCGGAAATGTCGTCATTGAGGCGATGTCGAGTGGTTTGTTGGTTTTGACCTATGATTATGCGGCCGGGCAGCAGTTCATCCGGACGGGGGCCAATGGTCACTTGGTCGCCTTCGACGATTCCAGTGCGTTCAAGGCGGCTGCAGAGAGAATCCTGGCGGATCGCGATGGCTGGAGTGACGTGCGACGAGCGGCTCGGGAGACTGCCGAGACTTATCCATGGCAAAAGACGATTGACCGCTTTGAGCAATTGCTCGTCGAAGCCTCTGGCCGGGAAGATTCATCCGAAGCAGTATTCGCGAAATAGGCGGTTAAGATTCTTGAGCGGAGCCGGGAGGATGCCTACCGTGACAGAATGAAGGTTTTTGTCTTCGGAGCATCAGGATTGGTCGGTTCGGCGGTTGCGCGGGCTTGCGTGCGGCGTCGCATTGAGACGTTTTCTTTCATCGGAACGAGAGCCTCGGGGATTTCCGGGCTCGCATCCGAGCGTCCAATCAGTGTTTTGGATAAAGAGGCCGTGGAGCGCCTCATTCTCGAAGAATGGCCGGATGTGGTTGTCAACGCCGCAGCGATCAGTAGCCCAGCCGAGGTGGACCGGGATCCCGCACTGGCGGAAAAGGTGAACGTCGCCTTCCCGAGGCAGGTCGCGATGCTCACTCGCCATATCGGAGCGCAGATGATCCATTTTTCAACGGATATGGTTTTCGACGGCGCGGAGGGTGGCTATCGCTCTACTGGCACTCCAAATCCGACAAACCTGTATGGCCAGCTCAAGCTGATGGCGGAGAAGGAGGTGCTGCGTTTTAATGACGAGCGTCCCGCTGTTTTGCGAATCACGATCGTCAACGGGAATAGCGTTTCCGGCCAGCGGAGCGTTCACGAGAAGCTGCTCGGTGCGGTCGCTGGAGGAGATGTCCCTGAACTCTACGCCGACGAAATTCGCCAGCCCTGCTCGGCGGAAAATGTGGCAGAGGTGGCAGTCGAGCTGGCAGAGCGAAATGATTTACACGGAATTTTTCACTGGGCGGGGCGCGACGCGGTCTCCCGCTTGGATCTCGGCCGGGCGGTGCTGCAGCGGTTTGGGCTGCCAGAGGACAGGGTTAGAGGAGTCAAAGCCGCGGAGGCAGCAGGAGCAGAGAGTCGACCGGGAGATTTAACGATGGAGCTCGAACCGCTCGCATCGAAGCTGAAGACCAAGCCAGCCTCCCTTTCCGAGCAGATGAGCGAGCTGAAGCCGCCTCCTCACCTGTATCGCTGGATCCGCGAGCACGGTAAGCTGTAACGAGCCTCGCAGCGACGGCATCTTTTTCTCGGGTTTTTCCAGAATTACCTGCGGGAATCCACTTCTACAAAAATGGGCAAAAAAGAGGGGCGCGGTCTACCCCAAAACCGCGCCCCATTAGCTTTCTGCTTTATTGTTACCCCAATCTCCCTTTACGGGAGAAAGACATAAAATTGAATATGAGAAGAGTAATGACCGAACGATTTGGGAATGCAAGAGAAAATATTAATTTTTTTCAAAAAAGTTTTACGGCGGAGTAAATTCTCCGTCCTCCCCCGCGTTGACAGGCCGAATCTCTTCGTTGATCCTAGTCAATAAATGGACAAATCGTCTAACAGCGTCGAATCACAACCGAAAATTTTCCTGACCAAGGTGATTGGGGGAAAGGTTTTCCAATCTGTGGTCGAGAAAGAGGGACTTGGGGACACCTTGTTGAAATCGTCGGGTTATTCTTTGCTTGCTGAGGGAGAAAACCTTGGCCGCGTCAAGAGCCGGATTACGATAGAGTGTCCTGTCTGTGGGTGCTCGAAGGAACAATTTGAAGAGACGGGCCGTTTCGGCTGCCCGGACTGCTACCAGTCTTTCGGTCCTTTTCTTCCGCCGATCCTCCGGAAAATGCACGTCGGGTTGCGGCACATTGGGAAGATCCCGAAAGGAAAGCTTACCCGTGAGCTACTGGAGGAGCGGGTGTCGCATTTGAGCGATGACCTTGCGGCGGCGGTCGAGCGTGAAGATTTTGAGGCAGCGGCGCGTTTGCGGGATCAGATCGAGACGCTCCGTGCGCTTCCTGTGTCGGGCCAGTGAAACGCCGTATTCTTATGATTGCGGTGGTTGGAGCCGTATTGGGAGCGATGCTTATCGGAGCGGGCTATTTATGGCTCCCGGATTCTGTAGTCGAGAACGGGGTGCGTTTGGTGACGGGAGTGTGGGAACGATTGGGCGATCATCCTTTTCTGCTCTACGTTCTCATGGTCGTGCTTCCCGCTTTCGCGGTCCCGCAGTCTCCCTTTTTGGTCTTGGCGGGTATGGTTTATGCGGAAACCTTCGGAGAAGGGCTGGGAGCCGCGATCGCTGCGAGTGCCGTGGGGCTAAACATAGTCGTTTCCTACTTTCTAACCGTGGGACCTCTCCATTTTTTCGTGGAGAAGGTCCTCAGTAAATTTGGATACCGTGTCCCGCAGATTCCGGCGGAGGATCAGTTGAAATTTTCTTTCTTGGTAAGAGTGACCCCAGTCTTTCCGCTGTGCGTTCAGAATTACATTCTTGGACTACTCAAGGTGCCCCTGGGGCGGTATCTGCTGGCCAGCTGGACCACGCAGGTGCCGCTGGCCTTTGCGATTGCGCTCACGGCGGGGGCAATTCTTGAGGGGAGCCTCATTTATATCTTGATCGCGGTCGCGGTTCTTCTGTTTCTCGTGATCGGTCTGAAGTGGCTGCGCAAGAGACTCCAGAAAGATCCGGAAATGCGTCGGGCCGATGAACAATTGGGAGTCGATGGAGTGGTCGACGAGGGAGTGCCGGAGTAGTGAGAAAGGGTCCGGAAAGCGCGGTCGAGGTCAGTGAGCTGACTCGAGCCCTCAAGAAGATCATCGAGCAGGGCTTTCCTTCCGTCTGGGTGAGGGGGGAGATCTCGAATCTTAGAAAACAAGCGAGCGGCCACTGCTACTTTTCGCTGAAGGATTCTGGTAGCCAAATATCTGCCGTGCTCTTTCGAGGCAACGCCCTGCGCGCGGAGGCCGAACCGCGGGACGGTCTGCAGGTCATCGCCTTTGGGGAAATCTCGGTATACGAGCCTCGCGGATCCTATCAAATCATCGTGCGTGAGCTTTTGGAAGATGGGGTGGGGCGTCTCCAGCGTGAACTTTCGGCACTCATAGAGAAGATGAGAGCTGAAGGGCTTTTTGCGCCGGAGCGTAAAAAGAAGATGCCTTTTCTGCCGCTTCGGGTGGGGGTGGTTACGTCGGCGAGTGGTTCGGTGTTGCGAGACATGATCAGCGTCTTCCGGCGCCTGGACTGGCCGGGAAATTTGAGAGTCTTCCCGGCTGCGGTGCAGGGGCGCTCGGCCGCTCCGGAGCTCGTTCGCCAGATTGAGCGAGCGCAAGAGATGGATGATTTGGATCTACTCGTTCTGGCCCGGGGAGGCGGGAGTTTGGAGGATCTCTGGTGCTTCAATGAAGAGGCGGTCGCTCGTGCGTTGGCGGGTAGCCGCTTGCCGACGCTTTCGGCTATCGGTCATGAAACGGATGTGGTCTTGACTGATTTTGTCGCGGACATGCGCAAAGAAACCCCGACGGGCGCAGCTGAATGGATCAGTAGCACGGTCGCACGGTTTTTGAGGGACCTGGATGCCTCGGGTGCGGACCTGCTTCAGATTGGCAGGGAATTTTTGCAGGAGCACCTTCGGGGGTTGGAGAGATTGCGGGAGCGGGCCTCGGCGAAGCCTTTCCTGAGGCGCATCGAGAATGAGAACCAGAGGCTCGATGAGAGCGGGGGTCGGTTGCTCAAAAATTTGGAGACCGCCTTCGCTCGAAGGTGGGTTGATTTGGATCGAGACCGAAAACGATTCGAAAAACTCAGTCCGGAAAAGGTTTGGAGAAAGAGGAAAGGGGATTTCGATGAAGTGCGTAGAAGGCTAGAGTCCACCGTGAGCCGAATCGAGCGAGGGAAGAGAGAAAGACTCGAGGCGTTGGTCCCGGCACTTCGATCAGGAGGTCTTGATCAAAGCCTCCGGAGAGGCTTTGCCATTGTCCGTGATGAAAAGGGAAATCCCCGACGAAGTTCCGGCGAATGGGAGGCGGATGACAAGCTGACCATCCAATTTCACGATGGAACAGTCCCTGCTCGAATTGGTGACGGGAAGTAGTGCAACCGTCCGATTTTCCTGAAGAAATCATTACGCGCTTGCTCTCTGGGTTTTTGATCTTTGCTTCAG
>JGI12210J13797_10897510_pt1 | contig 14930 bp, 12 predicted proteins | sample ElkSlonscriptome_3_FD_13797 | JGI IMG/M metagenome (IMG submission 13797)
CATGATGCACGCCGACGGGATCAGTTACGAAGGTGACCTGCTGGATCTCGGGACCCTCCACAATGTCGTCAACCGGAGCGGCTCGTGGTTCAAGTACGGCGACGTCTACTTGGGACAAGGCAAAGAGAAGGCCCGCAACTTCTTGATCGAAAACCCCGAGGTGACCGAGGAGATCAAGCAAAAAATCTTGGTCGAAGGAGGCTACGGGCCGCCGGTCGAGGAGGCGGAGACCGAAGCGGCGGATGTAGAGGCTGCGGACGCTTCGGTGGCCAACAGTTAGCCGAACATCGCCAAAATTGGATGGTTTTCCCCATGATTCGCAACGTTCTTGACCATGCTAGCCGTGATGGCGCTAGCCACGGTTCTGATCTTGTCCGTACTAGCCGTGATGGCGCTAGCCACGGTTCTGATCTTGTCCGTACTAGCCGTCATAGCACTAGCCACGGTTCTGATCGCAAAAACCGCGGCTATGGCCGTTCGGCTGGCCCAACTTGGCGCTGTCGAGCTAATCGATCGGGAGTGGACGGCTGCTGCAGACGCTGACCCGGCAGGTGCCGCCGTTCCCCCCGATTTGACTTTCGGGGCGGCCGGCAATAGATTGCAAACGTTCGGCTGAGATCGAACGTACGTGACGTTCAGTGGAGCAATTGCTGTTTTAAACATCTCCCCTCCGGATTACTCGCGAAAGGCTCGGATGTTGTCTCTGGATCGACGAACCGACGCAAAATCGGGGTTTACGCTCGTCGAACTGCTGGTGGTTATCAGTGTGGTGGCGGTTTTGATCGCCCTACTGTTGCCCGCCGTGCAGTCGGCTCGTGAAGCCGCCCGGCGTATGTCGTGCCAGAGTAATCTGAAACAGATCGGGCTGGCGATCCACCATTACCACGGTGCGTTTGGCCAATTCCCCACGCACGGAACGGGAACCCATCACCACACGGACGACGGTTCGATCGGCAGCTCCGGCGGGCCGATCGACGGCGCCGGGGCAGGTGGCGGGAACAACGGACGGCGGCTGAGTGCCCACGTCGGACTGCTGCCTTTCTTGGAGCAGAACGGCCTGTGGGAACAGATCAGCCGGCCGAGCAACCGGAAGGTTTCTGGAACGTTGTCGCCCGGGGCGTACTGGAGCGCGATGGGTCCTCTGCCGTCCAACCAGCCGGAATATGTGCCGTGGATGACGGAGGTTCCGGTATTCCGATGTCCCAGTGACCCCGGCTCCGGCGGTGACTCGCACGGGCGGACGAACTACGGCGTGTGTTTGGGCGACGCGCTGGACTGTCAAATGGAAGCCGTGTTCCGCCGGAATACTTTTTCCAGCCCGATCCGGTGGAAAGCTGACCCCAATTTGGCCCGCCGCATTCAAGCTTCCGGTCGTGGATTCTTCACCAAGGGGGAGAAACGCCGTTTCCGCGACTGTTCGGACGGGTTGTCCAATACGATCGCGATGAGCGAACTGAATACCGACTTGGGCGACGGCAGTGTGACCACGATCGCCGCCCAGGGGCTGGGCAACAAGTGGGCCGGTTTCGGCGGAATTTACCAGTCGCCTTTGGCGGCCCGGACGGCCGGCCACCTCGATCCGGACCGGCCCGGTTTCTGGTGCCCGCCCGGGGCTTCGGACTGCACGCCGCCGCAGTTGGAATTGGCGCCGCACATGCGTCGCGGGTTCAAATGGGCCAACAGCCACACGCTTTACACCGGTGTGACCACGATATTGCCGCCCAACGCGGAAGTGGTCCAAGAGCAGTCGGGCGATAAGACCGACGACATGATCGCGCCGCCGAGCAGTCGACATGCCGGTGGCGTGTTTGCGCTGATGGGCGACGGGTCCGTCCAGTTCGTCTCCGATAGCGTCGACACCGGTGAATTGAACGCCGAGCCGGTGCGATACGGAGCTTCGACGGCGGCCGCCCAGCCCGGGGCGCCGAGCCCGTGGGGCGTTTGGGGAGCGATGGGGACACGGGGGTCGCAGGACTTGGTCGACCAAGGCTTCTAATTGGACCGCGCCGGTGTCGCCTTCCAAGAAGCTGCAAGTCGGTCGTGCAAAGACTCTTCCGCCGTTTTCATGGGAACCCGAAGCCTGGCTCGCCCGAGCATGGTCATTGCGACGGCTGGCGACCTGAAAGCTGGCAAGCTGACAGTCCCGTGTTTGGTCGCTACGATTGGCCGGCATGAGTGCCTCGGACCAACCCGCATCCGTTCCCGCGCCAGCCGACGACAACGCGGCTGATCGCGATGAATCCGACCGCGCCGAGGCCGACGGTGCCGCGTCCGACCGCGGGGGCGTCCCCGAGGTCGTCTTTCTGGGGACGGGTACCAGCGTCGGGGTGCCCGCGATCGGCTGTGACTGCCCGGTGTGCACGAGCGACGATCCGAAAAATTCCAGGACGCGGTGTGCGATCGTCTTACGGCTTCCCCAGGGGAATCTGTTGATCGACACCCCACCCGATCTGCGGACGCAACTGTTGCGGGAAAAGATCCCGCTGATCCATTCGGTGGTCTTCACCCACGAGCACGCTGACCATTTGTTTGGTTTGGATGACTTGCGACTGTTCCCGTTCCGGCTCGGTCACGCCGTTCCGCTGTACTGCCGGAGTCACGTGGAGGCTCGGATCCGGCAGTCGTTCGATTACGCGTTCAGCGACCGCCAGCCGACGCATCCCGGTGCGACACCCAAGTTCGATTTTGTGACAATCGACGACACGGCGTTCGAGGCGTTGGGTGTCGAGGTGCAACCGATCCCGATGAAGCACGGGCCCCACTTCGACGTGTTGGGTTTTCGTGTCGGCGGGTTTGCCTACTGCACCGATACGAATTTCATTCCTGAATCTTCCTTGGAGCTTTTGGGGGGCGTCGACACGCTCGTGCTGGATGCGCTTCGATACCGTCCTCATCCGACGCATTATTGTGTGGAGGAGGCGCTTGAAATGATCGAGCGGGTCGGTCCGCGGGTCGCCTACCTGACGCACATCTGTCACGACCTGGACCACGGGCCGGCGGAGTCGATGCTGCCGGAGCATGTGCACCTGGCCTACGACGGCTTGCGATTGCCGCTCGTGTAGCGGAAGAAGTCATCGCGGCCTGCCGATTCCGGCTACACTGTCGCCGAAACGCAGTAGTAATGACCGATTTCTCAAAAGGAGAGCCGCATGCCCGACCCAGCTAACACCTCGCCAGCGACGGCGGAGCGACGTGGTGCACGATTGGGGATGATTTTGTTCTTGCTTTACACGGCGTGCTATCTCGGGTTTGTTCTGATCAATGCGTTCTCGCCGGAGTCGATGGACCGGATCGTAATGGCCGGGTTAAATCTTGCGATCGTCTACGGCTTCGGACTCATCCTGCTGGCGATCCTGCTGGCGTTTGTTTACGGGTTTTCCCGCAGGCGGGAAGGGACCGCTGAGTCAACCGGTTCACAGAAAGGGGGCCAGCCATGATTTATGATCCCTCCGCCGTTGCGGTCATTGTCTTTCTAGCGTTCGTCGGTTTTACCGTCGGATTGAGTTTTTACCTGGGCGGGAAAGCGAAGTCGTCGGCGGGCTACTTCGCCGCCCACGGTCAGATCCCGTGGTTCATCAACGGCGTCGCCTTCGCTGGTGACTACTTGTCGGCCGCCTCGTTCTTGGGCATCTGCGGGATGATTGCCGCGTACGGCTACGACGGCTTTCTGTATTCGATCGGCTATCTGGCCGGCTGGGTCGTGGCACTTTTTGTGATCGCCGAGCCGATGAAACGCTTGGGGAAGTTCACTTTCGCCGACGCGCTGGACGCACAGTTCGACTCGCCGGGAATCAAGGCGGCGGCGGGAATCAGCACGCTGGTGGTCAGCGTGTTCTATTTGATCCCGCAGATGGTTGGTGCGGGGGTTTTGATCCAGCCCCTACTCGGTTTTGAACATTGGCACGGCGTCGTCTTGGTCGGCGTGGCGGTGATCACGATCGTCGTCACCGCGGGGATGGTTTCGACGACGTGGGTGCAATTTCTGAAGGGGTCGCTGCTGGTTGTCTTTAGTGCCGTGCTGGTGGTGCTCGTCCTAAATCAAGGGCTGCGAGAGGGGAACGATGCGTTTGAGACGCGCGGACCTTATCCGGCAGACCAGTGGCCGGTCATGACTGAAGTGGACGGGCGGGAAACGTTGCCGGAGGAGGACGGTTGGAAAGCGAGTGACCAATGGGTGCGACTGGCAAGTCCGACAAACGGCTTCGATCTGTTTCGCGTCTACCGGTCCGAAGACCAAGTCTGGCTTTTCCAGGCGCAGAGCATCCGCGAGACCGACCTGGGCGTCCTGATCGACGGGGCGCCGTTGGGCCGTGAAGCTGATGAAAAGTCACTCAAGCCGGGCGGGTCGATCTGGAAGCTGCCTGGTGAGCAAACCGAAACCGGACCGCTGGGACCCGTCGATTATTTGGCGACGCTGCAGCAGAGCGAAGTGATGCTGTGGAAGAAGGCCAGCGTGATGCACGACAACGGCGACGAGTCCACGGTGTACTACCCACAGCCGACGCCCGGTTCCAAAGTCCTGCGTCCGGGCGAACACCCGCGGTTCGCGGGAATTCGAGGTGACAGCTGGGTGGGCCGCATCAACTTTTTGTCCTTGATGCTGGCACTGTTCTGTGGCACCGCCTCGCTGCCCCACATCCTGATCCGCTATTACACCGTGAAGGACGGAGCGGCGGCGCGGAAAAGTACGATTGTTGGAATCGCGAGTATCGGCTTTTTCTATGTCCTGACGCTCTATTTGGGACTCGGGGCGATGACCAGTGGCACGCTGGACGTGACCAACAACAACATGGCGGCGCCGTTACTTGCCCGAGGAATGAGCCCCCTGTTGTTTGCGATCATTTCGGCGATCGCCTTCACCACCGTGCTGGGAACGGTCAGCGGTCTGATCCTGGCGAGTAGTGGGGCGGTCGCTCACGATTTGATGGGTGGCGCTCTCGGCTTGCATTTCTCCGAGGCGGTTCAGGTGAGGGTAGCGAAGTGGGCGGCGGTCGTGGTGGGGCTGATCGCGATCGTGCTGGGGATATTGTTCCAGGACCTCAACGTCAGTTATCTGGTCGGCTGGGCGTTCAGCATCGCGGCGAGTGCGAACTTGCCGGCGCTGGTGATGCTGCTGTTCTGGCGTGGGACGACAGCCAAGGGCATCATCGCCAGCGTGATTGTGGGGATGGTCAGTTCGTTGGGATGGATTTTGCTGTCGGCGGACACTTTCGAGAAGGTCTACGGACTCGATCCGGCGTCCAGCCCCGTGCCGTTCAGTCAGCCGGGTATTGTGACAATTCCGCTGGCCTTACTGACGTTGGTGTTGGTGTCGTGGTGGAGCCGATCCAAACCTGCCGGCCCGGAGCCCGCCGGGGCCTGAGTCTCGCGGGCGACGTCTTTCTTGACCGTATCGGCGGCAAGGCGCAACGAAAACGCCCCGGTGGAGTGCCGGGGCGTTGGATGAAACGAGCGGAAGCAAGATGCCTCAGTCGGCTTTCGCCAAATTCTGAGCCCGCAGACCGGCGACGTATTCGCCGGCGATGTTCAAGACTTCCTTGTTATAGAACGTATCGCGGAAGACTTCTTCGTTGGGAGTTTGGATATCGAGTTCCTCCTCCTCTTCCTCCTCTTGGGCGTCCAGTTCGGCGCGACGCTTCATGAACTCTTCTTCCTTCAGCGAGATGCTGTCCTGATCTTTTTGCTTGACATAGAGTTCGATTTGCCGGGCCTGTTTGAGGAATTCCTCGTCCTTCGTCACTCGTTCTGTCGAATGGGTTCGGAGCTGGTTGATCAGGTCGACCGGTGTCATGTGGTAAAGCACGTGACTGGCCGGCTGGACGGTGTCGTGCTGGAGCGCGTATTTCAGGTCACCTTCGGCAACCGGCATTTTGCTGGTCAAACTCGGTAGCACCACGTCGGCGGCCACGCCTTCCAGCTGGGTGCTTTCACCGTCGGGAAGGTAGAACTGCTGAAGTGTCACTTTCAGAGCGCCGTAGTTCTGACGGTTGTTTCGGAACAGCGATTGTCCGATGTCCATCAACGTTTGGACGGTGCCTTTGCCGTGGGTCTTCGGATCGCCGACGACGATGCCGCGGTGATAGTCTTTGATGGCACCGGCGAAAATTTCGCTGGCACTGGCGCTGAACTTACTGGTCACCACGACCAAGGGGCCGTCCCAGGCGGTACCACGTTCGTCGTCGTCGTACTGCTGGACCGAGCCGTCGGAGTTCTTGACTTGGACGACGGGGCCGCGATCGATGAACAGGCCGGTCAGGCTGATCGCTTCGGTGAGGCTACCGCCGCCGTTGCGGCTGAGGTCCAAGACGACGCCGGCGACGTTCTTTTCACGGAAATCCTTGAGAATACGAGCGACGTCCCGCGTGCTGCTGCGGTAGTCCGTCTCGTTTCGTTTGGCGGACTCCATGTCCATGTAAAAGCTGGGCAAGTTGATGTAGCCGAGCTTCATGGATTGGGAGGTTTCCGGCACTTGATGTTCGATGATCTCGCCGCGGGCGGCGGAGTCTTCCAGTTCGACGCGGGCCCGAACGATCTTGTAAACTTCGACGTTGCCGCTGCCGCCCGGTCGGATTCCCAATCGGACGGTCGTTCCCGCTTTGCCGCGGATCATCTTGACCACCTCTTTGAGCGGCATTTCGACGATGTCGACCATCTCGCCTTCTTCGCCCTGGCCGACCGAAACGATAACGTCATCGGCTTCCAGTTTGCCGTGGGCGTCCGCCGCACCTCCGGGGATCACGCTGGCGACAACGGTCGTGCCGTCCTTCTCCCGCAACGACGCGCCGATGCCCTCCAGGTTCAGCCGCATGCTGATCGAGAAATCGTCGAGCGTTCCCGGGGACATGTAGGTCGAGTGCGGGTCGTAGCCGTTGGTGACCGAAGTGAGGAACATTTCCAGCAAGTCGTCACTGGTGGTTTGTTTCCAACGTCGGGCGTACCGCAGGTATCTCTTTCGAAGTTGTTCGGTCGCCTCGTCGGCCTCTTTGCCTTCTTTGCCCTCGTCCTTCAGGTCTAGCAGGGCGAATTTGATCTGCCGGCGCCAACGGTCTCGCGACTCGTCGGCGTTCCGGGCGTACTGTGCCGCATCGCCATCGATCACGATTTGTTCGTCGCGATTGAAATCGAAGTCACCCTCGAGAAGTTCCAGTGCGACGGCCACGCGTTGGTCGACACGTTCGATGAAGCGGCCGTAGATGTAATAGGCCAGGCCCAGATCGCCCGAACGCACTTGGTCGTCGATCGAACCGGCGTAGCGTTGGAAGTCTTCGATGTCGCTTTGCAGGAAATACAGCTTCAACGGATCGAAAGAGTCGACGAAGAGGTCCAGCGCCCGTTGGCTGACTCCGTCGTCGAGTTCTTTTCCGGAAATATGGTTGGCCGGCATCAGTCGGGAAATCAACCGGGAGACGACACCGTCGCGGGCGGTCGGCTGGGGCAGAGCGGGGCCAGCCTCTTGAGTGGCGGACTCGGCCGCCCCCGAACTCTCGGGCGACACCCGTTGTTCCTGGGCGTGCGAACGATTCGTGTCGGTCAGGGCGTTGAAACTGAGTCCGACAAGGACGACCGCGGCGGATGCCGTGGTCCAGAGCGTGCGGTAGGACATGCGTGCTACTGGGTTGAAGTGCTTCACAAATAACTTGCGACGAAGGTGGACCGCTTTTCGCCGCCTGCATTCACAGCACGGCCGAACGCGGATGCTCCCGAGTGGGTGTGTCGCCCCAAGGCCACCCTAGGATGGTAGAAAGGCTTGGAAACTGGGGCAACCGCGATTCTTCGCAGCAACGCCTCGGCTGGTTCAGCAGAGACCGTCGCCGCGGGTGCCGAAAAAACGGCTGATCGGCGCCGTGCGGTGCAAACTGCGACGACTCCGGGCAGAAAATCCGGCGGCGGAAGCCGCACCCACATGTTACACGAACATGACTCCCGAAGCGGCAGAACCTCCGCCCGAAAACGGCGGGAACACATCCCGAAAACGGCGGGAATGCTTCCCGAAAACGGCGGGAATGCTTCCCGAAAACGGCGGGAATGCTTCCCGAAAGCGGCGCCCGGGTGGGTCAGTTCACCGACTCTTTTGATTCGTAGCTGGGCGCGTCGATCGTCCAGGGGCGTTGCGGCGACGCGGTCGGTCTGCCGTTGGAACCGCTGCCGAATCCCCGGCCGCCACGTGCGGGCTGGTCCTTCCAGCCCGGCAAAGACGCGTCGTCCTCAGGGGAAATTTCATCGCCCGAACGTCTCGCGTGGTTGTCGAACGTCTGGCTCTGGTGCCAGCCCACGCGACCGGCCCAGCGTCGGCGGAGTCGTCCGCTGACCCAACGCCGACCCCATGGAGTCAGGAGTAAGAAGCCGGCGGCGTCGGTAAGTAGCCCCGGCGTCAACAGCAACGCGGCGGCAAAGGCGATCATCAGCCCGTCCTGGATCTCCTTGCTGGGCATTCGGCCCTGCGAAAGGGCCGATTGAAACCGGACCCAGGCCTGCACCCCTTCGCGGCGGGCGAGCAGCGAGCCGATGATGCCGGTAACGACTACGATCCCCAGCGTCGTCAGCCAATCGGTCGCCTCGGCAAGCCGGAGCAACAGAATCAGCTCGATCAGCGGAATCAAGATGAAGGCGGCGAATAATCGAATCAGCATGAGCAAATTCCCCTTGTTTGTTCCTGCCGCCGTCGAAACGTCAGGCTGTCAAGTTGGCAGCCAACGAGGGCGTTTCGCGGGCTGACCGAGTGGAACGCGAATTCCGTTCCGCACCGTGTTAACGCCCTCCCCGTCATGAACCGGCCGCTGACAAGTCTAGGCCACGACCGTCGGCTCGGCAGGTGTCATCCACAATACGCTGGCGGCGGGGGGCACGTTCAAAAAAACCTCCTGCATCGCGGCCGGCAACAACACGGTTTGGCCTTTCGACAAGCGGAAAGGCTGGCCCCCAACCCCCGGCCCATCGAGCGTCGCGTCGCCGGTAATACACGCCAGCAGATGGCACCGATCGTCGCCTGCGAGCTGGTGCGAATCGCTGCCAGATTCCGGACGACCGCCGGCCGGCGATTGCAGACGCCGGAGGGTGAACTTGTCACACTGGACCAAGGGCTCGGGATCCCCATCCGGCCGGCGGATCGGTGGCACCGGGCCTCGTGTGTAATCAGTGACCGCGAGGGACTGCTGGATGTGCAGCGGTCGGGACCGGCCGGCGGCGTCGGTCCGGTTCCAGTCGAAGAGCCGGAACGTGGTGTTACTGGATTGCTGGATCTCCGCGATCAGCAACCCGCCTCCGAGGGCGTGAACGGTTCCGGCGGGGATGAACACGCAGTCGCCCGCCTCCGGACGGAAACGGTGAAGGGCCTGCTCCGTCTGGCCCGCTTCGATCCAGCGGGCCAGCTGGTCGCGGGTGACACCCTCCTTCAGTCCCGCGTAAATCACACTGTCCGGTTCGCTGTGCAGAACGACCCACGCCTCGGTTTTGCCCAAATCCGGCGGCGTCATGGCGGCCCCGTAGGCGTCGTCCGGGTGGACCTGGACGGACAGCACCCGGTTGCAGTCCAGAAACTTGAATAACAGCGGAAAGGTATCCGCATCGGGAAAGGCGGTCGTCCAACGGTGGCCCATCAGCCAGTCGCGGTGGTTTTGAAAAAGCGAGTGCAGCGACTGGCCGGTCAGCGGTCCCTCAAGCACGACGCTCTGGTCCTCCCCGTGGTCGACCACCTCCCAGCTTTCGGCATAGTCGTCCCCATCGCCGATCGGCTTGCCGAGCGTTTCGCCCAGCCGCCGACCGCCCCACAAGGTCTGCTTGATCAGCGGACGAAATCGAAGCGGTTGTGCGATCATCAAATCGGGCTTTCGGAAGAAATTCGAAGGGAAAGGGGGTGTGCGGGCGGGACGTTTCCGTCGAGGCGCCGAGCATCCCTCAAAGATGCCCGAGAGTCGGCGAAATCGTCAATCCGGCGGCTGACGGGGTCGGAAGAATCCGGTTGGAACGATTATCGTCGTCCTGCCTGCAAAGTTTTGCGGTGACCGTCAAGAAGAGCCGAAGCCGTGGGAGCCGCCGGGCCGACGGGAGATCAACGGTGGCGTGCCTATTTGTCCTGTCCGTGCCGACGACCCGGAGAGATCCACGATGAGCGAATCGGAGCCTGGTGGTCATCCGATCCAGATGGCGCTGATCGTGCTCTTACTCTCCGGTGGGGCGTGGTACTTCTTTCGCCACTACGACATCGACGGCCTTGACGGGGTGTCGATCGGGCCGAAGCAACGCGAGCCTTTCCCGGATATCGATTCGGGTCCCGACTTCACCTTTACGTCGTCGACGGACGCGGGCCGTATCGGGCCGGAAGCGAGTCTCGGCGAAAGGGATCCGGCCGAGGAGGGCGACCGTTCGATTTTCAGCCCCAGCGACTTGCTGACGTTCCGCGGAAGCCGCTCGCCGGCATCGAAGCAGGCTTCCCCGACGCCGAATCTGAAAGTCGCCTCCTGGGCGCTGGAGGGTTTTGGAATGACCAAATTGGCCAGCGACGTGGCGAGACGGAATCTGGTTCGGGTCATCCGCCAGTTCGACGTGATCGCGGTCCAACAAATACCGGCCCACCGACGGGACGTCGTTCCGCGAATGGTCGAGGCGATCAATGAAGGAGCGATCGACGCGGGCGGTCCCATTTACGACTATGTCCTAGGGCCCCCGGTCGGTCCGCCGGTGGAGTCTCGGGCCGAAGGCACCGTCGGGGCGGCGACCGAGCAGTTGGCGATCTTGTTCAACCCGCGACGGGTGCGTGTCGACCGCACCCAAACGTATACCGTGGCCGATCCTGACGAGCAGATGACCTACGACCCGTTGGTCGCTTGGTTCCGCGCCGTCGGCCCGACCGAACGGGAGGCGTGGACGTTCACGGTCGTCAACGTCCGAATCGACCTGGCCCGGGCACCCGCCGAGGTCGCGCTGTTGGGCGGACTGTTCGAAGCCGTCCAGAAAGACGGGCGGGGCGAAGATGATGTCCTGATGGCAGGGTTATTCCAGGCGGACGACGAGTACTTGATGCCGGTCGTCGCCGGCCCGTCGATGCGGGCGGTCGTTCGCAGCACGCCCACCGACGTGTTCGGTCGGCATCAGACGTGCAACCTTTTGTTTGACGCCGGAGCGACGGTCGAGGCGGTTGGGGCGGGAGGTGCCTACGACTTCCTGCGGGTCTATAATCTCAGTCTGGATCAGGCGCAGACGGTTTCGAGTTACCTGCCCGTGTTCGCCGAATTTTCTGCCCGCGAAGGGACGCCCGTCGCCGAGTCGCCTCATGATCTATCTGGATTGCCACGCGACCACCCCCTGTGACCATCGCGTCGTCGAAGCGATGCTGCCCTGGCTGACGCAGTCCTTCGGCAATCCTCACAGCGATTCGCATCCGATGGGACGCGAAGCAGCCGAGGCGATCGAGCAGTCCCTGGACGCCATGTCCCGACGTTTGGGCGTCGCAAGGGACGCTCTGCTGGTCACCTCCGGGGCGACCGAGAGCAATAACTTGGCGCTTCGCGGCGTGATGGGACACCCACGCTGTCGTCGTCCCAAATTGGTCACTTGTACGACCGAGCACCCCGCCGTGCTGGACGTCGTCGACGATCTGCAGGGTCAGCCGCTGCAAGGCCGAGACGGCTCCGGGCGGCGGATCGAAGTGGTGCGTGTCGGCGTTCATCCCAACGGGCACCCGGCGGCCGGGCAGATCGATCTGGACCAGCTCGCCGAGGCGGTCGACGAGAACACCATGCTCGTTTCGGTCATGTGGGCCAACAACGAGACGGGCGTCGTCCAGCCGATTCAAGAGGTCGCGGAGTTAGTGCACCGAGCCGGCGCCCTGTTGCATTGTGACGCGACCCAGGCGATCGGGCGGTTGCCGGTGGACGTGCGGGCTGCCGACGTCGACCTGCTCAGCGGCTCGGCACACAAGTTTTATGGCCCCAAAGGCGTGGGCTTCCTTGTCGCGGGAAACGGCAACCGCCGCGTCCGGTTGCGCCCTCAAATCGTCGGCGGGGGACAACAACGTGGTCTGCGAAGTGGCACGATGAACCCGGCAGGGGTCGTCGCGATGGCCAAAGCGATGGAACTGGCCTGCGACGAGATGTCGACGACGGCGGAGCGACTTTGGGGGCTGCGCCAGCAGTTGTGGGCCGATCTTTGCGAAGGCATCGGCGACTTGCGGCTGAACGGTCCGGCGTGGCCGGAGGCGATGCCGACGCCCGACGCCGTTTCGCAGCTCCACCGCCTTCCCGGAAATCTCAATTTTCAGTTGCCCGACTTCGAGGGCGAAAGTTGGATGGCCGCGGCATCGGAGGTGGCATTCAGCAGCGGGTCGGCCTGCAGCAGCACCGATGCGACCCCCAGTCACGTGTTGTTGGCGATGGGGTTGACCGAGTCGCAGGCACGTCGGAGTGTCCGATTCGGACTCGGCCGGATGCTTACTGCCGACGAACTGCATCGCGCGACCGAGTGGCTTCTCGCCGCCGCCGATCGGGTTCGCTCGGTCAACCGAGGTTTGGTAAAAGGGGGGCGACCATGAAATGTTCGATCGTCGGGACAGGGCGTGTGGGGTCAGCTATCGCATTCGCGATCACGATGGAGCCACTGTTTTCCGAATTGATGTTGCTGAATCGCTCGGTCGAGAAGGCCGAGGGCGACGCGATGGATCTGACCCACGCCGGCGCGCTCCGCAACAGCAACATGAAGATCCGCGCCGGCAAGATCGCCGATTCGGCGGGCTCGGACGTCATCATTTTCACCCCGTCGGTCTCGCCGACCAAGGCCGATTGGAAACGGGGAGACTTGGCAGCGGGCAACTTGGAAATCCTCCAACAGTGGTTGCCGCCGCTCGCAGCGGCCAGTCCCGATGCGGTATTGATCATGGTGACTAATCCCGTTGACGCGATGACTTACCTGGCGATCCGTTTGACCGGCTTTCCGGCCGAGCGGGTGATCGGGACGGGGACGCTGGTCGACAGCGTGCGGTATCGCGCCTTGCTGTCCAACGAGTTGGAAATTCATGTCGATGACATCCGTGCCTATATCCTGGGCGAACACGGGGACAACCAGTTTGCCGCACACTCGGTCATCATGACCGGTGGCGAGCGGTTCTATCCCAGTGAGACTTCCCGGCGACTGTTCGACGAGGCGGTGCAAATGGGGTACGAGGTGTACCGGCGGAAAGGCCACACCAGCTACGGGATTGCACTTGCCACGATGACAATCATCGATTCGATCGTGTATGACTTGCGTCACACGATGCCGGTCAGCGTCTTGGTCGACGGCTTCCTGGGCGTCCAGGACGTCTGTCTGTCGTTGCCGGCGGTGATCGGTCGTCGTGGCGTCACCCGCGTGTTGCACCCCCCGCTGACCGACGACGAGGTCGACGCCTTCCGTCGCTGTGCGACGACGGTGCGAGAGACTCTCGATTCACTCGACGTGCCGCCGGACCTTTCTCCGGTCAGCTCGGACCTTCCTCCGGCGACGTAGCGGGCCCGGGGTGCAGCCTGTATGGTGCTTCGCCCGTTCGTTTTCCAGGGTCCGCTCGCAACACGGAACAACTCGCTTTGTCTTTGCAGGAAATTTCGGCACTGGGATGGATCGGCCTGCTGGTCGGCGCGATGGGCATCGGCGTGTCCAAATCAGGCTTTCCCGGCATCAGCATGTTGCACGTCGTCGTTTTCGCGATCGTGTTTGGCGCGTTGGATTCGACGGGGGTTCTGCTGCCGCTGCTGGTGGTCGGCGATCTCTGTGCGATCCGGTTGTTCGGGCGGAAAGCGGATTGGCATCACGTACGGCGATTGCTGCCGCCGACGCTGGTCGGTGTGGTCGCGGGCTGGGCGTTGATGGATCGCGTTGACGAGAACAGCTTCAAACTTCTGGTGGGGACGATCATCCTGGCACTTTCCGCGGTCCAGGGCGTGCGCATGTGGAAGCCCGACTGGTTCGGGCAGGTGCCTCACCAGCGATGGTTCGCTCTGCTGTTGGGCGGCTTGGCGGGTCTGACAACGATGCTGGCCAACGCCGCCGGTCCGGTTGTCGGTCTGTACCTGCTGGCGGTCTGCTTGCCCAAATGGGAATTGATCGGCACCAGCGCGTGGCTGTTTTTGGTTTTGAATTTGGTCAAGTTGCCGCTCAGTTACGATTTAGGACTCATCGACGGCCGGTCATTGGCCGTCGATGCCGTGCTGGCCGCTGCGGTTCCGGTAGGAATGTTGATGGGCCGCTGGCTGGTGCACAGGGTGTCCCAAAGTTGGTTCAACACCATCTTGTTGGGCTTTACCGTCGTCGGTGCGATCCGCTTGATGGTTTGAATTCGGCCGCTATCGCGACGCGACAGTCGCCGTCGCGACGGTCGCTTTGGGCCGGTCGATCGTCAGCGACCTGAGCACGGCGCCCGCCATCGCCTGGCCGCTCAGGAACGCCCCTTCCACCCGCGAGCCGGAGCACCAGTCGCCACAGACGCCCAAACCAGCGGAGGCATCCCACAGACAACCCCGGTCGAGCGGCGAGACTGCGAGGGCACTGTTCCAAAGATGGGCGACGGCGTGGTCGACGGGGAGGCTCTTTCGGCCGACCAATCGAGCAAACACTCCGATCAACTGCTCGCAAACCAGCTCCGGATCCTCGCGGCGTCTCGAATTGGACCATCCGGTGGAGGCGTGGAGCACCCAGCTCGAATACTCGCCTGTCGCCCGGGCAGTGCCCGATGGCGGCGTAGTGATTGTGCGCCGCGGCGCCGCCGGTCTGCCCGGCTTGCTCTCTTCGCGAGCAATCCAGGACAGCGGGCTGTCGTTGAGAAACGCCCCGTCCAGCGGAAAGTCGTCGAGCGGTTCGGTCTGCAGCATCACACACCAGCAAGCGTTCATCTGCTGATCCGCAGCATCCGCGGCGATGGGACTAAGCCCCTGCAGCAGCTTGGCAGCTTGCCCCGGGGGCGTGTT
>JGI12210J13797_10510592_pt1 | contig 14929 bp, 12 predicted proteins | sample ElkSlonscriptome_3_FD_13797 | JGI IMG/M metagenome (IMG submission 13797)
TGGTACTGCATGGGTGACTCTATGGGAGTGGAGGTCGTCGCCGAATCCATATGACAAAGGCTCAACGGATTTTTCCGGTTGAGCCTTGGTCTTTGGGCCTATAACATTCGCCCATCTCAGTAGGTGAAGGCATACCGTCTCCCGGCGTTGCCACGATTCCCTGTCGATCCACAATCATGTTCTTCAGTAGCGCATGACTTTTCTTGCCTTGCTTTCAACTGCAACTACCGATTTCATTGCCTCCTTGCCCCCTTCAGCGTCATGGCTTCAATGTGCCCCTTTTCAGGAATATCCACATGGCTCAAGACGCTGTAGGCACCGACAACCGCCTTATCGCCAACCGTACAGTTTTCGAGAATGGCGCCAGAGCCGATGGTGCAAAAGTCGCCGATGGTGGTATTGCCGAGAATCTGAGCGTTTGGCATCAGAGTGCAATCTCGGCCGATAACCGCCTCGGGGGAAACTCTTACTGAGGCACTACTGATTATACTCACGCCCTGTCGCATCAAATCGATATTCCTTTTGCGCTGCAACTCGGTGTCAGCCGCTTCGAGTTCGATTCTCGAATTGACGCCAAGGACTTCCTGGGAGCGTTCATTGAGAAAGGTTGATGCCGATCTGCCACGGGTAACGCAGTATTCGACAATATCGGTGAGATAAAACTCGCCCTGAGTGTTGTCGGGGGTGACATTTTTCAGCGCTTCGAAAAGAAAATTGCGACCCACCAGGTATATTCCGGCATTTATCTCACCGATTTTCTTTTGGCGCTCATCGGCCTCCTTTTCTTCAACNATGGCCACGAGTTTTTCATTTTCGGAGAGGATACGGCCATAGCCGAAGGGATTGTCGAGTATGGTTGTCATAATACTCAGATCCGAAGCTGAAGCCATATGGCTTTTGTACATTTCCTTAAGAGCGGAGGAACTGACAAGAGGCGTATCGCCACAAAGGATCATGACGACGGCATCGGTATCGTCGACGACGCTTTCGGTCATCTGCACCGCATGACCTGTGCCCAGCTGCTCTTCCTGACGAACTATCTCGACATCGTAGTTTCGCAGAGAATACCTGACCTCTTCTTCCTGATGACCGACGATGACCACCGTCTGATCGGGTTCGAGCGGTTTGACGGCATCGAGTACATGGTGCAGCATAGGCTTGAAGAACACTTCATGCAGCACCTTTGCCCTGTCGGATTTCATGCGGGTTCCTTTGCCTGCAGCCAGTATAACAACCGAGATCGGCGTGAGAGTCTTCATCGTTTTTCCGTTCAAGTAAAGAGTGGAAGATTTGGCACGTGACCGTTTTTTGGGGAACAGATGTCACTATACCTGATACGTTCGCTGCATCTTACCCTCCCAGACGATTATCGCACAATATTTTCCACCAGAAGACGGTGTTTGGAAAACAAGGTTGGCAAGAGGGATTTCTCCGATTATAGTTTAAAATCGATTGCATGTATCATTTTTTACAGACTCTACCGATGCCATTGTGCTTTATCAGGCGCTTCCGGCAACTAAACTTCTTCTTTGAATATCATTATGAACGTTGTCATCAACGGTGTAGAAACCATTATTTCACCGGGTTCTACGCTTGCCGCAGTGCTGCAGAAACACGAGCTCCCCTCTTCCTATGTTGTCGAATTAAATGAAAAGATCCTTGATCCCGAGGAATATGAGACCCAGTTGCTTAAGGAAGGCGATACTCTTGAAATAATCCGTTTTGTAGGAGGCGGTTGAAATGTTGACAATTGCCGACAGCCCCTTTCGTTCCCGCCTGTTTCTGGGTACCGGTAAATTTGGCTCCACCGCTCTGCTCAAGGAGGCCATTGATGCCTCCGGCACAGAAATGGTCACCGTCGCATTACGCCGAGTCGATCTTCGCGATCCCGAAGATGATATCATGACGGTGGTTAACCAAAATACACTCGTTTTTCTCCCTAACACCTCAGGAGCCAGAAACAGCGACGAAGCCATTCGCCTTGCCCATCTGGCCAGAGCGGTTTCGAAAACCAACTGGCTCAAACTCGAGGTGACCCCGGATCCCCGCACTCTATTGCCCGACCCTGCGGAAACGCTTATCGCCACTGAAAAACTGGTGAAAGAGGGCTTTATCGTCCTACCCTATATCAACGCAGATCCCATTCTTGCTCTCAGGCTTCAGGATGTAGGCGCTGCCGCCGTCATGCCCTTGGGCTCGCCCATCGGCACCAACCAGGGTATTCTCACCGCCTTCCAAATCGCCATAATCATCGAACAGGCAAGCGTGCCGGTGGTGGTGGATGCCGGCATCGGCGCCCCCTCTCACGCCGCCCAGGCTATGGAAATGGGAGCTGACGCTGTTCTTGTCAATACCGCCATCGCCGTCTCGGGTAATCCTGCTGTAATGGCCTCCGCCTTTGCCCAGGCGGTACGTGCCGGAAGATCTGCCTACGAAGCCGGTCTGGGACAAAAAAGTCTTCAGACAAGAGCCTCGTCACCACAGAAGGGCAGCCTGAGCGAAGATCTTTCCTTTCTGGATGATAAATGACCGCCCTGCCGCAATTCTCACATCTCCGTCATCAGATACATCAGTATACCAGGACAGACGCAGAGCAGGCTCTCAACGCCTCCCGGCCCGGGATTCACGAGCTCGCTGCCCTGCTCTCCCCCGCCGCCGAGCACTATCTCGGCGAAATGGCCGCCCGCTCACGACAACTGACCTTGCAGCGTTTCGGTAGAACCACGCAGCTCTATGCGCCATTGTATCTTTCAAATTATTGCACCAATAGATGTGTCTACTGCGGCTTTTCTGCTGACAACACAATAGAACGACGGGTTTTGTCGCTGGAGGAGGCCGAGCAGGAGGCGGAGGTTTTACACTCACGCGGATTCAGCCATATTCTGCTGGTGGCCGGTGAGGCGGATGCCATAGTCGGCGTCTCCTACCTCGAAGATATCGCCAGGCGTTTACGCCACCGCTTCGCCGCCGTTTCCATAGAGGTCCAGCCGCTGGAAGAGGAGCAGTACCGTCGCCTTTTCACAGCGGGCATCACCGGCGTCGCCGTCTACCAGGAAACCTACGACGAAACGCTCTACGACTCACTCCACCCCAGCGGCAAAAAACGCGATTTTCACTACCGCTTTGATACGCCCAGACGAGCAGGGGCCGCCGGTATGCGCGAAGTTGGCATCGGCGCCCTGCTGGGACTCTCCGACTGGCGCGCCGAGGGCTTGTCGCTGGGACACCATCTGCTTTTATTGCGCAACCAGTTCTGGCAGACAGCCTTTACCGTCTCTTTCCCGAGACTGCGCCCTGCAGCCGGCGCCTTCTCCCCACTGGAGGAAGTGACCGAGAAGAATATCAGTCAGCTCATTTTCGCTTTACGTATTTTTGATGCCGATGTCGGCCTGATTCTCTCCACCCGCGAGGAACCACACTTTCGTGACGGTATGCTGGGCCTGGGCCCGACACGCTATTCCGCCGGTTCCTGCACGGCACCCGGTGGCTATTCGAATCCCGACGGCAATGGTGAGCAGTTCAGCGTCGGTGATCATCGCTCCCTCTCTGATATGGCATCAGTCATCAGAGACAAGGGACTCGACCCCGTCTATAAAGACTGGGATTCCACCTTTCAGCATTAATCGTATTCAATACCATCCGGAGGAGGAGACAATGAGTGATCTCAAAAAAATGTACACCACCATTTTAGGTGATCATTTTCCCATGGAAATGACAATCTCCTTTGACGGTCAGACCCTGGTCTACCGCAAGAAGACATGGAAAATCAAAAACGATGACGGCAGCCTGGAGGAACGCGGAGTCAGGTACGGCGAAAATCCGGACCAGGAAGCCGCTCTCTATGAGCTGGTCAATGGCAACCTCGTTCTCGGAGAGTGTTCGTTCATTTCACCCGGCAACGGGCTGGTCTCGGCAATCAGCGACGAAGATATGCTGCAGGTGGGGAAACATCCTGGCAAGATCAACCTCACCGACATCGACAACGGCCTCAATATCCTCAAGTACCTCATGGACAGACCGGCAGCCGTTATTCTCAAGCATAACAACCCCTGCGGCGCCGCCTACGGCAAAACTCTCGCTGAAGCCTACGACAGAGCCAACCGCAGCGACCGCATAGCCGCCTTCGGCGGTGCCGTGGTCATGAGCCGGCCGTGTGACCTGGAAACTGCCGGCCTGCTGGCAGAAAATTATCTCGAGATAGTCTGCGCTCCCGAATTTGAAGAAGGCACCCTCGACATACTCGGCAAACGATCAAACCTGCGCATCGTCAAAATAGCCTCAATTGACAGACTTGCCGAGTTCGAATCCTGCCGCTTCGTCGATTTCAAGAGTCTGATAGACGGCGGCATCATCGTTCAGCAGTCGGCCATCAATTCCATCAGAAGTCCGCAGGACCTCAAAGCAGCGAAAGCCACCTGGAAAGGCAAGGAATACATATGCCAGAGACAGCCCACCGAGCAGGAAATCGACGACATGTTGTTCGGCTGGGCGATCGAACACGGTGTCACTTCCAATTCAGTGCTCTATGTCAAGAACGGTTGCACCGTCGGCATCGGTACCGGCGAGCAGGACCGGGTCGGCGTTGCCGAAATTGCGGTCCACAAAGCCTATACCAAATACGCTGATATCCTCTGTTTCGACCGTTTCCAGATCTCTTACGCGGATCTGGCCCTTGAAATAGAGCAGGGCAAGCGTGACCGGAGCCAGAAAGAGGAAATAGATGCCCGGGTCCGCGACGACCGGGCCAATCTATCGGGTTCTGTTATGATATCGGACGCCTTCTTTCCTTTTCGCGATGGCGCCGACATTGGAATCCGCCAGGGAATCTCGGCAATACTGCAGGCTGGGGGCTCCATGCGCGACTTCGAGACCATAGAGGCCTGCAACGAAGCACATCCCCAGGTTGCCATGATGTTCACCGGACAACGCTCTTTCAAGCATTGATGACAGTCTCGACACATAAAGCAGCAGGCAGTCGTGGTCAAGGTTATGTCTCGTGATTCCTGAAACCGAGAAACTCCGCAAACACGAGGACATCAAAAGCGACACAACGCCATATGCAGGAACACTCCATGAAACAGCAGAAGCCAACATTGCAACGGATACTTCACGCCTGTTTTCATTCCAGAGACGGATTCATATCCGCCTATAAGGGCGAAGTCGCCTTCAGACAGGAAGTCTGGGCTTCCTGTCTGCTACTTCCTCTGCTCTTTTTCCTGCCCTTGCCGCTCTTTTTCAAGGTGCTGCTGGTCAGCGCCCACTTCCTCGTCCTCATTACCGAAATTCTCAATACCGCCATTGAAAAAATCGTCGATCTGGTCTCGCCGGAGTTCAACGAACTTGCCAAGAAGGCCAAGGACATGGGGAGTGCTGCCGTTTTTCTCTCGCTTGTTCTCGCCGCCCTGCTCTGGCTCACGGCCATCTGTTCACTGGTGGGACAGGGCTAAAAGCCTTTTTACCTCACCAACTCCTCTACTCCAACGAAGTCAACGAAAGTGCCTGCGGGCGCAAGGCAACGTTTGAGGGCCATATAGGTCTCAGGATGCGGATGAGCGATGCCGATGGCCTCTTTTTCCCGCAACGCTACCTCCGTCAAGGTCTGCAACTGATTGCAAATGGCCTCAACATCAAGGACATTGTCGAGGAAGACCCTGCGCTTCGCCGTTTTTACCCCCAGCTCTCCGGCCAGTTTATAGCCCAAACTCCCTGCCGTTGTATAGCTATCGACGAAAAATAACTTTTTCCGGTCGATATGCTGCAGAAGCGGGCCCATGACATGTTTGTCGCGTGTATACAATGAACCCATGTGATTATTGACTCCGACGGCATGCGGCACCAGAGACAAATTCTGGAGCAATAGCTGCTCCTGCAATTCCAACTCATCGACATAGAGTGCCCCCGGTCCCGGATCCCACTCGCTGTCTTCAGGCTGCATCGGCTGATGGAGTAAAACCGTATGTCCATTCTTGAAGGCGAGTTCCTCGAGACTCTCTGTATGCGGAGCCCGTGGCAAAAAAGAGAACGACAGCTTCTCGTCAAGGTTGATCAGCTTTCTACCGATTTCGAGATGATACCCCATATCATCGATAATTATGGCACACTTCGGCTCAAGCGTTGACGTATCCGTTGAAAGATCACCTGGTATCACCGCCGGTCGGTTCGGTTCTTCAAAAATGATAGCGCCATCACTCTTTTCCAATTCAGCAGCGACCACTACACGGAAGAAGATAACATAGGTGAGCATCGCCACTGAAAAGACAAAAAAAGAGAAAAGGAACAGCACGTAGACTACGCCTCTCCACGGTATACGCTGCCACCATCTCCGTCCCTTGCCTGTGAACGCCTTCTTCCTGCGGCGCGGCGTTTTTTTCTCAGCCATTAATTTCGTCCATCTTCTAACTCTCTAAAGAACACCTAAACTATTTTTGTCTGTAGAGGGCATACTCTGCCAGTCCTGCCAATATCTCTACGTCCTTTTTCTCACCTGCAGAAAAAAGTGTGAGATGCTCCCGGGCTCGAAGTATGCACTGGCTGGCTCTCCTGTGTGCCCGGGCAAAACCGTCATTTTCCTCAATAAAGGCATACACTGTTTCAAATGAGCTTCTACGCCGGTCAGTATCGGCGAGCAGTGCATGTATGTGCTGGCGCTGCCTGTCGTCCGCCTGGTCCATGGCCAGTATAAGAGGCAAGGTCATTTTGCCCTCGGCAAGATCATTGCCGACAGCTTTGCCGGTGAGCTTTGCATCACCCTGATAATCGAGAAGATCATCGATGATCTGAAAACCAAAACCGAGATTTCTGCCATACTCCTTCAGGGCCAACTGCTGTCTGGGGTCGGCCCCTCCACAGAGAGCGCCTATTTCGGTGGCCGCCGAGATCAATACCGCAGTCTTTCCTTCAATGGCTTTGAAGTAATCGTCCTCGGACTGGTTGTACCGACTGCTGTTTCGCAGCTGGATAAACTCACCGTCAACCATCGCTCGTGTTGCTTCGCAGAAAATGCTGAGTGCGGCCGTTCCACCATAACGTCCAATGAGTTCCATTGACAGTGCATGCAAAAAGTCGCCGCCGAGAATGGCTGCTGTCACCCCATAGGCACTGACCACAGACGGTCTCCCCCTGCGGGTTTCCGCTTGGTCGATGACGTCATCATGGAGCAGGGTGGCCATGTGCAAGTATTCAAAGGCCACGGCAAGCCGGTAGGCACTTTCATCCGGACTGCCACACAACCGCCCTGAGATCACGGCCAGCAGTGGTCTGAAACGCTTTCCGCCACCGAAGAGCCCGTAATGGAGTACATCGAGCAGACGCTTATCCATGTTCGCAGCCAGTCGATCGATATCAGCGCGCATGATTTCATCAATTTTTTCGATGTCGGCCTGAACATGGCCTAATAATTTTTTGATAGCAGACATTTTTTCATTACCAAATAAGAACTACCTTAAAACCTGCGGAAAAATGCATCGACATCCCTGAGAGTTCTGGTAACGGGAGAAGGGGGAAGCGATGCACGAAAGGTTCGACCGTAGCCTTTGCTGAAGAGACGATTATCCATCACGGCGATGAGCCCGTAGTCGTCACTGGCTCGCATAAGGCGCCCTATTCCCTGCCTGAGCGTAAGGACCGCTCTGGGAACCTGAAAGTCAAAAAACGGATTGCCTCCGGATTCACGAATATCTGCGATCCTCGCCTGCAGTACCGGGTCATTTGGAGCCTCAAAGGGAAGCTTATCTATAACGACGCAACTCAGGGAATCGCCAGGAACGTCCACCCCCTCCCAGAAACTGGCAACGGCAACCAGCACCGAATCGGTAATTTCGGTAAACTGCTGCAAAAGCGAATGCCGTGACGCCCTTCCCTGCACAAGCACCGGAAACTGCAGCCGCTGCTCAAGATACTCGGCGACAAGGTCCATACCTTTAAAACTGGTGCAGAGAACAAGGGCTTTACCCTGCGAAAGCTGTAAAATATCATATATCTCCGCACAAAGCTTTTCAATATACGAAGGTTCGGCAGGTGTGGGAAAATTTCCCGGCGGTACGTAGAGACAGGTTCGCCGCCGATAATCAAAGGGCGAAGGAAGACGCAGGGTTTCCACCTCCTCGCCGAGGCCGAGCCGTTCACAGACATAGCCAAAATCCCCGGCCGTGGTCAGCGTCGCTGAGGTGAGCACGCAATAGTCGACCATGGGATAAAGAGATTCTTTGAGATTATCGGCAACATTGATGGGTGTCGCCGACAGAGCAACCGATCTCTGTCGGCGCTCGTACCAGTGAACCAGCCTCCCCCTGATCGGCACCACCTCAGGCAGTGCGATCTCCACCAGATTAACAAGGAGTTCCTCCGCTCTTTTCCGCAGTGTTCTCCACCCTTCGCCATGTACTTCATGCTGTTCGAGTTCCGTCGTCATCCCTTCAAGGCCAACAGCCAGATGCTTGACCTCGTCGTACCAGCGGTCATTGCCGTCAATGAGATCCGCGAGGGGATAGCGCCCCTTGAGATCGGGGAACAGACTCTGAAAAGTCTCCACCCGCCCCTGTATACCGCGAACCGAGCTAATAATCCTATCGGCAAGAGAGGGCGCCAGATCGGCCATCGCCTGCCTTTCAATGTCGGCCACCAGATCGAGCACCTGATACTGGCTGAAGCTGACGCCGAAAAAGGTCGAAGCGACATTTTCAAGATGGTGGGCTTCATCGAAAATAACGCCTTGGTATCTGGGAAGCAGTTCACCATACCCGGATGTGCGCAGGGAGAGATCGGAGAAAAACAGATGATGATTGACCACCAGCAGATGCGCAGCCCCGGCCTTGCGCCGCAGGGTGTTGATAAAGCACAGAGATGCCTCGGGACAGTCACCGCCCAGACACTGATGAGACTGAGCAGAAATTTTCGCCCAGAGCGGAGAATAATCGGGCAGCCACTCCAGCTCCGCCCTGTCGCCTGATTCCGTTTTCAACAACCACGCATCGATGGCCTTACAGTCTATATCATCAGCAACTGGAAGCTGCGGCGAACTCCTGTACTGGAACCATCGATAATAGCACAGATAATTCTGTCTGCCCTTGACGCAGACAACCTCTATCTTTTCATCGAGGATCTGTTCGAGCAGCGGGATTTCCTTACCCAGAATCTGGTCCTGAAGGGTAATTGTCGCTGTCGATACAACAATGCGCCTGCCCGAGACCACCGCCGGCAACAGATAGGCCAGCGTCTTGCCGATACCTGTTTCGGCCTCGATAAGCAATTTCAAGGCCGCCTCCTGGCCATCGGTCCTCTGCTCAGACAAGAGCGCGTGGATAGCCTCGGCCATTTGCAGTTGTCCCTGACGGGGCCTGAAGTTTTCAAGGGAGGCGGCAAGGAGACCGCTTTTTCCAAAATATTTGTGCATATGTCGTTCAACAGGCTACGTGCCTCTCGCCGCCGGCTCAGCTCTTCATCACATGAGAAGGAAGGAGTATTGTATATAAAGCGGATCTCTGCGCCCAGGTAAGAGTATTCTATAACGAGGTGCCGGCGACTTTGGCCACCATCGGTGATTATAACGGTAATCTACATTCTCCACTCGCACACTCTACATAGTTCAAACGCTGTCCAAAAGCGAATACTTATTCCATGCAAAACCAGAGTCATGAGGTATCCAGGTAGATAATGATCATCTTGCTGCCAGTAGAGCCAATTTATACGTTTTTTATTTTTTTTTTTCAACTGAGCCTGTACACTGAAAGGGTGATTTTCATGGCACTACCATAAAGAGACAGCTACCAGCATGTTTTTCCTGTGAATGAAAAAAGAGGCGACGTATAGTCGAGAAAGCTTCGGCTCCTTTTGCTGTGACATGCTCTGTTAAGGTAAACGAGACAGATGGTCGAGATACTGCCGCAAAATAAGAGTTTTAACGTTCCCACCGGAAGCGACCTTCTCTATGACGATGAAATCATCGTAATCGTCGATGATTCACCTGAAATCATCCTCCTCCTCGAAAGCTACCTGAAACGCCAGAATATCCCCGTCGCCAAAGCCGTTGACGACGAAGAACTGAGGTATCTTTTCGACAACGAAAAAGTCGCCCTCATTCTCCTCGATATAGGTCTGCCAGGTAAAAGTGGCATGGAGATTCTCTCCGAACTGGTGCCGAAATATCCCGATCTGGGCATCATCATGGTAACCGGAACCACTGACATACAGACAGCGCTTGACTGTCTGCGCAACGGTGCCGACGACTATCTTACCAAACCCGTCATTCCCAAAGAATTCAACCATACTCTACACCAAACCCTCAAGAAACGGCGGCTGGCCATCGAAAACCGGATTTTTCAGCGGCAACTGGAAGCTACCAACTTTCGCATGCAGTTTCTCCACAACCTCAACCTGAAAATGAATACCGCCTATCTCAACGTCCTGGAGCTCGACAGCGTCCTCCAGACCATACTGGCGGGAATAACGTCGGAAGAAGGTCTCAAATTCAACAGATCCTTTCTCGCACTCTACGATGAACAAGGTGAGACGCTGTGCGGCAAACTCGCCATCGGCCCCTCCAGCCGAGAGGAGGCCAGCGACCTCTGGCAGACCATCAAGGCCAAAAACCTCGACTTGCATGCCATCATCAGCGGTATCGTCGATAACACCATCGACACGGATACCCAGGTCAATCGTATTGCCAGGGCCCTCAAAATCCCCGCCGACCGACAGGATCATATTCTTATTGCTTCAACTCTGCAGAGGAAATCGATACTTGTCAAAGATGGACTCGCAGAAGGATTTGATATTCCAGATGATTTACTTAAACTTCTTAAGGAAGAAGATTTCGTTGTCGTCCCCTTGTTCTCGCCGAGCAGGTCATTAGGAGTTATCATTGCCGATAATTTCGTCACACGGTCGGAGATAACTGCCAACGATGTCATAGCACTTGAAATTTTCGCCAATCAGGCCAGTCTGGCTATCGAACACAGTCATCTCTACCGTGACATGAACGCCAAGATACACGAACTCGAGCAGGTCACAGAAGAGTTGGAAAAAAACAAGGATATGCTCATCGAGGCCGAACGGTATTCAACCATAGGCTATATCTCCGCCCAACTTGTTCATGCCATACGCAACCCTCTCACTTCACTGGGGGGAACCGCACGACTTCTGCTGCGCAGAACTCAGGAAGATACGACAAGAAAATTTCTCGAGATCATGGCGGAAGAGACCACCAAAATCGAGGAGACGCTGGAAAACCTCTTCAAATTTGCCGAGGACATCGGCCTTGAAAAACAGCCACAATCCATTACCACTGCCCTTCAGGAAAGCCTGACGGTTTTTTATACCGCTTTCAAAAAACGTGACATCCAGCTTGAGCTTGCACTTCCCCCGGAGGATATTGTCGTCAATATCGATGCCGTCAAAATGCGCAAGGTGTTCATGTACCTTATCCGCAACGGCGTCGAGGCAATGGAATCGGGCGGTAAGCTCAAGGTCGAACTCTTCAGGGAAAAAGGCGGCACGACCATCATCTTTGCCGATTCCGGATCGACAATAAGCGCCGAAGAGTCCCCCAACCCCAGCAATCCGTTGTATGCCACCAAGACCTATGGTACTGGCTTGGGCTTCACACTGGTGGAGCAGATCCTTGAGCAGCATGGCGCCAGCTTTTCTCTCCAGAGCACCGCACCTCACGGCATGGTCGCCAGCATACATTTTCCTGCCGATCAGCACATTCCCTGAAGGCATCGGCTACCTGACAATCCCGATGAGAATTCCGGTGGTCCTGGGGTGACCACAACCCGATAAAGCTGGCCCGTCGCTTTCTTCATTGACTCTGTCGGCAGCGAGTATACCTGAATAAATTAACGTTTCACTTCCGTATAAGCGAGATCAATGAACCGGTAAACGCAAGGAAGGCTGCCGCATAAAGGCTGTATCGAAAAGCCCCTAAAAACTGCGGCAGCAACTCCGGACGAAAATCACCTAGATCACCACCGGTAGCGTTTCCATACAACCAACTGAAGATAAGTCCGACAAGAGAGACGCCGAGAAGCATGCCGAGATTCCTGGAGGTAGCCAACATACCAGCCGATACCCCTGTTTCATCGAATTCAACTCTGGACAGCACCGAGGCTGTATTGGGAGAAAGAAAAACAGATTGGCCACACCCCAGCAGCGCCAATCGCCAACCGATATCGATAAGTGAAGATGTTTCCGTAATTGAAGCCAGCAGCAGCACGGCACCGGTCGTGATCAACATTCCCCCCGAAGTCAAAAATCTCGCGCCGAACCTATCAAACATTCTGCCAGCCAGTGGAGAAACGACAAAAAGGGTAACCGGCACAGCCATCATCATATAGCCTATACGGTCAGAGGATAGGCCCATGACGTATTTGAAGAAGAAAGGCATGAGAATGAGAACAAAGAAAAGTACGCAAAAAGATATCAACACCGCTATCATGGCAATGAAATAATACTTTTGTTTCAAGAGAAAGACAGGAACCAGCGGATTCTCACTGCGCCTTTGGCAGCGTAAAAACAGAAAAGCCCAGATGCCAAAGACGGCACATACGATGATGTAGCCATAGCCATAAATACTGGTGAGAAGCTGAAGATTCGTCAGCAGAACCAGCATAACCACGCCAACAGCCCAGAGGATTGCTCCTTTCCAGTCAAAGTCCAGAACCGGACCAGTGTGTTTTGGCAGCGTTCCGGCGAGAAAGAACCAGCCGAAAAGAAAAACGATGAAACTGACAGGAGCGTTGAAAAGAAAAAGCGTGCGCCAATTGAACGAATGCAGGACAAACCCACCCACCAACGGACCACTGAGAAGCCCTAGGGAAGTGGCTATTCCAAGCGCGCCCAGCCAGCTTCCCAGTTGCCTGTGTGGTACAACCCCCCTGATGATTGCCGGCCCTGTGGCCATCATCATTGACGCACCGAGTCCCTGAACGAACCGAAAGAGGACGAGTACTGCCAGCGTCGGAGAGATGGAACACAAAAGGCTGCCAGAAGAAAAAATTAGCATGCCGGAGAGATAGACGATACCCTTGCCGACATGGTCGGATAGCTTTCCCCAGATAAGAAGCGATACGGCTATGGTCAAAAGATAGACGAGCACAACCCATTCCACCTGAGAAAGAGTGGTGGAAAAGCTTTCCATGATATAGGGAAGAGCGATATTGACCATACTGCTGTCCATGGTGGACAGGAATACGCCGGTGGCAACCATGAGAAAATAGCCAAGAGTATTTCTCCCTGCAGGCATTATTGCTCCAGATTCCTGGCGACTATTGTCTGTATTGTCAGTAGACAGAGTAATGGCTGGCCTTTCTCTATACCAAACAAAAAAGAGACTGAGATCACCTTCACCAGGCGGGTTTGAACCCAACCTTCACATTTTCGCGAGATTACCTTATATCCGCCTGCAGAGGAATAACAGCTTGTGTTTGCAATACCTGCCATCATAGCGTGAAATGGGCTCAATCTGCCACTGGCTGCCTAAAATATCCCCTATGTAATCGAGTAAAGAGAAGGAATCGTTGTGTATATATTTCTGCGGATAGAGCGTGGCGAAGGTGGATGTGGTGAGTTTCAGGTCGCTTTCGATACGATTGATCGGCCTTATGGCAAAAAGCAACTCCCGAGCGTCTGAGGAGGTCATAAACTCCAGTATGCCATCAACCTTTCTTTTGCGAATGCTCGATTTGCCAAAAAAATCCACCAGCATGACCATATCGAAGCTTCCGGGAAGCGATTTCTGTTCTTCGAAATCAAAAACCTGGAAAGCGATAGTGTCATTTTTTTTCAGTCGCGCCAGTATTTCAGCACCCTCGACAACCTCAGGCATGGAATCTAGTCCAAGAACACGTCGGGCTCCGCCGGCTGACGCAAGAAACGAGAAAAGACCGAAATTGCACCCAAGATCGACGACGGTTTTATTCTGGAAATCAACCTTGCCAAAATCATTGAGCAACTGACGTTTCAATGGTTCAACCCCTTCGGCAAGAAGATTTCCCCACGGATCGTATACAGATCTGTAGATTGCATCTTGGTTCAAGCCTGCAACTATACCGTGCAGTCTCTGAAGCAAAACCTCTTCGGGTAACCTCATAGTCTTTCCGTCTGCGCCCAATTATTCATGAAAAAACATGTTGTAACTGTATGTATATTTTCATTTCAATTTTTTAGCAAGAAGTCAAGTGGGTTGAGTTAAGAGCGTTTTATCAGCTGACACAAAGCCACCAGGCAAACTATTTTCATCCCTTTGGGCGTATAATATTGTGTCGAGCCGGTATGCACACCCCTTCCAGCCGACTTGAAAAAGACAGGTAGCCGATTCTGCGTACAAGGTGGAGGAAGACAAAAAAAAGCCCGGTGAAGACTGGCTTCACCGGGCTTGGATCTACAAACAACTATGATACGATGAGTCGTTACTTAGAATGCAAGTGAAACACGTGCACCAACCTCGATCGGATCATCTTCGCCATAAGCGTCGCCGGCGATCAGGTAGGCAGCTACGAGATCGAGTGCCAGGTTCTCGTAGATGGCGTAGGTGGCTTTGACGTCGAACTCGATACCGAGATCGGTTTCGCCGGCTGCATCATCTTCGGCCAGAGCGGCATACCAGACATCGGCACCGACGGTCAGCTTATCGCTAGGCTTGACTTTGACACCAACATTCGCTGCCCATGCGTTGGAGATGACATCGTAGGGGCCATTGGCTCTGCCCGGATCGAAGGTACCGGCGCCGAGGATCTCAGCCCAGTAGTAGGAAGCGCCTGCCGGATTGACGAAGGCATCGATATCACCATCGGTGGCATCGTCATCGCCGGTGGCATAGAATACCTGTCCATGAACGGGCCCTGCAGAGGCGCCTGCAGCCAGCAGGAAGGCGGAAAGATCCTGATCCATGACTTCGCCGAACTGGTAGACACCGGTACCCCAGGCGGAGAAGGCG
>JGI12210J13797_11098839_pt1 | contig 14921 bp, 17 predicted proteins | sample ElkSlonscriptome_3_FD_13797 | JGI IMG/M metagenome (IMG submission 13797)
CCCGTTTCATCCACCGCATCGGCGCGAGCGATCCGGATCGGCGCAGGCGCGCCCGGCGATGACGGAAGGCCGAGGCTTGCCAGTTGGCGTTCGCCATCGAGATATTGATCGGCGCGCGGCGCTTCGTAACCGAGCTCTATGGCATTCCAGTCGGCCAGCTGACGCTGGCTCGCGCGGGCCTGGAATTCCGTTTCGAGCATCTGCATTTCGCGCTCGAGCGAGATGATCTGCCGTTCTGCCAACAGGACTTCGCTTTTCACTGCGTGCACGTTGAAACTGAGGATGGCGCACAGGCCAATGCAGCCTGCGAGCGATGCCATCCAACCGATGCGGCGGGTCTGCGAGCCGGGCGCGTTCATGTCGGAATCCTTTCCCGGGGGTCCGCCCCGGTGCGTTTGGCGTGGCGCAAGATGGACGAGCGTGCGCGCGGATTGGCGGCGATTTCGCTTTCGCCAGGCCGAATCGCTTTCGAAAGATCGGTGAAGGTCGGGGGCGGACCGGGGATTTCGCCGGGTAAGTGGCGCGAGACTGCGCGCCCCGCCCCGCTCGCTTCGCGCAGGAAACGCTTGACGATGCGATCCTCGAGGCTGTGAAAGCTGACCACGGCCAGCACCCCGCCCTCGCGAAGCAGCGCCTCGGCGGCGGTCAGACCTGCCCGCAATTCGCCCAGTTCATCGTTCACGTGAATCCGGACGGCCTGGAACGTGCGCGTTGCCGGATCCTTCTTGTCGTGCGGCTTGTAACCAAGGGCGCGGCGAACGATCCGGGCCAGTTCGCCGGTCGTCTCCAGTGGACGGGCGGCGACGATGGCGCGCGCGACGCGGCGCGACTTTCGTTCCTCGCCATACTCGTACAGCACGTCGGCAATGGCGTCTTCATCCGCTCCGTTGAGAAAGTCTGCCGCACTTTCCCCGGCCTGCCCCATCCGCATGTCGAGCGGACCGTCGGAAGAAAACGCAAAGCCGCGTTCGCCCTGGTCGAGCTGCATCGAGGACACGCCGATATCCATCACCACGGCATCGACCTGTTCGACGCCGATCCGCGCCAGTTCCTCACGCATTGCCGAAAAACGCTGCGGGTGGAGCGAGAGCCGTCCGTCGAATGCTGCGACCATGGCCGACCCGTCCCGAATGGCGTCCGGGTCGCGGTCGAAGCCGTGAACCCGCGCGCCCGCTTCGAGCATTGCGCGCGAATAGCCGCCCGCGCCGAAGGTGGCGTCTACGATGGTCATTCCGGGCCCGGGTTCGATGGCAGCCACCACCTCATCGAGCAGAACGGGGACGTGAGGGGCGTTCATTTGCCCGCCGCCCTGTTCGATTTCGCCTTCCCGGAAGCCTTCGCTTCGGCCTCAGCGACAAGCCGCTTGCACGTCGCCTGCGCACCTTTCCACGAGCCGTCCATGCGAGCGAGTTGCTCCGGGTTCCAGACGAAGAAGAAGTCTCCCGCGCCCTGAAAATACAGGCCGTCCTCGACCTTGCCCAATTCCTTGAGGTGATCGGGCATGACGAAACGACCGCTATCGTCGAATGGCAATTGCTCGAACTGGAAAAGCTGGCCAGCGCGAACATCGCGGTCGAAATCGTCCTGACCCAGACGGATCGCGCGCTCTTCCTCACGCTCAAGCTGCTCGTGCAGTTTCTCTATGCGCGACAGGCCGAACCCGATGAGGCAGTCGAAACGCTCGTGCGCGACCAGGCAAAGCGTGCGCGCACCGCCGGAGCTGTCCTTCACGGCCTTGCGAAATGCCGGTGGCAGCACATAGCGGCCCTTGTCGCCAGCCGGCGAGTAGGCTTGTCCACTATAGGCTACCGGCGCAGACACGCGTTCTAGTCCTCCCTGTCTGTCGGCCCGCCAATGACGAGGGCCGACCAAATCCCCATCACGCCAGGCGAAACCAATACTTCCCCGCCGCCACCCCGGGTGCGAACGGGAGCGGCACGTCGACCGATGGGGCGACGCGGGATCGAACGGCGTGTTTGATGGCCCCAAGTATTATCCGGGAAGCGAACGGGAGGCTAGGGTTTTTCTAGGGATTTTACGGGATAAACTGGTAAATGCCTGATGTTACTATGTTTTGTGGAACACAGAGAATCCGATCTGGAACCGCGCGATAGGGGATTGTGCTGAGCAAATGAGGCTGAAGGGTGGGTTTTGCGTCATATCCGCTCGGAAATTTTTCCGCGACTCCAGACGAATGGACGGTCTTCCCGCGAAATCCCCGAAGAGTCGGTGTGGGTCGCTGTGGGTCGCTGCCTACTTTTCGAAGGCGAACTGCAACACGTCACTGATCGGCGATATGTCGGACTGCGATCCCGCGTCGGCCGGCAGCTCGAAGGCGAACGCATCGGCGATCAGGGTTACGCGCCCTTTGCCGACCGTGCAGCGCGCGGCGATCCCCGACCCGATAATCCCGCATTCGCCCGCATACGCGCCCTGTTTCCCGAGGCGGACTTCGCCGGCAAGCGAAACGGGCAGCGCCAATTCCTCCAATGCGATCAGCTGCGGCCCCTCCTGCCGTTCGTCGAATAGTATCCGCAGTCCCCACCGCTCGACCACCGGCGGGATCACAGCCGCATCGGTCGGCCGGCGGGGATCGCCCAGCGGCAGATCGTATTCGCCGGTCAGCAGCGGATCGAGCACCAGCAACAGATGTCCCCCGCCCCTCACCCATTGATCGAGCGCCACATTATCGGCCGGGGACAGTCCGCGCGGCTGAACGATGGCCAACCGTTCCAACCCGGCGAGCGGATCGGTATCGGGCGAGTCCGCGGCAAGGCCACGGATCGGCGATAGCGTATCGAGCAGCACAAGTTCGTGACCGCGTTCCAGCTGGGTGCGCTGCCACGGGATGGTTCCGGCCCCTCGCGCCATGTCACCGAGATCGGTGCCCAAGGGCCAATAGAGCGGCAGGCTGGTCATGAGACCAAGGCCCGGCCTGTCCGCGTTGGACGCAGGAACCTCTCCATCTTCGCTCGCAGCTTCAGATGCGTGAGTCTGCATCGCAGATGACCGATGCCACGGAGATGTGCCCTCGGCCTCCTCGCTGCAGGCTGGCAGCATCGCAATCGCGAGAACCGAGAGCGCCATTCTGGCGCGGATGAACATCATCGACCGCCGGGCGCGTCGCGCATGGGTTCGGGAACCGGTTGCGGCGGCGGCCGATCGGCCGACGTCGCGCCTGGCGTCGGAGTTGGCGCGGGGCTCGGTTCAGCGGGCATGTCGGGAACGATACCGGCATCGGCAAGGGGATCGCGCTGCGGCGCTGCCTGAGTCGGTTCGGTCGTCGGTGCCGCGTCGGGCACGGCGTCTTCTTCCGTCTGGTTCGCCTGATTACCGATCACGCTGGCAAGCCCCACCAGCAGCACCATTGTGCCGATCCCGGACAGGCCGATCTGCAAGCGGCGCATCGCCTCCGCGCGGGTGCCGCCCAGGGGCGCGCCCTCGGGCGGTTCCTCGATCTCGCGCAGACCGCGGCGTGAGAAATGTCGGGATTTCATGTCGATCGCACTAGCCCAGCGATGCCCGCCTGTCGATCAGCCGCGCGTCAGCCAATCGAATACGGGCAAGCCCTTCTGTTCCAGCCATTCAGGATTGTAGAGCGTCGAGAGATAGCGAAACCCGGTATCGCAAAGGATTGTCGCGACCTGCGGATTGTCCCGCCCCTCCGCGACCAATTGTCGTCCCAGCTCGATCGCGCCCGCGACATTGATGCCGGATGAAAGACCAAGACACAGCCCCTCTGCTTGCAGGAGCCGTTCGACCCAGACGAGACCTTCCTCGTCCGAAATCCGGAATTGCGTATCGATCGGCGCCCCTTCCAGGTTTGCCGTAATCCGGCCCTGCCCGATCCCCTCGGCGACCGACGATCCCTCGCCCTTGAGCTCGCCATGCGCGAAATAATTGTAGAGCGCCGCCCCATGAGGGTCGGTCAATGCAATGCGGACATCGGGGTTCCGCTCCTTTAGCCCCATGCCGACGCCGGCGATCGTGCCGCCGGTGCCCGCCGCGCAGGTGAAACCGTCGATGCGTCCGCCCGTCTGCTCCCACAGCTCGCGCGCGGTGCCCTCGATATGTGCGCGGCGATTGGCGGTATTGTCGAATTGTCCGGCCCAGACCGCGCCCTCGGTCTCCTCCGCCATCCGGCGCGAAACGTGCTGGAAATGGCACGGATCGGCATATTTGGTCGGGGGAACGGTTTCAAGCCGTGCGCCGAGAGCGCGCAGCGTGTCCATCTTCTCTTTGCTCTGGTTGTCGGGCATGACGATCACGGTCTTGTAGCCGAGCGCGTTCGCGACCAGAGCGATCCCTATGCCGGTATTGCCCGCCGTCCCCTCGATCACGGTGCCGCCCGGCTGCAACTCGCCCCGCTCCTCGGCATCGCGGATCATGTAGAGCGCGGCGCGGTCCTTGACGCTCGATCCGGGATTGGCGAATTCGCACTTGCCCCAGATGTCGCACCCCGCCGCCTCGCTTGGCCCGGAAAGCCTTACGAGCGGCGTGTTGCCGATCAGGGAAAGCGTGTCTTTGAGGGGTGCGGTGATGTTCATGGCTTGCAGGTCTAGGCGATTGGCCCCGCCCCTCCAAATATCATCAATCTTCTGGCGCGATGGTCACCTTCAGCCCGTCCAGCTCGCCGGTGAAGGGGATCTGGCACGAAAGCCGCGAATTGTCCTTGCGATGGTCGGAGGATTCCAGCAGATCGTCCTCGTCTTCGCTCATTTCGGGAAGGTTGCCATTGGCATCGCCATCCACGAAAACATGGCAAGTGGCGCACGAACAGCACCCACCGCACAGGGCCAGCAATTCGTCGAAGCCGTTATCGCGGATCGCCTCCATCACCGTAAGGCCGTCCTCGACCTCGATCTCGCTCGTTTCGCCTTCGCGATTGGTGACGACCAGCTTGGGCATGGGCTTTCCTTTCTCCAAGGTGTGTTAGCGCGACCTTGCCGCGCTTGGATGAAACCGGCGCTGCGCTAGGACGTAACGCATATCAAGGCAAGCCGGGGAATATCGCAATGAGCACAAGGATCAGGACATGGGATTGAGCGCGCAGGCCATACGCACGGGGATGGACACGCTGGCAAGAAACGATCCGCGCGTCGCCGCCGCGCTGGACCAGGTTGGCTATCCCGAGCCGCGCATCCGCCCGACCGGGTACAAGACGCTGCTGCGAACGATCGTGGGCCAGCAGGTGTCGGTCGCTGCCGCCGCTTCGATGTGGGGGAAACTGGAGGATGAACTCGGCCCGGATTTCGTACCCGCCGACCTGTTGGCGCGCGACTTCGACACCTTGCGCGCCTGCGGGCTTTCGCGGCAGAAGCAGGGCTATGCCCGCAGCCTGTGCGAGATAATCGAGGCCGGCGAACTCGACCTGGACGAACTGCCCGATGCCGATGAGGATGCGATCGCGCAGCTCGTGAAGATCAAGGGCATCGGCCGCTGGTCGGCGGAAATCTATCTGCTGTTCGCAGAAGGCCGCGAGGATATCTGGCCGGCGGGCGATCTCGCCGTTCAGGAAGGGGTCCGGCGCCTGCTTGATCTCGAAGATCGCCCCGGGGAACCCGATGTGCGCGACATCGGTGCGCTCTGGTCGCCCCATCGCGGCGCCATGGCCATCTTCACCTGGCATTATTACGACAAGCCGGCGCTGTAGCTGCACCTCTCTTGCGGTTCGCGGCATTCGTGCGTATTACCTCGACAATACAGCCTGTCTTGGCTTGAACTGGAGAGGATCACGGCCATGTCCCGCATCACGAAAACCATCCGCACATTAGCAACCGGCATCGCCGCGAGCGCGCTTGCAATACCCGGGCTCGCCACCGCCGATCACCATTCCACAACCGGAGCATCAATGACCAAAGCCGCCGAAACCGCCCCCCTGATCCCGCGCGAAGCGCTGTTCGGCAATCCCAGCCGAACGCAAGGGCGCATCAGCCCCGACGGCAAATGGCTGAGCTGGCTCGCGCCCGACAACGGCGTGCTCAATATCTGGATGGCCCCGGCGGACGATCCCGACGACGCGCGCGTTGTCACCAAGGCCGACGACCGCCCGATCCGCCAGCATTTCTGGGCGCCGGATTCGCGCTCGCTCGGCTATATTCAGGACAAGGGCGGCGACGAGAACTTCCTGCTCTACCGGATCGACGTGGAAACGCTGGAAGAGACCACTCTCACTCCGTTCGAGAACACGCGCGTTCAGGTGATCGGATCGTCAGAGACGATCAAGGACAAGATCCTGATCGGCCTGAACAATCGCAATCCGCAATTCCACGATGTCCACCTACTCGACATGAATACGGGTGAGATGGAACTGGTGCTGGAAAACGAGAGCTATGCCGGCTTTCTCGCCGATGACAGCCTGACGCTGCGCATGGCGATGCGCCAGAACGAGGCCGGCGGGACCGACTATTTCCGGGTGAACGACAACGTGGTCGAGGACGAACCGTTCGAAACGACGGCGATGGAGGATTCGCTCACCACGACGCCTTCGGGCTACACCACCGATGGCTCGGTGCTGTACTGGCTGGACAGTCGCGACCGCAACACCGCCGCGCTCTACGCCCAGGATACCGCGACCGGCAAGCGCACGCTGATCGCCGAGGACGAAAAGGCCGATATCGGCGGCACCTTGCGCGATCCCGAAACCGGCATGGTCGAGGCCTATTCGGTCAATTATCTCAAGAACGAATGGACCGCGACCGATCCGGATATCCGCGACGCGCTCGCCTTCCTCGACGAGCGGCTGGAGGGCGAATACGGCATTTCCAGCCGCACCGACGACGATCGCACTTGGATCGTCTGGAACGACCGAGTTTCCGCGCCGGGCAAGACCTATATCTACGATCGCGACGCGGGCACCCTGACCGAATTCTACACCTCGCGGCCCGAACTCGAAGGCGCGCCGCTGGTGCCGATGCATCCGGTCGAGATCGCCAGCCGCGACGGTCTGACGCTGCCCTCCTATCTCACCCTGCCCGTCGGCAGCGACACCGATGGGGACGGCCGACCGGACGAAGCCGTGCCGATGATCCTGTTCGTGCATGGCGGCCCGTGGGCGCGCGACACCTATGGCGCGAACCCGGTGCACCAGATGTTCGCCAATCGCGGCTATGCCGTGCTGTCGGTCAATTTTCGCGGTTCCACCGGCTTCGGCAAGGATTTCATCAATGCCGGCAACAAGCAATGGGGCCTCGCCATGCACGATGACCTCATCGATGCGACCGACTGGGCGATCAGGGAGGGTATCGCGAAAGCCGACGAGGTCGCGATCATGGGCGGCTCCTACGGCGGCTATGCGACGCTGGCCGGGCTCACCTTCACGCCCGAGAAATTCGCTTGCGGTGTCGACATCGTCGGCCCGTCCAACCTCGAAACCCTGTTGTCGACCATACCGCCCTACTGGGCGCCGATGGTAAAGATCTTTCACGAACGCATGGGCGACCCCAACACCGAGGAAGGCCTTGCCCTGCTGCGCGCTGCCAGCCCGCTCTACAAGGCCGACCAGATCGTGAAGCCGCTGCTCATTGGGCAGGGCGCGAACGATCCGCGGGTCAAGCAATCCGAATCCGATCAGATCGTGGGCGCGATGCAGAAGGCCGGGATCCCGGTCACCTACGTGCTCTACCCCGATGAGGGCCACGGGTTCGCCAAGCCTGCCAACAACATCGCGTTCTGGGCGATAACGGAAAACTTCCTGGCCGAATGTCTGGGTGGTCGCGCGGAACCGATCGGCGACGTGCTCGATCCATCGACCGCCGAAATCGTCGAGGGCGAGGAATATGTAAAAGGGCTGGAGGACGCGCTGGGCGGCTGATCCGAGCGGGGGATCTGCTGACATTTCGAAACCTGGAATCAGCCGGTCCGCAAGGATCGGCTGACAAGCCCTCGCGTCGTCGCTAGACCTGCGAGTTGAAAACACTTCGGGAGGGAACGCGAATGTCAGATGCCAATGGTAAGCCCACGAACAAAGCGCGCCGCAACATCTTCATCACCGGCGGCGCGTCGGGCATCGGACGGGCCATCGCGCTTTATTTTGCAGAACGCGGCTGGTTCGTGTCGATCGCCGACGTCAATTCTGCCGGGATGGAAGATACGCTCGGCCTGATCGATGGCGGGTTCAAATATTCGCACAAGCTCGACGTGCGCGATCGCGCCGCGTGGACCACCGCGCTAGAAGCGGCGGCGACAGCGGGCGGTGGACGGATCGACGTCGTCGTCAACAATGCCGGGATCGGGACCGGCGGATCACTTCACGAACTCGAAACCGAAGAGATCGACCGCTGCCTCGACATCAATCTGAAAGGCGTGCTCTACGGCGCGCAGGCGGCGTATCCATGGCTGAAGAAAAGCGCGCCGGGCTCCGCTCTGCTCAACATCGCCAGCGCGGCCGGGATCGCCGGTTCTGCGGGGATGAGCGTCTATTGCGCGACCAAGTTCGGCGTGCGCGCAGTGAGCGAAAGCCTCGATGCCGAATGGGTCGACGACAAGATTACCGTAGCCTCGATCTGCCCCAGCTTCATCGAAACGCCGCTGCTCGACGGGACCGGGAATCGCGGGTCGAACGAGCAGATCCGCGACCGGGTCAGGGCAGCGGGACTTGAGATAACGCCGGTCGAGGAAGTCGCCGCCGCAGCCTGGGAAGCGGTCCACGGCAACCGGCTGGACTATTACGTCGGCAAGACCGCGAAACAGATGGCGTTCGGCAAGCGCTGGATGCCCGGGCGCGTGCGCAAGCAATTGAAGACGAGCGCGCGGCCACTCGGACGATAGGAAAAGGGCGCGTACCCGCCTTGCGCGGTTGCGCGCGATTATCGGCAGGTCACTCCAGCAATTCGTCGATCGCGCGCGCCATCTTCGCATCACGCAGCGAAAGCCCCCCATTCGCACCCGCATCGTGAGTGGTCAGCGTGATCTCGACCTTAGCGTAGACGTTGAACCATTCGGGATGGTGATCCTGCCGGTCTGCGATCAATGCGACGCGGCTCATGAAACCCCACGCCTCGGAGAAATCGCCGAACTGAAACGTGCGGGTGATCGCTTTCCCTTCGCGCTCCAGCGTCCAGTCCGGTCGATCGGCAAGCAGGCGGTCGCGTTCGGCTTCGTCGAATTCGGGGACGCTGGGCATCGGTGCATGTTCCTTGGCTTGCGTGGGAGTTGTGACTGCAAGCGCTTTTGCCTAACGCCATTGCTGCATGCAAGACGCGTCTCCCGCCCTTTCGGCTCGTGCCGTCGCCTGCCGCCGAGGCGATCGCCTGCTGTTTCGCGGCCTTACCTTCGCGCTCGACGCGGGCGAGGCGCTGCACGTGACCGGCGCGAACGGCAGCGGAAAGACGACCCTGATCCGGACCCTGGCGGGACTGAACGCGCCCTATTCCGGCGAAGTGGCCGGCATCGGCGCGGTCGGCCTGCTCGATGAGCGAACCGGTCTCGATCCGGAATTGCCGCTCGGGCAGGCGCTGGCGTTCTGGGAGAGGATCGACGGCGGCGCTTCGGGTGAGGCGCGCGCGATGCTGGGCCTCGAACCGCTGCTGGACGTGCCGGTTCGATACCTGTCGACCGGTCAGCGCAAGCGCGCGGCACTGGCTGTCCTGCTCGGTCGCAAGGTGCCGATCTGGCTGCTGGACGAGCCGCTTTCGGGTCTGGATGCGCGGGCGATCGAACTCGTGACCGGCATAATCGCGCAACATGTCGCCGATGGCGGTATCGCGCTCGTCGCCTCGCACCAGCCATTGCCGGTGCCCAGACTGCGTAGCCTCGCCATCGAGGATTACGCACCGCGTTGCGAAGCATCCGGCGAGTTCGCGGCATGATCATGGCCCTGCTGCGACGCGATCTTGCGCGCTTCTTCCCTTTTGCCGGTGCCGGTGGAGGCGGCGCGGCGTTGCCGGTGGTGTTCTTCGTCGCTGTCGCCATGCTCTATCCGTTCGCGGTCGGTCCGGATGCGGCGCTGCTGTCGCGCACCGGCGGCGGCGTGCTCTGGATCGCGGCCCTGCTCGCCGCCATCCTTCCGCTCGAAAAACTGGTCGCCAGCGATATCGAACTGGGCACCTTCACGCAGCTTCGACTGCGCGGCCTGACCGAGGAGGCAATGATGGCGGTGCGGCTGCTCGCTCACTGGCTGAGCTTCGGCCCGCCGCTGCTTGTCGCCACGCTTCCCGCAGCCGCATTGCTGAACCTCGATGGGCCAGACATGGGCCTGTTGCTGCTCGGATTGCTGGCAGGAACGCCCGGTCTCGCCGCCATCGGCCTGATCATCGCCGCTCTGACGGCAAGCCTGCGCGCCGGAGCGGCTTTATCCGGCCTGCTGCTGATCCCGCTGGCGCTGCCGATCCTGGTCTTCGGCGCGGGCGCTCTGGCGAGGGGCGACGCGGCGAGCCTGGGATTCGTCGCGGCGATCAGCCTGCTATTGGTAGCGGTGGCGCCGTTCGCGGCTGGGGCGGCAATCAGGGCTGCGCGGGAGGTTTAGAGGGATGTCAGCTAACGACCACATACTTGCCGTCATTATCAAGAATGGTTTGCACTTGCCGTTGCTTCGACAGTGGAATGATCGACAGATCATATTTCGTTTTCAGAGTAGAAAAAAATAATCATGAAAACTTTGATTCGTGCTTCCAGTATCTGCATTGTATTCGTTGCTGTGACGGGGCAAGCGCCTCCTGCCGCGCCGACTGTTGAAGCCAGTCAAAACTTCTGCGCTCGGCTTGGAAAGAACATGGGGCTTAGCGGGTCAAAACTCGCCGAGAGCGGCTGGGAAGCGAACGCGTTGAATTTTGGCCAACGATTTTTGATTGGCGGAACCGCGGCTACTTCCGTCAATGTCGAGCCAGTGGAGCACGCCAGCGTTGAAGACTACAAGCGGGCGGGAGAGCTGTGCAAAGCGGAAGGTAAAGGTGCCGTGTGTCTCCTCACTGGACCGGTCAATTTCGAGTTCGGTTGGAAGGGTAATAAGACGGTCACCACTGTCTTTCCGCATGAGAACGCGGTCGTCAGGGTCGAGGGAATTAAAGCGATCTGCCAATCCGACGCATCAGGTTCGAAATCTTAAGCGGCTTCGCTATGGGCGATCGTCAGCTTCCCGCCCCAATAGCAGCCGTCAGCTATAAGGCGGCTTGTCCCGCCCGGTCGGACTGCTCGTGAAAATCTCCACCCCGTCCTCGGTGATCGCCAGCGAATGCTCGAATTGCGCGGACAGGCTCTTGTCGCGCGTCACGGCGGTCCAGCCGTCGCCCAGAACCTTGCCCCACGGCTTTCCCGCATTGATCATCGGTTCGATGGTGAAGAACATTCCGGGCTTCAATTCCGGGCCTGTCCCCGCCTTTCCGGCATGCACCACTTCGGGCGCATCGTGGAACAACCGACCCAGCCCGTGCCCGCAGAATTCGCGCACCACGCCATAGCGAAACTGCCGCGCATGCGCCTCGATCGCGGCACCGATATCGCCGAGCCGGGCGCCGGGCCTGGCCGCCTCGATCCCCAGCATCAGGCATTCATAGGTGACATCGACCAGCCGCCGCGCCTTGATCGAGGGTTCGCCCGCAAAGAACATCCGGCTGGTATCGCCATGCCAGCCATCGAGCAGCGGCGTGACATCGACATTGAGGATGTCCCCATCCTTCAGCACCTTGTCGCCCGGAATGCCGTGACAGATGACATGATTGATCGAAATGCACGAGGAATGGGCATAGCCGCGATAGCCGAGCGTCGCCGGCACCGCGCCCGCATCCAGCATCATGCCGCGGATACGATCGTCGATCTCTCCGGTGGTGACGCCCGGCACGACCCAGTCGGCCACTTCGTCCAGGATGGTCGCGGCGAGGCGCCCGGCCTTGCGCATTCCGGCGAACCCATCCTCGGAATGAAGTTTGATCGTGCCGTCGCGATAGACGGTCTCGGTACCGTCGATGGTCTGATATTCGGTCATGAACAGGTATCTAGCGACGATGCCGCGCGATTGCTACGGGCGCTTTGCGCGGGCCAGCGCAGGGGGGAATCAGGTTTGCGGGGGTGACATAGCATCCCAGGGATTTATGGACGCATCATGACAGATACAGAAAACCTCCTGCAGCCCGATCGCGGGCAGGACGCGATTCCCATCCACCTCGTCGACAGCGACGGGTTCGACGCGTTCGCCAAAACGCTGTCCGCCGGGCAGCGCGCCAGCCTGAAAGGCCAGAAATTCGAAGGCCGCGGCTTTCAGGTCGGGATCGTGCCCGATGGCGAGAGTTTCTTCGCCGTGGGCGGGGTCGCCGATGTAGATGACCTGTCAAGCTGGTGCCTCGCCAAGCTGGCCGAGGATCTGCCCGAAGGGACGTATCGCCTTGCCGGAGCGGCTGCGGAGACCGGCGCGGGTCCGGCCATGTTCGGCTGGCTGACGGCGCAATATGCCTTCACCCGCTACCGCGAGGAAGACAATCCGATCGGCCCGCGCGTGCTGCTGACGCGGCAGGCCGGACGGATCGACGCCATGGTGGCCGAGGCAAAGGCCGAGATGCTCGTGCGCGACTTGGTCAATACGCCTGCCGAGGACATGGGGCCGGCCGCGCTCGAAGCCGAATGCGAAAAGCTGACAAAGGCGCATGGCGCTAAGCTGAGCGTGACGAAAGGCGACGCTCTGGAGCGTGAATACCCGATGGTGCACGCGGTCGGCCGCGCGGCCAGCCGTCACCACGCACCGCGGATCATGCACCTCGTCTGGGGCAAGGAGGATGCGCCGGTTCTCGCCATCGTCGGCAAGGGCGTATGCTTCGATTCAGGCGGGCTCGACGTCAAACCGGCTAGCGGAATGCGGCTGATGAAAAAGGACATGGGCGGTGCGGCTCACGCGATCGCGCTGGCCGGCCTGATCATGGGTGCGGGGCTGAAAGTACGGCTGCACCTGTTGGTTCCCGCGGTCGAGAATGCGGTTGCGGGCAATTCCTTCCGCCCGGGCGACGTTCTGTCCAGTCGCAAGGGGCTGACCGTGGAGATTCACAACACCGATGCCGAGGGGCGCCTGATCCTGGGCGATGCCCTGACGCGAGCGAGCGAGGAGAACCCCGACCTGATCCTCGATTTCGCGACCCTCACCGGGGCCGCCCGCGTCGCGCTCGGCCCGGATTTCGCCGCGATGATGGCCCGCCGGGACGAAACCGCCCAGATGCTGAGCGAAGCGGGCCGCGCGCAAGGAGACGAACCCTGGCGCCTGCCGTTGCCGGATGCCTATCGCGAATATCTCAAGTCCGACATCGCCGACATCGCCAACGCACACGCAAACCCCTTTGCGGGCGCCAGCGTGGCAGGTCTTTTCCTCGATCGGTTCGTCGGCGATGGCAAGGACGGCGAACCGCTCGACTGGGTCCATTTCGATACCTTCGCGTGGCGCCCCAATGCCAAGCCGGGGCGGACCAAGGGTGGGGCCGGAATCGGCCTGCGTGCGGCATGGCATGGGTTGAGGCAGCGCTATGGAGCATAACCGTGTCCGTCGTGTCGCTCCCCGCTTGCGGCAATGGCGTAATGGATGCCCGCATTCATGAGCGACCCGCGAAGTGAGAAGGCTTATGCCCTGCCCGAAGGCCCGCTCGGCCTGACCGGTCCGGTGGAACGTCCCGCGCCCGGGACGCTTCCGCTGCGTGGCGATCTTGCTCACATCGCACTGGCGGGGAGCCATCTGGCCGCGCACTACGTCATCCCGAAAAACGCGCGCGTGAGCGCGGAGCGTGCCGAAATGTTGTGCCAGGCACGCGACGATGCCGAGGTGAATTGCGTGATGGAACGCGGCTTCGCCCTCGAAGTCCTCGATATCGGCAACGAATGGCTCTGGTGTTGCTTTGGGCCGGACGGACCCTCGGGCTATGTTCGCGGCGATTGTCTCGAAATGGCCGATAGTTGAGGAGGGGCTGAATGGCGACGCGCGTTTTCATCGATGGCGGGGCGGGGACCACCGGGCTTGAAATCCGTGAGCGATTGGCCGGGCGCAAAGAGTTCGACATGCTGGTGCTGGACGATGCGCGCCGGAAAGACGAAAGCGCGCGGCGCGCGGCGCTGCACGAGGCCGATATCGCCGTCCTGTGCCTGCCCGATGACGCCGCGCGCGACGCGGTCAGGCTGGCGGAAGGCTCAGGCACGCGCATCATCGACGCATCGAGCGCGCACCGCGTGGCGGAGGGCTGGACCTATGGCTTTCCGGAACTGGTCGGGCGCGACAAGATCGCCAACGCGCGGTACGTGTCCAATCCCGGCTGCTATCCGACCGGCTTCCTCGCTCTCGTCGCGCCACTGGTGACTGCAGGTCTGTTACCGCGCGACTGGCCTTTCACGGTGAATGCAGTCAGCGGATATTCGGGTGGAGGCAACGCATTGGTCGAAAGATTCGAGAACGCGCCGGATCTCGCCTTTCGCACCTATGGCCTCGACCTGGAACACAAGCACAGCCCGGAAATGACCTTTCATGCGGGCCTGACGCACGGGGTGCTCTTCGCTCCTTCGGTCGCGCGTGCATATCGCGGAATGCTGGTCGAGGTACCGCTACATCTGGGCGCTATCGACAAAAATCTGACGGCCAACGACCTGCGCCGCGCTCTTTCGGACTATTACGCCGGCTCCGCCATCGTGTCGGTAGCAGGCGAAAAATCCGTCGCCGAACTGCTGCTGATCGAAGGCGAACCGGCGACAGACGCAATGACCTTGCATGTCTTCGGCAATTCCGAGGGTTATCACGCGCGGATGATCGCGCGACTGGACAATCTGGGCAAGGGCGCGAGCGGGGCGGCGATCCAGAACCTCAACCTGATGTGCGGCCTCCCCGAGACGACCGGCTTGCGCCTTTAAATTCAGCACTTGCCTAAAATGTCGGCAATCGGTCAGTTTTCGCTGATCCCTGTTGCACCGCAAGCCACAATGCTGCACGTTCACCGCGTCGTTGGATCGATACTTGCGTTGATGCG
>JGI12210J13797_10296674_pt1 | contig 14910 bp, 15 predicted proteins | sample ElkSlonscriptome_3_FD_13797 | JGI IMG/M metagenome (IMG submission 13797)
CAACAATTATCTGAATATCAATTATTTACACTTTCATTCCTTTTCCCCTTGTGCTATTTTTCGGTCTATGCCAAAAAGTTAAATTACACCAAAAAGGGTACATTATTCCCCACCAATGGGTATTAGGGGCAACTAATCCCCAACAGGAAAAAAACGCTACTGGTCGAGCCATGCCTTAAAAGTTGATACCCGATCGCGACTTACGAGCACATCACTATCTTTACTATGCTTGAGGTGAAGCTTAAGCCGACTGCTAGAGTAGGTAATAATATCATCAATAGCCGAAAAGCGCACCATATACTTACGGCTAATACGGAAAAACTGAATCGGATCAACCATTTGTTCTACTTGGTCTAGCGAGAAATCAATAATGTAGTATTTACCTTCTAGTGTTTGCAGATAGGTTACTTTGGCTTGACTGAAAAAATACAATATTTCCTCCGTCGGGATCGCTTTAATATGTTCGCCTACCTTCACCACAAAACGATTTTTATACCCCGGCGATTGTAGCATTTGTAACGCTTGCTGAAGTTGGGTTAAATCGGGTACCGATGATATAGTGGTGTCAGCTTGCTTCTGATAGTAACTACGGTACTTTTCTAAAGCCACTTCTAACTCCTCTTCGTCAATAGGTTTGAGCAGGTAATCAATACTATTGACTTTAAAAGCTTGAATGGCGTACTGATCGTAGGCGGTAGTAAAAATAACGGGAGCCGTAATACTGACGTGCTCAAAAATCTCAAAGCTTAGCCCATCGGCCAACTGAATATCCATAAAGACTAAATCAGGGGCCGAGTTATTCTGCCACCACTCCACCGATCGCTTTACTGAATCTAACTGAGCAATAATTTCAGTTTCAGTAATGAATTGCCGGATTAACACCGTAAGATGCCGGGCAGCAGCTTTTTCGTCTTCAATAATAAGAATCTTCATTCCATAAATGTTTACGCCACTTCCAGTTTCAGCAGTGGCAATTTCACCGTAAACTTATCCGGACCATTTTGTATTTCTACATCCTTTCCGGAGAGGTGAGTGTAGCGCGACTGAATGTTCTTCAATCCTAAACCAGAAGAATACTCGTGGGAAGTTTTGGGTTGTAGCGTATTTTCTATTACCAGCGAGTCGCTATTTCCTTGGTAGATACGGATACTCAACGGCTGATCGTCCGATACGATGTTGTGCTTAATAGCATTTTCCACCAGCATTTGTAATGACAGGGGCAAGATCATCGCATCGCTTTCCGGCACTTGAATATCAATGCTGAGGTTATCTTCAAATCGGATCTTCTGAAGAAATACGTAGGCCTGTACGAACCGTAGCTCATTACGTAGTGGCACTACTTCCTTTTGCTGATTATCTAACACATAGCGATATACATCGGCTAGCTTCTTGATAAACTTAGCCGCTTGTTTTTGATCTTCGTATACCAACGAGGTAAGTGCGTTCAGACTATTGAACAGAAAGTGCGGGTTCACTTGATTCTTTAGCGACTCGTACTGCGAAGCTACTCGTTCGGTCTTCAATTTTTCCGCCTCAATAGCAGCCTGTCGCCAGCTTAATAGAAACCCTCGGCTAGTAAGAAAAATAGTAAGTACTATAGCAACAATCATCGGAATGTAAGTCTGCTGAATATATACCCGTAGAGGTATTCCCGAGGGATCATCGACGAAAAACAACTGAATAAATACGTAGGCTACTAGCAATGAAACCAAAAAGGAATAGCCAAGTAAGGTGATCGTATTTAAGATAAGCCGCTTAGTAGGATTTTGAATCCAAGTGACATGCTTGTTGAGCCAACTATTCAAGTAGTCGTTGCCGGCGCCTAACGTTATGCAAAGACTGAAAGAATAGAGCACATCGTCACCTACAGTACGAAAGCTTTCCCAGGACATAAAATCTTGCGGAGCCAGCAGAAAAACAATAGCGGTAGCCAGAAGGACATTTACTCCTAGGAAAGTAACTACTGATCTAAATTTTTTCCGAACAAGAGGCATACAGCAGACTGGCAATATTGTATCGGCTTACAAGATACGAAGAACTCCTAGGTTCGCCATTCTCGGTTTGATATTCGCTACATTCTTCGTTATAGCTCACAGTTATTCTGTAGCGCTTCTGCTGTCTTTCGTCCCCAGGTAGGATGCAAGGAAGAAGCTGGCTCATCTTGCTCAAACTTCGCTACTGCCTGACTAATCAGACCACAAGCTTCTGATGCATCGCTACCGAAAAATTGGGCAGTACCGTACTGCATTTGCCCAAGCAATAGAAAGGCACGAGGATTATTAGAGTTCATTTGAGCTGCCTGCGCCAGCGTTTGGGTGGTTAGTGGGGCTAACTCCGCGCCACGGCTAGCCGGGTCTACCGTTACCCGAATCATGTGTAAATAGCCTTGCAGCGCTACAATCTCTGATTCCTCCGATGTTATTTGCTTTGCCTGATCTAAATATTCCTGAGCTTGGTCGAGGTGCTGATCTTTCTGTCCACCTTCATCACTCATTGCCCCCTGAATAATGTAGGCGTAGCTGGTATAGTATAATGGCAACCACTCATTTTGTTCTACCTGGGCAATACGCTGAAATTGATTTGCCACCGCCTGATACGCGTCGGGCGACCCGGCTGCTTCTAGCTGACCAATGGCTTGCTTCATAGCTTTTTCGTAAGCAGGATTACTAGCAAAACTTAAAGCAGTAAACCAAGACAAGATGATGGAGATAAATAAACGTTTCATAATTTTTAGAATTTAAAATTGATTTATACTATTGATTATTCTGTTATGATTGAATAGCTGATTATTTCAGAAGCTGGGTGCCAGGGGCGAGGCGAGTGGGGTTCGAAATACAATGTGCATCCCTGCCCCATGCCCCTTGCTCTCAGCTTCTCATTTCTATCAAAGCGTGTCTAACTGATTCTTCATTTTGTCTTTACTCAGCGTAATGAACATGCCTACAAAGAAGAATCGGGGAGCGGTAGGCTGCACCGGCATCCGATCATAGTCACCGGACTCATTAGGCTGCGAGGCGTAGTTGTAGCCGAAAATATTGTCCCGACCCAAAACATTGGTCGCTGCGGCGTAGAGAATGATATGTTGCCTGATCAGCCAGGCAGCATTTACGCTTAGACTATGAAAAGCCTTGGTACGATCCGCGTGGAGCTCAGACTGCTGAGGATTGAAATACGGTCGCCCGCTGGCGAAAGAATAAGCGGCTCCTACTTGGGTGCGCAGCTTGGTGACAAAGTATTTGCCTACGGCTGAAAAGTTATGCTTGGAGGCAAAAGTTGGCACCGTCGCCGTGGGAAAATCCTGGTAGTTACGCTCGGTATCTAAGAGCGAATACGAGATCCAGTAGTCCAAATTATCTACGGACTTGCGGTCGCGCCAGAAGATATCTAATCCCCGAGCGTAGCCATCACCCTGATTATTATAAACTAGTGGATTGTACGGTTCTACTGGGTCGAACTTAGTAAGTTGCTGGTACTGCTTATGGTATACTTCCGCCCGGAAAGTGCGCCCAGTTTGGGTAATTTGGTAATTTGCGATGTAGTGCGTGGCTTGCTCGTCAGCCAAATCGGAGTTAACAAGGCGGTAATCCGTTCGGGGACTCTGATTGAATGTTCCGTAGGCCAAAGAAACCTGACTGTCTTTTCCGGTTTTGTAAGCCAACGAAAGCCGGGGCGAAGCCTGCCAAGTGTTCGTTAGTTTGGCGTATTCGGTCCGTAGTCCTACCCGAGAGACCAAACGCTTAGTGAGGTACGCATCGGCTTCTATAAACTGAGTGGCCCGTTGATCAAGCAGTGATAAATTGGTTGAGTTTGTGTTTTCAAAAGTTAGCGTTTCCCAGTCATACTGATCTTGGAAATACTCCGCTCCCAAGCGGATTGCTACGTTAGCATTTAGGTCATACGTTCCCACCGATTTGGCGTGTACACTTTGCTGTTGCTGCCGAATAAGCGATTTATCAATAGTTATTTGTTGCTCATCGTAGGTGTACGACACCCCCGTATGCCAAACCCACTTTTTGCCCAGAGCTTCTTGAAAGGATACATTGGCGTTGAGATTATTGTTTTTCAATGATACCAGATTAGTGTTAGGCAGTTGCTCTACATCGGGCTGGTGCACTGCCAGTTGGCTCCGACTGGCCTGAGCGTACGCTTTTATCATTCCGGTAGCGGAGGTTTTCTGGCGGTAAGCAGCGGAGCCGTTCCAAGCTTGGGGGGCAGTATTCCAGCGAACGTCCTGCGGAACGGCCCATTGGTAAGCAGTTAAATCAGTATAGCCACCTTCTGCCCAAACTGATGAATTGTCCCAGCGGTGCTGGTGCGATACGTTTCCACCTACCGTCATCAGCGATATATCAGTCTGAGTTTGGTCAGCTAAATCATTAGTGTTTAGTAGTAATGCTGATGATAAGGCTTGCCCGTATTCAGCGGAGTAGCCTCCGGTGTTGAAAGTAGTTCCTTTGAACAGGAAGGGCGAAAACCTTCCCCGCGTTGGTATTCCCGGTACTGATGCATTGAACGGACTATGGGCGAGCAATCCGTCAATAAACACTTTAGTCTCGTGTCCGTCGCCACCTCGCACGAACAGGCGACCATCTTCCCCTACGGTTTGAGTCCCGGGCAACGTCTGAAGTGCGCCGGCAATATCGCCCATTGCTCCAGCCGTAGTTACAATATCTAATGGTTTTAAAGCAATGGCCTGATGCTTATCGCTGGCCTCGAATGATCCGGCACTAATTGTCACTCCTTGCAAGGTATAACTAGCTTCCTGAAGCCGGATATCGAATGAAGCGGTAGAGTCCGAAGCCACGAAGAGTCGCTGCTGGGTTTGGTAACCAATAGCACTGATGATTAAGTGAGAGGTATCCATCGGATTAGCCGTAAAGGAATATGCCCCGGTAGTATCAGTAGTAGCTCCGAAGTAAGTATCCTGTAGGTAGACATTGGCTCCCACTACGGGTTGAGTGCCATCAGTCACTACTCCCGACCAAGTGATTTGGCCAAATAAGTAGCTACTACTGATGATACCTAAGAATGTTAAACCGTAAGAAATATAAGTGAATTTACGCATAGCCTGGTGATTTTGATGAGGCTAAGGTGCGTATTCGGGCAAAGACTGACGAATTAAACTAACTGAATGGTAGAATTTCGCGGACGAATCGTAAAAAACGACGACCTACCGTGATTGTATAGTAAATTACTATGAAACACTACGCTGTAGGTTCTACCGCTATTCCGGTTACTGGTTCCGAACAAAAAGAGGTTCTTTTGACTATGAATTGTTTCAAGTTCAATCAGCTCGCCCCTCACTTGCAGCTTCAGTACATTTACGATGATTGTCGATTGCTTGACTTTATTGTTGAAGTCAATGGTTCAAAACAGGATGCTCTGTGCCTCTACTTCAATGGCCAGCTTTTTATTGAAGTACACTTTGATGGGTTACAGGGCGATCGGGTGAAAGAAATTCGCTCCTATCCTACCTTGAATAAGCTATCGCGCTGGTACGATCAGATCGATATATCGGCAGCCTTTCAAAAAGTTACCAAAAACTAACGAGGCGCATCTTCGTAAAATGCTGACTTTATTAATGATCGGCGCATAACGTAGCGGGTATCGCAACTATCCCTGCTGTAGGCTTGCACCAGTTCCCACCCTTCATCATTCATGTAATTCAATGCATCTATTGGCGAGTTAAACTCCAAAGGTCGCCGCGATACCGGATCACGTAATTTATCTACTGAATTTATTAATCCTCGGTGCGGAAGCTGACCGTAATCTACTCTGATATGGCAGAGTGGCGAGCCAAATACCCACTCTACTTCTATCTCACAGTATTCTTCCGTCCGTAGGGGTTGATTTTGAGAATACGCAGTAAAACTAAGAGCGAAAATAAGCAGAGTAGGAAGAAGGTATTTCATGATCGGAATAGGTTATGTTGCTATTCCAAATAGTATCAAAATTGGTACCGAATTACCTCACCTATACTTTTACTCCAGTCATCATTCATTTCCAGCAAAATGCTATTTGGCTGCTTTATGTGATTTTGTTTCAGAGTGATCAGAAAACCCATTTCCGGAATTTTCATAAAAGAATGTGTATTTTTATTAGTACACTATCTGTTTACAACCTATGGATTACTCTCGAAGAGACTGGCTGAAAACCGCGGCTACTGCTAGCCTCGAAACTTCACTTATTATTCCTGAATTATCCCAAAAACTAAAACTGTGGGCTAACTCAACTGTACTGCTACATTCCAGTTGGCAGACAGTAAATATTGGCGACATTGGTCACACCCCCGGTCTGATTACCCTTCTACAAAATCATATTCCGAGTGCCCAAATTATTCTCTGGCCTAAGAGCCGATTGGACCGAGGAGTAGAGAGTATGCTAAGCGCAGCTTTCCCTAAGCTTAAGATTGTGAATGGGAAAACAAATGAGCAAGGTCAGCCGAATACTACTGAACTCAAGAATGTCTTCCGGGATGCCGATTTTATGCTACACGGTTCGGGACCATCGGTAGTAGGTCGACAGGGGCTGGTTAGCTGGTCAAAGATTACCGAAAAGCCCTACGGCATTTACGGAGTTACTGTTCAATATATTGATGATGATTTGGCAGAACTACTGAAAGATTCTTCCTTCGTCTATACCCGCGAAACCCATTCGTTAAAAAACTTAGCCGAGCGAGGGTTATCAAAAGAAAAGATTGGCTTTGCTCCTGATTCTACTTTTGCGATGAATTTGCTGGACAAAGATAAAGCCCAGCAGTTCATGGAAAAGCATCAGCTTGAACCCCGAAAGTTTATCTGCGTGATTCCTCGGCTACGAAAAACCCCTTATTACAAAATCCATCCAGAACTGAATTGGAGCCAAAAAAAGATTGATGAAGTAGATGCACTGAATGAGCGGCATAAAGAGAACGACCACGCTAAGGCCCGCTACGCCATGATTGAGTACGTGCGGCAGACCGGCAACAAAGTGCTAATCTGCCCCGAAATGACTTATCAACTGGATATTATGGACGAACTGCTAATTGATCCGCTACCGGAAGATGTGAAAAAACAGGTGGTAAAGCGCGATACCTACTGGCTACCCGACGAAGCCAGTTCCATTTATAAAGAAACGCTGGCTCTGCTAAGCTTTGAGTGTCACTCGCCGATTATGGCCTTTCACCACGGCACCCCCGCTTTTTATCTACGCCAACCCGAGGACACTATCAAAGGACAGATGTGGTACGACATTGGCGCAGACGATTGGGTATTTGAGATTGAAGAAACCCAAGGCCCCGACATTGCCCAGCAACTGATGAAAGTGCATAATGACTTTGAAACTGCCCAGAATTATCGCGAGCAGGCCATGCAGCGCGTCCAACAACATCACGATGAAACGATGCAGTTTGTGGAACTAACACTATAGCTGTGTAGGGTTAGTAAAGCACTAGATTCTATATTGATTTGAGTATTAGATAAATTGCAATTGCTATTCCGATCCGGAATATCCACATGATCATCAGTGACTTTATTTTATTCACTGACTTTTTCATGTCTCTTTCTTCTAAATTTAGCTTGAGTTGTGATTCACGATACTGGATCAAATCCCTGTATTCTTTTATTTTCTCATAATCTTTTCGATAAAACAACTCAATGGCTAATACTATCCGCTGAAACGGCAAACCTGAAATATCACCTTCCCGGTTCTCTCCAACGAGCATCAGAGATAAATCGAAATTATCCTTCTCAAAACAACCGACATACAGTTCCGGGTAGTGTGTTTTAAATAAGGATGAAGAGATTAAAAATTTGGCAACGAGGTAGTAATTCATATTATTGGATTAAGCAAAATCTAAATAATATGACTACATGCCCCCATTGCCAAATCGGACTGCCGAAGCAGCAACAATATCGTAAAAAACGGATTTACGTCCTACGGAAAGCAAAACTATGGCGCGGCCACCGCCGATGCCATTATTGTAACCTCCAAGCGGTAGAAAGAACCGCAGCCATCAGATTGAACCAAGAAGAATTAATGCAAAGCTTGCTACTAGAAAGAGTTTCCCTTCGAGCTATTGCCCGTATCTTACAAGTAAGTCTGGGATGGGTAGTGAAACGTGCTAAGCAATACTGGCAGTCAAGTTAGTGAAGACCTACCCGTAGGAAAACTCAAACAGCCAGAAATAGCTCTTTATTGTCTAGAGTCAGATGAAATGTGGTCGTTTGTGGGAGCTAAAGATTGCCCAGAATGGCTCTGGCTGGCTATAGAACGACGTAGTAAACTAGTGGTAGGCTTCCATATTGGGGGACGGAGCCAAGAAGGTGCTTTAGGCCTATGGCTCAGTATCCCCCCAAAAGCTCAGAAATAAGGCTTTAGTCTTTACCGACGATCGCGCGGCGGACCGTTGGGATGCCTATGCCACTATATTTGCCAAAGGCCAGCATCAAGTAGAAAGTAAGCGACAAACCATACTCATAGAGCGGTTCAACAATACGCTGCGTCAGCGATGTGCCCGTTTAGTCCGCAAAACCTTATCGTTCTCTAACACCTGGGAGAATCACTACTTAGCGATCAAGTACTTCTTGGTCAGTTACAATCTTGATAAATTGGCAAAAAAATCATCCTTATATTGAAAACACTACCGCTTTTCCTTTCTTCTTAGATTCAATCATTATATTTGAGCCATGAGTAAGGAGTTATCATTTGCCGTAATTGGCTGTGGATTTTGGTCGCAGTATCAAATTGCTGCCTGGCAGGAGTTAGAGGGGGTAAAACTGGTAGCCGTGTGCGACCAAAACGATGAAAAAGCTCAGCAGACAGCTAAGAGGTTCGGGGTGGCTAACTACTATACCGATGCCAAGAATATGCTGGAGCAGGAGTCGCTGGACTTCGTAGATATTATCACCACGATAGAAACCCATGCTGAGTTTACGCAGCTGGCAGCCCGGCATCAACTACCGACGATCTGCCAAAAGCCCTTCGCCCCCGATATGGACACCGCTCGGCAGATGATTATGGCTCATCGAGCTGCTGGTGCCCCTCTATTTGTGCATGAGAATTTTCGTTGGCAGACCCCTACTCGCCGGGTGAAAGCAGTACTTGACTCTGGCGAGATTGGACAAGTATTTAAGGGGCGGGTTACCTTCACCTCGGCTTTTCCGGTGTTTGATAATCAGCCTAATCTGATGGAACTGGATCAATTTATTTTGGCTGATGTTGGTTCTCATACGTTAGATATTGTGCGATTCTTATTTGGCGAAGCAGCTAACCTGCGCTGTATCACCCAACGAGTAAACCCCAATATTGCGGGAGAAGATGTAGCCAATGTGCTACTGGAGATGCAAAGTGGAGTACACTGCTATGCCGAGATGTCTTACGCTTCGGTACTGGAAAAAGAGGTTTTTCCGCATACCCTACTACTGATAGAAGGTAGCGAGGGTTCTGTTCGCCTGGATCATAATTACCGCATTACGGTAACCAATCGGGAAGGCAGCTATCGCAAAGTAGCTACGCCCAAAAAATACGACTGGGCTAACCCTGACTACGCTCTGGTACACTCCAGTATGGTCAACATCAATCAGGACTTTCTTACGGCTTTGCAAAACGGCACCAAGCCCGAAACCACCGCCATTGATAATTACCGAACGCTGCAACTAGTCTACGAATGTTACCGCTCCGCCAAAATGAAGCAGGTCGTCACCCTGGAAGAACCTATATTCTCATAAGAATGTAGGCTTATTATACGCCACCTACGATAGTTCGATTGCTAAGCACCAACTAAGTACCCATACTTTCAAAAAATTATCCTAACACACTAGGCTAAGAATATTTAGGCAACGAACTTATTGAACAAACAGCTTCGCAATAGTGGTCAAATTCAACAATGTTCATATTACAGTCTAGTATTTACGATACTGTTAAATACTGAGCCAAAAGTATACACTACGCCAAAACGTAAATCAATGGCATAATCGGTAGCTATGGCTTTCCGTTCCAGTAAAATTTCTTCCAGACTAGCATTACCTTTCGGTAAAAAAAGCTGGTCGCGAATAATACCCCCTTCTACTGCAACTTGTAAAAATAAGCCCTTAAAAACTCGTACTGAAATTTCTGACTCTACCTCTAAGCGGTTCTTCCGCCAGTCGTGGTAAAAATTAGCTCCTTCTACCTCAAACTCTACACTCCCCCAAGGTTGGCGCATATTGAACTCCAACTTTAGTGCTTGCCGCAGCAAATACTGTTGCATTTGGTCATAGATTGTTTGTTTCCGGTACTGAAAATACTGTGGCCCGAGCAGATAGGCTACCGTAAACTCTTTTGTAGATGACATTCGGTAGGGGAAAAAGTTATACTCCAGTGCTCCCTGCACAGTTGTGCCTAAATTTATATTATTGAATGTGCTAGACTGTACCCGGCTAAACACTCCGGTTGACCAATGATTACTCAAGCTCTTCACCACCGACGCTTCGGCATGAGACTGTTTTAAGCTAGACGCCAAAAACTGGTTACTACGATGCACTTCATTAACTTCATACTGTATCTCGGCTTCGCTTCGAACCCGCCATTGGTCGGTAGTGCGCTCAATATTGACCTCGCCTCGAACTTCGTATTCAGCTTGATTGCTTTCTTTATTAAAATCTAGACTACCTCCCACTTCAAAAATCCAGTAATCCCAAGGATCGTCCTGCATTACGGGCATCACAATCTCTTCATGTGGCGAAACGTCAATTTGCAATGGGAATCGCTCCCATGAGTAAGGCAACAATCCCGCAGTTAAGGTCTGAGTTAATAGCTCATTCACCTGTAGTTCAGTTTGCAACTGATTAGCGTTTACTTGCAGTGTCCATTCCGGCAAACTATCGGCTACTAGCGGAATAAAATGGAGCTGATACTGCCTTCCGCCGCCCGCTATACTCTGGGTTGTGATCAGCAGGTGAAGTTCCGCCACCTTACGATCGCGCACAAATTCTACGAAGTCAATATTCTGACGAATATAGTTATCGGAACAATCTTCACAGTCTAAAAAAACTGCCAGCGGTTTCGCCCTGGAATTGGGCTGATCAATTTTCCCAACTGAACAATGAACAATACCTAAAAGAAAAGAAAAAAAAATGGCCGAGATACGCATGGTTTATGTTTTCAGCCAAGGTATCGAGTAGCTCTTAAAAGGAGGGGTAAGACAAAGTTAAAGAAGGCTAAGAGAAAGTTAAATAAGTTAAGCAAAGGTTAAATCCATTGATAATCAGTGTGATTATGGCTAACTAGCTATCATGAAACTGCCGCTGATAGAACGTTGGATTGCTTTAGCACAGCAAAATCACCAGGTGTTGATCGCCATCGTAGCTTTTTCCACATTAGGCCTTTTAGGAGTACAGACTTATCTAATCAGTCTTGAGTTATCGGTACAGCGCAAGAATTTCAACGAAACCATGGATGATATGCTCTTGGATATGCACCATCAGATTGAAGAAAACCCTCAGCTCAGTGCCCAATTAATAGCAATATTCCAACGGTTCGAACAACAAGAGCCTTTGAGTAGCCCGCAGCTTCGCAATACAAAAAGTCAGGTTCAGTATATGATGGATAGTGTACTTCAGGCTTTCCAGATGAATGGCTTGGAATATGATTTTGCCTTTTATCAGACCACCCACGGTGATGTGATACTAAGTTCTACTGATGAGGCAACTACGCTGGGGGATTTTCAGACGTATTCTGAGCGAGCGGGTCATCGGGTACGAAATGCGTTGGGCGAAGGACGCTACCGCTTCGGTATTTTCTTCCATAATCAGTTCTGGTACCTGCTCAAGCAAGCTGTTGTTCTGCTACTGATTTCCTTATTGCTAACTACGCTACTACTAGGAAGTTTTTTAAGCACTCTGGTAGCTCTACGGCGACAAAAGGCAGTAGCCCAGCTTAAAAACGATTTTATCAACAACCTTGCTCACGAACTAAAGACTCCTATTTTTGCCTCATCAGTCATCTTCCGAATTATCCAGCAGCACCTACAAAAGGGGAATTTAAAGAAAACGATTGAGCCTTTGCAGCTACTGGTTCAAGAAAATCAGCAACTGAAGGATAAAGTAGAAAAAGTGCTGGAACTGGCCTCCCTGGAAGAAAGTAAGCAAGAACTCGATAGCCAAGTAGTTGACCTTCACCGCCTTATTCAAGAAACAATACCAACCTACCAGTACCGAGTAACTGAAGAAGGGGGCAGTCTTCAATGTGAGCTAAAGGCTAGTTCGGCTCTCGTTCGGGGTGACAACCGGCATTTGCAAAACGTGCTTCAGAACCTGCTGGATAATGCCCTAAAATATAGCCTGGAAAAACCGCAAATTAAGATTAAGACGGAGGTAAAAGAAAGTGAAATATCACTTACGATTAGCGATCAGGGAATTGGAATTAAGACCACCGATCAGCCCTACATCTTTGATGCATTTTATCGGGTGGCTCAAGGAGATGCCCATAATGTGAAAGGTTTTGGACTAGGTCTTAGCTACGTTAAGCAAATTGTAGAACTGCACCAGGGTCAGGTCTGGCTACACAGTCAGGCGGGCAAAGGAACTGTGTTTACCCTGATGTTTCCACTACTTCAAACCTATCCGCATGACATCGCCTAAAATTCTACTGGTGGAAGATAACCCCACCTTAGGCTACGCCCTTTCGGAGTACCTTTCATTGCAGGATTTTGCGGTTGAGTGGGCGGATGACGGACACAAAGCTGAGCAAGTGTTTCAGGAGAAAACGTTTGATCTCTGTATTCTAGATGTAATGCTTCCCAAACAGGACGGGTTTTCTCTGGCCAAGAAAATTAAGCGAGTAGTACCATACATTCCCATTATTTTTCTGACGGCCAAAGGCATGAAAGTAGATAAACTAAAAGGCTTCCAACTGGGGGCAGATGATTATTTGGTGAAACCCATTGACGAGGAAGAACTGGTGGCTCGCATTCAGGCGGTGCTACGGCGAGCCCAGTCTTCTCTCCCCCCCGAAGTAGCGGATACACTAGGCTCGTACCACATCCGTTGGGAAGCCCGTCAACTGAGTCGGAAGGAGAAAAGTTGGTCGCTTACCGAAAAAGAAACCCAACTGCTGCGGATGCTGATGGAGCACAAAAACCGATTGCTGGAACGGGAAACGGCGCTGCGTACACTGTGGGGCAAAAGCGACTACTTCAACCGGCGCAGCATGGATGTGCACATCACCCGCCTTCGAAAGTACCTTCAGGATGATAAAGACCTAAAAATTAACACAGTGCGCGGTCGAGGATTTATTCTGGAAGATTTATCGTAAGAAAAACCAATTGCTATGTACAAAATATTACCCGCGGTATTTACCGCCTTCTTTTTAGTTTCTGCTCAGGCAATAGCCATCGACTATTTTATTGACCCTTCCGACGGAAGTGACAAGGCAGCGGGAACTTCAGAGAGGGAAGCCTGGAAAACTACGAAGCCCCTAAAGGATATAACGTGGAACCCGGGTGATAAGCTTTTACTTCAGGCCGGCGATACTTTACGACAACCACTTCGCTTTCACGATATTCGGGGTAGTTCAGAGAATGCCTGGGTTATTTCCCGCTACGGCGATGGGCCTAACCCAGTGATCGATGGTAATGGAGCCGACGCAGCGCTATATTTCTTTAACTCGGCCTACGTGGTGGTTGAACAGCTCACCATCATCAATCCCCAGGGTATGAACGGTATTTATATGGAGGCCAAAGATGCCGGGGAACTTAACAATGTAATTATCCGAGAGGTTGAAGTAACTAATGTTTTTGAAGCTTCCCGAGAGGTATCCGAACCACCTAAAACCCGGGGTGGAATTGTGTTTGAAGTGGAAATGGGAGATCGGCCTAGTTGGTGGAATGGTATCGATATCCTGAACTGTCATATCCATGACCTAGGAAGCTGTGGTATCACCATCGGTAGCGATTACAAGGTTGTCAAGGAATATGAAGGAGGCGATGCGCGATACCCTAACCTTGGTGTCCGCATTGCGCATAACAAAATTCACGATATTGTCCGCGACGGAGCTATTATTCGGCAGTGCCGGGGCGGAGTAATGGAGTACAATGAAGTATCCAGAACTGGTTTGGTCGCCGTGTCGAATGGTCTGTGGTGGTACGATAGTGATAGTTGCTACATTCAGTATAATGAAGGTTATCACTGCAAGGCGGCTTTTGATAAGGACGGTGCGCCCTTTTCCATCGATAATAGCTCAACTCGCTGCGTGATTCAGTATAACTACAGCCACGATAACGAGGGGGCGGGCTATATGCTATTTGGGCACGATGATTTTGGCTACGGCAATATTATTCGCCACAATATCAGCGTCAATGATCACACCAATAATGCGTCTGAAGGTATTGGTGCAATCGCCGTTGTGAGCCGGGTAAAAGACGCACTCGTTGCTAATAATACGATCATTGCCGGACCGAGTACTGAAGCTATGCTTGGTCACCGCGATTGGGATGGATTACCGCGGGAGGTGACTTACGAAGGCAATCTATTTGTAGGCAATGGACTAGCCTACTTTGGGCATCAAGTGCTACCTGCTGGAAGGTTCAATAACAACTTTTTCATCAATATTCCCAACCTCCCCAAAGAACTAAAAGATCAGCAGCGTATACCAAGCTACTTTAAGCAGCAAGTTGAACGTGCTCTCGGGCGCAAGTAGAGCACTGTTTTTTAGAAAGATAAAATGTATGATGGGAAATTGACGCCGGAATAAAACAAGCCAGAATACATGCCTTTCTCTGCCAAGTAGCAATTTTTGACGTCGGCGAGTACTTGGGTCATAATATTATTGTTCTACTGATTGATTTGCCCAAAACCCGCTGAACCATTATTCGCGGTTACCTTCACGATGGTCATATAATTATCAGTAAAGAATTCAATCTTTTTGGGTAAATACTTAGGTCAATCTCAGGAA
>JGI12210J13797_11797277_pt1 | contig 14898 bp, 11 predicted proteins | sample ElkSlonscriptome_3_FD_13797 | JGI IMG/M metagenome (IMG submission 13797)
AGGCCTTCGTCCATGTTGACGTCGATCACCTGCGCGCCGTTTTCGACCTGCTGGCGAGCGACCTCGACGGCGGTCGCGTAATCGTCCGCCATGATGAGCTTCTTGAACCGGGCGGAACCCGTGACATTGGTGCGCTCACCGATATTGATGAAGCGCGCGATCGAGCTTTGTTCGTTCATGTTCAGGCAGCAACCACGAAGGATTCGAGCCCCGCGAGCCGCATGGCGACCGGGGGCGAGGGAATGGAGCGGGGGGTGACGCCTTCGACCGCTTCCGCGATCGCGGCGATGTGATCCGGGGTCGAGCCGCAGCATCCGCCGAGCACGTTGACCTGGCCGTTTTCCGCCCAGTCGGCGACCAGCCCCGCGGTCGTCTCGGGCGCCTCGTCATATTCGCCCAGTTCATTCGGCAGCCCGGCATTGGGATAGACCATCAACAACGTGTCCGCGAGGCCGGAGAGCACCTTCACATGCGGGCGCAACTGCTCCGCGCCGAACGAGCAATTGAGCCCGATCGTCACCGGCCTGGCGTGGCGGACCGCGTGCCAGAAGGCATCGACCGTGTGGCCCGACAGGTTCCGGCCCGAAAGGTCGGTCAGCGTCATCGAGATCATCACCGGGACTTCGCGGCCAAGGTCGCGTTCGAGCTGCTTGACCGCCATCACGCCCGCCTTGGCGTTCAATGTGTCGAACACGGTCTCGATAAGGATGAAGTCGCATCCGCCCTCGATCAGGGCTTCGGCCTGTTCGCGATAGACGTCCACCAGTTCATCGAAATCGATCTCGCGGAAACCGGGGTCCTCGACATCGGGGCTGAGCGAGAGGGTCTTGTTGGTCGGCCCGATCGCCCCTGCGACAAAGCGCGGGCGGCCATCCTTCGCTTCATACTCGTCGCACAGCTCGCGCGCGATCCGGCCCGAGGCGACGTTTATGTCGCGGACCTTGTCCTCGGCCTTGTAATCGGCCTGGCTGATGCGGTTGGCGGAAAAGGTGTTGGTCGAGACAACGTCCGACCCCGCATCGAGGTAATTGCGCGTGATGTCGGCGATGACATCGGGCCGGGTCAGCGCGAGGATGTCGTTATTGCCCTTCTGGTCGGCGGGAAGGCCGAGATCGCCGGCATAGTCCTCCTCCGACAGCTTGCGGTTCTGGATCTGGGTCCCGAACGCGCCGTCGGAGATCAGCACGCGCTTCGCGGCTTCGGCGAGAAAGGACTGGCGGGCCGTGCTGGGCTTGAGGTTCATGCGGCTTCTCCCTGTTGCTCCGCCGCCGTGCCGGCGACAGGCCGTTTGCCGAGCATGTGGCAGATCGCATAAGCGAGATCGGGCCGGTTCAGCGTGTAGAAGTGGAAATTTCGCACCCCGCCCGCGTAAAGCCTGCGGCACAGTTCGGCGGCGACGGTCGCAGCGACGAGCTGGCGCGCGGCGGGTTTTTCGTCGAGCCCCTCGAAGATGCCGTCCATCCAGTCGGGAATGATCGCCCCGCAGGCGCCGGCGAATTTCTTTGCCGTGGCGACATTGGTTACCGGCAGGATGCCCGGGATCACCAGCTTGTCGATCCCGCTCGCGGCGAGATTGTCGCGGTAGCGAAAGAAGGTCTCGGGCGAGAAGAAGAATTGCGAGATCGCCCGGCTCGCGCCCGCATCGAGCTTGCGCTTGAGATGGTCGATACAGGCCTGCGGGCAGTCCGCGTCCGGGTGCGTTTCGGGATAGGCCGCGACCGAGATGTCGAAATCGGCGATTTCCTTGAGGCCTTTCACCAGTTCGGCCGCGCCCGCATAGCCTTCCGGGTGCGGGGTGAAGGGCGCGCCCGGTTCGCCCGCATCGCCGCGCAGCGCGACGATGTGGCGCACGCCCGCTTCCCAGTATTGTTCGGCGACCTCGCGGATTTCCGCCTTGGTCGCGCCGACGCAGGTGAGGTGCGCGGCGGCGGGAAGATGCGCTTCCCTGATGATGCGCGACACCGTCGCATGGGTCCGTTCACGCGTCGAACCGCCCGCGCCGTAGGTGACCGAGACGAATTCGGGGCCGAGCACCTTGAGCTGCTGCACCGCGTCCCACAGCTGCGCTTCCATCTTCTCGGTCTTGGGCGGGAAGAATTCGAAGCTCACATCCACGTCCCCGGGCAGCCCCGAAAAGAGCGGCGTGTCGAGAGCGGTCCGGTGTTCGTGGAGCTGGTCGAGAGTGGGGGTCATGATGGAAACGCCTTTCCGGGGCGGGTTCAGGAAGAGGTTGCGGTTGCGGTTTCGGGCGGGGCTGCGCGGCCGGGGGACCCGTCGCTGCGCGCCCCCTTGCCGTGTCCGGTACCAAGCCGGGTGCCGAGCCAGATCTTGACGACGAGCTCACCGCCTTCGAGCGCGACCGGGTCGGCAGGCGAAAACCCGGCGGAGCGCAGCAGGCTCACCATCTGCGCATCGGTGAAGCCGAGGCGTGCGTGCTGGTGGCGGGTGCGCAATTCCTCGCGGTCGTGGCTGGCGAAATCGACGATCGCGATCCGCCCGCCGCCGCGCGTCACGCGCGCCGCCTCGGTCAGCGGGAGCGCGGGATCGGGCGCAAAATGCAGCACCTGGTGAAGCACCACCGTATCGAAGCTCGCCTCCTCGAACGGCAGGTCGCCGAAATCGCCCTGGACGAGATCGACGCGGGTCGTGGGCAGGTGCTGCAGCTTGGCCCGCGCGACGCGCAGCATTTCGAGGTTCTTGTCGAGCGCGACGATCCGCTCGGCATGCTCGCCGAACACTTCCGCGATGCGTCCCGTGCCCGTTCCGATATCGAGCAATGTGCCAAGCGGCGCGTCGCCAAACGCGCCGCGCAGCGATTCCTCGACCTTCTCATCGGGGCTGTGGAGCGCGCGCAATTCGTCCCACTCGCTCGCATGGCGGGCGAAATAGGAATGGGCGATCTCCTCACGCGAGGACCGGATCGCGGCGAGTTTGCGGCGGTCGGCGTCGCACTGGGCGGAGAATTCCGCGTCCTCGATCTCGGCCACGGCGAGCAGGTTCTCGAGCGCCTCGATGACCGGGGCGTCCATGCCCGACCCGGCCCTGCTGCGCAGAAATACCCAGCTCCCCTCGCGGCGGCGTTCGGCAAGCCCGGCATCGCACAGGATCCCGACATGGCGCGAGACGCGCGGCTGGCTCTGCCCGAGCACCTGCGCAAGTTCACCCACGGCCAGCTCCATCTCGGAGAGCAGCCGCGCGATCCGCAGGCGTGTCGGATCGGCAAGGGCCTTGAAGAGCGCGTCCATCTGCATGATGGACACACCATATAAAGATATTTTTATATGTGTAAATCCGGGAAGGCCCGCAATTTTGCCCTGCGCGGATCGCTTCCGGAGCCCTGCGCTAGACGTCCGGTTCGCGAACCTTGTTCCGGCGGCGCTCCTGCTCGCGCCTGATCATTCGGACGTCGTCCTCGCCGAAAGGCTCGCCGTCATCGGCGATGTGCGCTTTTCGATAGATGGTAAGGACAGGCGGGCGATACTCATTCTTCTTCACTCGGAACTCCGCGACCAATTGAGATCCGATTTCGTAAATAAATGTTATTGCTGGGAATATCCACCCGCTTGGTGAAAAAATCCAGCCCGGTCCGTTGTCCTTGCGACGTGCCCTCGGCCGGTCGCGTCAATCGCTCGCACCCGCCATCGCGAGCAGCCGGCCATAATGATCCCGCAGGCTATCCTCGCCGAATTCCGGGGTGGCCTTCGCCGAATATTCCCCGGTCTCCGGATCGAGCAGCAGCATGCTTTCAGTGGCATAATAATGCGCGATCCGGGCGTATTCCGATTTCTCGGCGAACCATTCGGAAAAGGGAGCGCCAAGGGCGAGAATCCGCGAGGCGAGGGTGAACATTCCCGGCGGGACCGACTTGAAAGCGGGCTCGCGCCCGGCGAGCTCGCACAGCATCGTGCCCTGCTCCTTCAGGCTGATCGCCGGGCCGGGTCCGCCGATGGGAAGAATGCGCCCGCGCTTGTCCGGATCGGTCACACACCGCGCGAGGAAGCGGCCGAGATCGGCATCGCTGATCGGCTTGCATCGCGTCAGCTCGCCGTTCCCGAAGATGAGGAAGGGCTTGCCCGAGCGGACCCGTTCGACCTGCCCCGACAGCGACTTGAAGAAGGCGGTCGGCCGCACGATCGTATGGGCGAGCGGGCTGTCCGTCAGCCGCGCCTCGAAGCGCAGCTTCTCGCGCTGGAAGGCGAGCCGGGGACGCTGGACGCAGATCGCGGAGAGGAGGATGAAATGATCGGCCGCGGCCTGCTCTGCCGCTTCGAGCAGAGCCAGGTTGGCCGCGTAATCGACCCTTCTTGCATCCCTCGGCGAGCCCGAGCGCGAGGCGATGCAGGACATCACCGCCTGCGGCTGCACATCGGCGAAAACGCCGGCGAGCCGCGCCGCGTCCGCAAGCTCGGCGAACCGGACGGTGATCCCCGCGCCTTCGAGCGGCGCGGCGGCGGCGCGGCCCGGGGGGCTATCGCGCAGCACGCAGGTCACCGTGTGACCGGCCTCGACCAAAGCGAACGCGGCAGCCCGGCCGATCGTCCCGCTCGCCCCTGCCAGAAGGACCCTGCGACCGCCCTCGTCTTCCATGATCACCGATCCCGTCCAACCCTTGCGCGGCAACATGGCCACTGCGCGGCACGCTTGTCAAAGCCGCGATGCCTGCGGGACCGGGCAACGTCGGCCCCGGCTTCGAGTGCCTCGATGACCAGGTCCCGGCGCACCCGCCGGAAATTCAGGGACCCGCAGTTCGTTCAGGCAGGTTCGGGAATGCGCTCCTCCAGCCCGACGAGCCGCGCGGTAAGGTCCCACAATTCGCGCGCCCGCGCGGCATCGGTCGCCTTGGGCGACAGGCTCTGGGCGAAGGCCTGCCTGCCCTCGCGCTGGCGGTTGCCCCAGCTCCAATGGACGCCCGAGCGCGCGAAGGCGGGGTCGGCGACCACGTCCGCGACCCGTTCGCCCGCGAGCGGCTGCGAGACATAACCGCCTGTGACGTTCTTCTGGAACCACGGGAAGATCCGCTGAAAAGCCTTCGGCGCATGGCGGAACAGCGGCGTGTCGGCAACACAGCCGGGATAAAGCGTGGTGAAGACGATGCCCGTGCGGTCGTGGAACCGGGCGTGGAGTTCGCGGCTCATCATCATGCAGGCAAGTTTCGAATCCTTGTAGGCCTTGCCCGGCTTGAACGGCTTGCCGTCGATCATCGCGATGGGCGCCTTGAAGCCATCCTTGAGCCCTTCGAAATCACCCAGGTCGGCAGGGGCGGGGATCGGGATCCTGCCGCCGAATTCCTCCGAATTGGCAGTCACCGTGCCGAGCGTCACCAGCCGCGGGTCGCGCGCTTTCTTCAAGTCGCCGAGCAGCAGGTTCGCAAGCAGGAAATGACCGAAATAATTGGTCGCGACGCTCAATTCGAACCCTTCGGGCGAGCGCAGCGGCTCGGTCAGGCGCGGCATGTAGGTCGCGGCATTGCAGACCAGCGCGTCGAGCGGCCGGCCGAGCGCGTGGAATTTGCTGGCGAAGTCGCGCACTCCCGAAAGCGTGCCGAGATCGAGATGCATGATCGTGCGGTCCCCGGTCGCGATCCCGATCTCGCCCGCGGCGGCCTCTGCCTTTGCGATGTCGCGGCAGGCCATGACGACGTGCCAACCGCGTGCCGTCAGCGCCTTCGTCGCCCACAGCCCGATCCCCGACGAAGCCCCTGTCATGATGCAAACAGGTGTCTGACCCGCACCCATATCTCAAATCCTCCCGCCAACGATCTCCCTGTACGGCAGGTAAGCACAGGCACCCCATGCCGGTAAAGGGCGACGTCGATGCGCAGCGCGCTCAGACCGTTTCGGCAGGGGCGCCCACCGCGGTGAAAAGGTCGATATACGCCTGGGCGAGCGCGGCCTCGGCATCGATCAGCGCCTCGCGGCTACCGATCAGCTGGCGCTGCACGTCGAGCACGTCGAACAGCGAGGCGAGCCCTTCGCGGTAGAGCGCATTGGACTGTTCGAAGGCGGCCTCGCTTTCCGCGACCGCGCTGGCGAGTTCGTCGCGGCGGTCCTCGGCGCTGCGGATCGCGACCAGCGCGCTTTCGACCTCGGCAAGGCTTTCGAGCAGGACCTGGCGATAGTCGGCGAGCGCAGCGTCGAGCCCGGCCTCGGCCGCCGCGATTTCCGCCCGTCGCCGTCCGCCGTCGAAGATCGGCACGCCGAGCACCGCGGCAAGCCCCGCGACCGCCTGGTCGAAAAGCCCGCCCACGCCGCCGTCGCCCAGGCTCACGAAGCCCGGCAGGCGCAAGGCCGGCAGGAGATCGGCGCGCTCGATCCCGACGCGGGCGGCGGCGGCGGCAATGTCGGCCTCGGCGAGCAGCAGGTCGGGCCTTGCGCGCAGGAGATCGGCCGGCACGCCAAGCGCCGGACCGCGTTCGTAATCGGGGATCGTCTCGCTGCCCTCGGCCTCGGGCACGGGCGCGGGCGGCTCGCCGGTCAGCACCGAAAGCGCATTGGCAGCGCGCGCCCGGGCGAGCAGCAGCGGCCCGCGCTGGGCGAGCGTGCGCGAGAGGTCGGCGGCGGCGCGGCGGACGTCGAAATTGGAGGACAGGCCCGCTTCCTCGCGCAATTGCACGATTCTCAGGGTCTGTCGCTGGAGATCGGCGGATTGTTCGAGCAGCCGCAGCCGCGCACCGGTGCGGCGCAGTTCGACGAAGCGGTTGGCGACCGCCGAGGCGAGCAGGCGGCGGCGGTCGGCGAGGAAATATTCCGACGCCTCGACCCCTGCCAGAGCCTCGGCCCGCTCGGCCGAAAGCCGCCCGTTGAGGTCGATCGTCCAGACACCGCCAAGCCCTGCGCTCGCCTCGTCGAGGAAGGTGCCGCCGTCATCGACGGAGCCGCCGAGCGTCGCATCGCCATCGACGGTGGGCAGAAAGTCCGCTTCTTCGGCGCGCAGAACCGCGCGCGCCGCCGCAAGCCGCGCGCGCGCCGCCTCGAGCGTCTGGTTGCGCGCCAGAGCCTCGGCCACCCGCGCATCGAGCTCCGCCTCGTCGAAACCGCGCCACCACGCCTCCTCCAGCCCCGCCGGCGGACGGGCATCGGCGAAGTAATCGTCGGACAGCGCGATGCTCCCGGCGGGCTCGACCTCGGGAATTTGCGGCGACGCGCAGCCAGCAAGCAGGCCCAACGCCGCGCAGGACAGGGCGAGCCTCATGCCGGAAGCCCCTCCGGCTCCTTTTCCTGCTCGTCCATCTCGCGGCGATAGCGCGCAAGATCGACGTTGCGGGGCGTCGTCAGCGGGGCGATCAAGGTGTAGAGCGCGGGCACGAGGAACAGCGTGAAGACCGCCGCGATGCCGAGCCCGCCGAAGATCACCCAGCCGATCGCGGCCCTCGCCTCGGCCCCCGCCCCGCTCGCGAGGATCAGCGGCACCGCGCCGAGCACGGTCGATATCAGCGTCATCGCGATGGGGCGCAGGCGGATCGCGGCGGCTTCGGCGATGGCCTCGCGCACATCCGCCCCGCCCTCGCGCTTCTGGTCGGCGAATTCGACCATCAGGATACCGTTCTTCGCCATCAGACCGATCAGCATCACCAGGCCGATCTGCGAATAGATGTTGAGCGAGGTTCCCGACAGGAACAGCGCATAGATCGCCGCCGCCAGCGCGAAGGGGATCGAGGCGAGGATGACGAAGGGGCTGGCAAGGCTCTCGAACTGGGCGACGAGGACGAGGAACACGATCAGCAGCGCAAAGCCGTAAGTGAGCAGCAGCTCGTTCGAGCTTTCCTCCAGTTGCTCGGCCTCGCCCTGCAGGATCATGTCGATATCCTCGGCCACCGTTTCGTCCGCCAGCCGCTCGATCTCCGCCACGGCATCGGCGAGCGGGGTGCCCGGCGCGATCGCTGCCTCGACCTCGATCGCACGGCGCTGTTCGGTGCGGTCGAGTTCGGCGGCGACCCCTTCCTCCGAAAAGCGGGTGAGCGAGGAGACGGGCACGAGTGCCCCGCTGCCCGAACGGACATAGAGATTGCCGAGATCGGCAGGGTTGGTGATCGCGACCGTTTCGGCGGTCAGGAAAATCGGGATCGCCTGGTCGTCGACATTGAGATCGACCACTTCGAGCCCGTCCACCATCGCCTGCAAGGTGGTCGCAAGGTCGCCGAGATCGACGCCGAGATCGGCCGCGCGCTGGCGGTCGATTGCGATGGAGAGCTGCGGCTGGGTCGGCTGATAGGAGATCTCCGGATCGGAGAGGATGTCGGACTGCGTCGCTATCGCATCGGACAGCGTGCGGGCCGAGGCGTAGATGCCCTCGTAATTGGCACCGGTAAGCGCGACCTCGAGCCCGCCGCGCCCGCCCCAGCCGCCCGACAAGGTGCCGCGCCCGCGAGCAGAGGCGCGCGAGCCGGGGAGGCGGTCGAGCGGTTCGCTGACTTCCTCGACGATTTCGGTCTGGCTGCGTGTCCGCTCGCCCCAGTCGGCAAGGTTCGCGGTGACCTGCACCCGGTTGGGATCGTACCGCCCGACGATGGAAAGCGTGCTCTCGATCTCGCCGCTTTCGACGTAGGGCTCGAGCACCTCCTCGATCTCGTCCATCTCGCGGTCCATGAAGGTGAGGCCCACGCCGTCCGGCCCGCTTGCCCAGACATAGAAGGTGGCGCGGTCCTCGTCGGGGACCAGTTCCTCGTCGATCTGGGTATAGAGCACGCCCGCCCCGATCACCGCCAGCACCGACAGGCCCACCGTCACCCACGGCCGGACAATGGCGCGCTCGACCCCCTGCCGATAACGACCGGCGACCCGGCTCGCGATGGCCTGGAGGCGCGGGTTCGGATCCGTGCCCTCCCCTGCGAGGTCGATCTTGGCGGCAAGCGCGGGCACGAGGCTGACCGCGACGAAGGTCGAGAGAATGACGGCGATCGCGAGAACGAAACCGAATTCGCGAAACAGGCGGCCCGTTTCCGAAGGCAGGAAGCTGATCGGCACGAACACCGAAACCAGCACCGCCGTCGTCGCGATCACCGCGAAGTAGACCTGCCGCGTGCCGAGCACCGCAGAGGCCTTGCGCCCCAGCCCCTCCTCCTTCTGGAGCCGCTGCGCGTTTTCGAGAACGACGATGGCGTCATCGACGATCAGCCCGGTGGCAAGCACAATGGCGAGCAGGGTGAGAAGGTTGATCGAGAAACCCAGCAGCCAGATCCCGCTGACGACGCCGACCAGCGCGATGGGGATGGCGGTGCTCGGGATCAGGGTCGGGCGCCAGTGGCCGAAGAACAGCCAGATCGTCAGCACCACCACCGCGATGGTGAAGGCGAGCGTCACGATCACCTCGCGCACCGAGGTCGAGATGAACACCGCATCGTCGGCGATCACGCGAATGTCGATCTCCCCGAACCGCTGGTCGAGCCGCCCGGTCGCAGCGCGGATCGCATCGGAAATGGCGATGGTGTTCGAATTGGCCTGCCGGATGACGCCGAGACCGATCACGCTTTCGCCGTTGAGCCGGACATAGCTGGTCGCATCGGCGGGGGCGAAATAGGTCTCGGCAACGTCGCCGATGGTGACTTCATCGCGGATCACGACCGCGTCGATCAGGTCCGGGTCGGCCGCCTTCGCCTCGGCCCGGACGAGCAATTGCTGCTGGTCGGAGCGGAACGAGCCCACCGGCGTGTCGAATGGCGCCTGTTCGAGCGCGCCGGCGACATCGGTCATGGTGAGCGAATAGCGCGCCAGCCGGGCCGGATCGACCGCCACGCGCAATTGCCGCTCGCGCGTGCCGAACGTGTCGATGCTGGCGACGCCTTCTGCGGCGAGCAGTTCGGGAATGATGTCGTTCTCGACGATCCGGGTGAGCTCCATCTCGTCATAGGCGTCGCTCGAGACGGCCAGCGTCATGATCGACTGCGCGTCCTCGTCCGCCTTGACGACGCGCACCTGTTCCAGCCGTTCGGGCAGTTCGCGCGTCACCCGGCTGACCGCCTCGCGGATGTCGGAGGCCGCCGCGTCGAGATCGGTGCCAGGGGTGAATTCGACGCGAATGCGCGTGTTGTTCTCCTCGCTCGAGGACCGGATCTGGCGCACGCCGTTGACCCGCGCGGCGGCATTCTCGAGCACCGAGGTGACCTCGCCGTCCATCGTTTCGGGCGCCGCGCCGGGGAGCGTCGCACTGACGGTGACGATCGGGCGGTCGACATTGGGCAGCTCGCGCACTTCGGTGCCGAGCAGCGCTGCCGCCCCCGCGATCACGATCAGAAGGTTGAGCACCATGATCAGCAGCGGCCGCTTGACCGCGAGCACGGGGAGGTCGGTTTTCTCGGTCATGAGCCCGTCTCGACCGTAGCCGTGCCGCGCGCACGCGGTTCGACCAGTTCGACCGCCTGCCCCTCGCGCACCTTCTGCACGCCCTCGGCGATGATCATCGCGTCCTCGCCCAGTTCCGCATCGACCAGCGCGAGCCCGTCGCGGCGAGCGGCGATGGTGACCGGGACGCGTACTGCCTTGCCGTCTTTCACCGCGAAGACCGAGGAGCCTTCCCCGCCCCACACCACCGCCGCCTCGGGCACGGCGGCGCGCATCCGGCCGCGGTCCTTGAAGCGCACGGTGAAGCTCATGCCGGGACGGTAGCGGTCGCCTTCATTGGCGATGACGGCCCGCACGCGGTAGCTGCGCTGGTCCTGGGCGATGGTCGTGCCCACCGCGCGGATCGGGGCGGTGATGGAGCGTTCGGGCTCCGAAAAGGGGACGAGCTCGACGCTGGTGCCTTCGGAGAGGCGCTGGAACACCGCCTCGGGCGCGTTGAATTCGACGAACAGCCGGTCGCGCCGGTCGAGCTGGGCGATCAGCGTGGTGGGCGTGATGCGGTCGCCGACATCGACCTCGGTAAACCCGACATGGCCCGCGAAAGGCGCACGCACCGTCCGCTCGGCGAGCGCATCGGCGGCCTGGTCACGTTCGATCCGGGCGGCGGCGAGCGCGGTTTCGCCGGCCTCGATCTGGCTTTCCGACAGCGCGCCCGTATCCTCGATCCGGCGGTAGCGGGCGAGCAATTGCTCGGCTTCCTCGACCCGCACTTCGGCGAGCTTGAGCGCCAGCCGCTCGGCCCGCGCCTCCAGCTGGACGAGCGGCCGGCCCGCGCGCACGTAATCGCCCGGCGCAAACCGCACCGCGACGACCTCTCCCGCAGCCTCGGCATAAAGCTCCGCCGTCTGCGCGGCACGCGCCGTGCCGATCGCCTCGACCGTGGTTTCCTCGGGCAGGAACGCGACCCTTTCGGCGACAACGGCGACTCCGGAATCGGGACGCGAGGATTCCTCAGCGGAACAGGCCGCGAGCAGCAGGCACGCCGCGATGAAGGTGATGGAGCGCATGATGTTGGACGAAGCGTCTGAATGGGTGTGAATGACTGCAAACCCCCAGCAAGCCCCTTCGGTTCCCATTGCGCCGGCACAAGGGCGCGAGGCAAGTGCCGGCACGGCCGCCCGCGGATCCGCATTCTGCTCCAGCCCGGCGCAAGCGATTTCGTCGCCTCTGTCGGCCTGTGCCGGTCGCGCACCGCCTATTGTTGCGAAAGGATCGTGGGCGCTCGCCGGTCAGGGCCTCGAACCAGGGTTGACCGCGCTCGAAATCCACGCGCCCGTTCCTTTCGGGACCGTCGATCTCCCCTTGCGTGGCGGCGCTTTCGAAGCCAGCCGCGATATGGTTTTCGATAGCTGCAGATCGGTCGCATGATGCTCGCATCGGCGATCGCCCGAAACCGCCGAAATACCATGCGGGACACTATCGGGACTTAGCGAGAAACTAAGGTGCGTTCGAAACCCGGCAAGCGGGTGCGCCATCCCGATCGGTCACGAAAGGGCGCAGCCTGAGAACGCAATATGCTGAGACCACGGCTGCAAATGGGATCACCCATATGATGCGAAGCGTGTATCGGGCCTCGGGTATGGACAAGGCCCCTGCGATGGCCGCGTTGGCCAGGACCGCTATGAGAACGAGAAAGATCCAGTAGCTCAGCGCACGAAGATCTGGCCGTTTCGAGCGATGGTTGAGAACGAGGATTCCGAGCAATACCGGTAACGATATGATCGTGCCGATGATGCTGGATAACTGCACGAACTCCACCGGCATGGTGCCTTGAAAATTAAGCGTTCCTGCCATTCGCGTCTGAACTTCGGCGGGATAATTGGGGGATAGGTTCTGGGAGTGCCCGATCCGCTTGAAGAGGGTGAACCTGAACAACGTCAATTGCCTGGCGAAAGCCCGAAACGACGATCCGATGGTTTCGATCGGGAAACTGACGAAGGTCGCCAACGCAAAGCGAGCATCCTCCGCCGACAATTTGCGGCGCACTTCTTCATCTGCGGCAGAAAAGACGCCCTCGCTTTCATCAGGGTGCCAGAGGAACGCGTTGCTCGGCAACGGCGTCCGATCTGCGAAGTCGCACACTGTAAAGTCCACCTCGCCGCACCGTTCCGTGATCAGCAGATTGCCGGGACCATCGTCGATCAGGCGGGCGGTCAGGAACGGCGGACGTATCGGTTCCACCCCGATCTGCTGTTCGACCACCTTGAGAAAGACAAGCTCGCTGATGATGGCGAAGATGCACATCACGAAACCGAGCGCGACCGCCTTTCTCGACACGCCTTGCTTGAGGAGCAGAAGGAGGAAACCAGCTATCGATATGATGGCTATCAGCAGGATATTCGAGCTGTGTGAGACTACGGAAAACAATACGACCGACGATAATACCAAGATTTCCAACTTGTTGTAACGCCGCCAGAAAGCAATGAGACTGACAAGACCGATTGCGCCAAGTCCCGAAAGATAGTCCGGCATTGCCAGTGACGTTTGAAACGCCAGCGGTGTGAAAAACGCCAGCGCGGCGCATAATGCAGCAAATCGGGCACACCGATCCAATGGCGTCTTTTGTCGCAGCATAGGGCCGAGAAGAGCCCAAAGGAGGACAGAGACGAACAGGCCCTGCAGGATCGGCAGCGAACGCTCCGTCAACAGAACGGTCGGCGCAAAAAGCACCAGTCCGAAATAAACCGACCGACCGAGCAAGGGAGCCCTTTTCTCGACAATCAGATCGTCCCGGTCCATTTGCTCGACCGGGGCATCAGCAACCGCATGATCTACGTAAAGATCCAGTTTGTCGGACCATTGCGTCGTCGTTCCGAAAACCGTGGAACTGACGGCATCGGCAGAGCGCAGATACGCTGTGGTATCGGCAAGAAAAAAAGGCCCCCCATTGACGAAGCTCGGCCATGCGAAGAGGAGCGTGCCGATCGCTATTGCGACCACGACCATCGCGGTTTCCGCAAGGCGGCGCGAGTGCGTCCTCACCATGGCTTCAGTCCTTGAGCCAACTCAACGGACGATGCCGTTCGTCGAATGATCCTCGCGAAAGATGAATTTGTTCCTGATGATCCAGGTCACGATAAAGCTGACGACAACCGCCAGTATCTTGGCGGAGCGAGGATCGCTACCGATCACGATGCTTATTTCGACGACAGCCGCAGTCAAGGCCAGTCCGACGAGGGCCGATAGAATGAACTGGACCTTTTGACGGTTTCTTTTCCGCTTTTCGCTGAAGACGCGCAAGGCAAAGACAAATCTGCTGGACATGATCCAGTGCGCGGCAATGCCTATGCAATAGGCCACGGTGGCGGACAGGGTTGGATCGAGCCCGATTGCCACGAACTGGAGAAACGCCCCCATGTCGACCGCGAGGGCGCCGGCGCTGACGAGTATGTATCTGGAGAAGGTAAGTTCCTTCAGCCGTGATAGCGCCGTCCAGACCACGATGTCAGACCCCTTCCTTACGATTTGCTGCCGCCGCCTATTCGCTCTGGCACGCCGCGCAGGCTGGTCAAGGCTGCGACCTGGTCTTCTGTGAGCGGCTGCCTGCTTTGCGCCATCGTGCCTGCGGCGATCGCGGTCTCTTCGCCTTCATTGCCTGCCTCGTGATACTCGGCGTCTTCATTCACGCACCACGTGTCGTAGATCCGCCTCCCGGCAAGGATGTTCTCGACCGTCAGCATCGCCGTCATCATCGCGTGGTCCTGGTTGTTGTAGCGATGCATGCCGTTGCGCCCGACGAGGTGGAGCGAGGGATGTTTCTCTTCCAGTTCGACGCGCATGGCCTGGACATTGGCTTCGTAATCGTCGTCATAGACCGGATAGGCTTTTTCCTGACGCACAACAGCGCCTTTCACGACCTTCCTGGGATCGCACAGACCAAGGATCTCCATCTCGCGCTTGGCTTGCTCGATCAGGTCCTCATCCGAAGACGACCACAGGCCATCATTCTCGAAGCAGAAATATTCAAGGCCGACACAGGCCATGTCGTTGTCCGGCACCATTTCCGGTGACCAGCTGCGAAAGTTCTGCACACGGCCGACCTGGACACGCTCGTCATGGATATAGATCCAGTTGTCCGGGAACAGATCCTCAGACTTCACCATCAATGCAACCGTGAGGAAGTCACGATAGCGCAGCTTGCCCGCCTGGAGCGAGCTTTGCGGCAGCGGGCGGATGCGGCCCGAAAGCTCGCGCATCGGGGCCGAGCTGATCGCGTCCTTCGCGCGGATCCGGACGGTGCCGTTTGCGCTCCTGGCCGTCATGGACCAATTGTAGCCATCGTCCTTCCCGTCGATCGCAGCCAGCTCTTCGAGCGCATGGCCCATCAGCACCCGCCCCTTTCCGGTGGCCATGATCCGGTCGCGCGCGGCATCCCACATCATGCCCGGCCCAAGGCGCGGATAGCGAAAGGTCTCGAGCAGCGTCTTCACCGCCTGCCCGTCATTGGGCTTCTTGTTGAGCCCGAGGCTGCGCTTCAGCCCGTCGACTACCGCGCTCATCAGCGACAGCCCCTTGATCCGCTGCGCCGCCCAGTCCGCGCTCATCTCGTCGCAGGGCATTC
>JGI12210J13797_10632727_pt1 | contig 14890 bp, 13 predicted proteins | sample ElkSlonscriptome_3_FD_13797 | JGI IMG/M metagenome (IMG submission 13797)
GAGATCCACCCGCTAGCGCACGATCATTTCGTGGTCGGCAGGACCGGTGCCGATGATCCGTATCGGTACGCCGACGGTCTCCTCGATGAAGGAAATGTAATTCTGGGCGTTTCGCGGCAGTGCAGTAAACCTTTGCGCGCCGCGAATATCCTCAGTCCAGCCGGGGAGATACTCGTAGACTGGCGTGACCGGTCTGTCGGCAATGGTGTGCCAGTCATAGAACGCATCGAAAACCCTGCCATCGCGCTCATAGCCCACGCAAATGGGAATGCGATCCAGGCCGGTCATCACATCGATCTTATTCAGACAGAGTTCCGAATAGTCGTTAATCTGGTGGGAGTATCGCAACGCCACGAGATCTTGATATCCGACACGCAATGCTTTGATGGGCACGTGGCAGAACTCATTCGCCAGCCCGCGGATGCGTTCCTGCTCCGGGCTCGGGATCTCCGTCGGCAGGGGGCCGGTGTCGTCAAACCGCGTCGGAAACGCCTTGCAGATGCCGATGTTGCGAGTGACCGCGGAGTATGGCAAACCGGCGCCGTACAACATGCCTGTCGTCGTCGTGTTCGTCGACGTCACCGCGGGATAAACCCCATGAATGGCGTCAAGCATCAACGCCTGCGAGCCTTGGATCATCACGGTGACGTCGCTGTTGCGAACCCCTGCGAGATACTCTTTGATATTGCCCCGGTACTTCTTCAGAAGCGCGACATAGGTTGCCCGGTCTTCCCACGGCTCATAATGAGCAAGCTCTCCGTCGGCGGCGATGAACTGATCGACGGTGACGCCGATGCGATGAGCGCGATCAGCGACGGCGGGTCCGACGCCCTCGCGAATCGTCTCGGTCTTGCCGGTATCGTTATTGCGCCCGTCCAACCGGACATGGTCGGGCATGACGACATGGGCGTTGCCGCTGATAATCAGGCGATCGGACAGGTCTCCGAAATGCGCTTCCAGGGCTTGCACATCCTTCATCAGCCGGTCGCAGCGAATCAGAACGCCGTCACCGATCAATCCGATTCTGCCTCGTACCATGCCAGCGGGCAACATTCGGAAATGAAATTCCTTACCCTCATGGTAGACGGAGCATTCGGCGTTGGAACCACCTCCGCAACGCATGCAGATATCCGCGCCTTGGGCGAGATGGAGGTTGATCTTTCCTTTTCCTTCGTCTCCCCACTGGGCGCCAACGGCAATATTGAGCTTCATTGCGGGCTTCTCCTCTGATGGATTGACAGTGTCAGGCTGGTTGCGGATGGCAGCTTGGCACTAAGGGAACCTAAGCAGCGGCGGCTACATTCGGCCGGATAATCCAGTCGTGGACCCATCCACAACCAGGAGTGTCTCCAGGGACGGGTCCAAGGCCATGATCTGGGCCCCGCCGTCGCGCAGATTGCGGGCGTGCTCGAGGATTTCCGCGCTGACGGCTTCGCCGGGGGTGAGCAGGGGATTGCCGGGCGGATACGCCATGACCATTTCCGCGCAGATACCCCCCGCCGCCTGCTCTAATGGAACACGGCGCTTGCGGGCGAAAGCCGCGTTGCGCGGAAGCATGGCCAGATCCGGCAAGGGCGCTTCGTGCTGGGTGGATCCGAATCTGGGGTCGGGGCGCAGTGCCGGGGCCTCGACGACCAGCCGCGCCAGCGCCTCGAGTAGGGCATCGTAATCGGCGCCGGTGTCCTGTGGCCCGACGATGAAGACGATGTTGCGGGCGTCACACATCTCCCAGGCGATGTCGCAGGCGCGATTGAGGAATTCGGCGCAGGCGAACCCTGACACCTTCAAGCCATCGCAGTTGATCACCAAACGCAATGGATCGGCGGTATAGCCCTCGGCGGCCAGGGCCGGGTCGAGCAGGCGCGCCGAAAGGCCATCCAGCCGCCGGAGGCGCGCGCGCAGGGCTTCGGCCTGCTCAACGGCGGCGGCGAAAGCGGTGGCACCATCGCGCCAGAGCATGCGCCGGGTCTCGTCGATCGAGACCAGCAGCAGGTTGCTCGGGCTCGTGCTCTGCAGGGTATTGAGGGCCAACTGGATCGCGTCGATGTCAATCAGCGACGCACGCCCCACATGCAGCACCGCGGCACCGGTGAGCGCACCGACGGTCTTGTGCCAGCTCTGCACGACCAGGTCCGCGCCCAAGTCCAGGGCTGGGGTGATCGGCCTCCGCGGCAGAAACCGCAGGTGGGCACCGTGCGCCTCGTCGACGATCACGGGGCAGCCGCGCCCGTGGCAAAAGGCGATTATCTCTCTCACGTCGCCGGCCAATCCGTAGTAGTTCGGCCGGGTCAGTAACAGCGCGGCGATGTCGGGGTTGTCGTCAAACGCGGTACGCACCGCCGCCAGGCCTGGCGACAGCGCGTCGTGGGCCGGGTGGCGCTGGGTCGGCAGATAAACGGGCTTGGCGCCGCAGAGGGTCAGGGCCGAAGCGGCCGAACGGTGCAGGTTGCGCGGTGTCAGGATCGCGTCGCCCGGCCCTGCGACCGCCATGATCGCCGCCAGATTGCCGATGCTGGAGCCATTGACCAGAAACCGCGAATGCCCCGCCCCGAACAGATCGGCTGCCAGGGCCTGGGCCTCCTTGAGCGCGCCTTTCGGGTGGAACGGGTTGTCCGTATAGCCCGGCATGGAGGGCAGGTCCATCGCCAGCAGTTCAGCGCCGAACAAGGGCTTGAGCGACTGGGCGAAGAAGCCTCCCGCTTTGTGCATGGGAAAGTGCAGCCGGACCGGATTTCGGCGGCGATAGTCGAGCATCGTCTCCAGCAGCGGGGCGCGCTCTTGGTGCGCATTAGGGCTGGGTGTCATGCGGGCAGTGGCTCGTCCCAGGCGGCATGGGGCTCTGATTGCTCGACGGTCAGACCGGAGCCAGTCTTTTCGTAATGCAGTACGCAGAGATGCTCATGGGTCAGGCCTATCTGCTTGAGCTGCCCGCCCAGGTGACGCATGGTCGCGTCCGCTAGCCCGTCGGGCGTGTGATGCTTGACGACATCGAAGGAGAATTTGATCGGATCGACGATTAACCCTGCGCCGCCGCTCAAGCGACGCTCGATCACATCGATGAAGGCGGTCGGGAGCTGATCGTCGCCCGGCGCGGCGGTGACGATCAGAGCCTCGCCGTTGGGCATGAGATGGGCGTCCAGTTCTCGACAGATCCTGTCCAGAAAATCTATCCCCAGAAGATCGCCACCGCCGGAGTGGAAATAGTGCTCGTCGCCGGGTGGCGAAGGCATGAAAGGGGGATTGGATATGACGAGATCGAACCGACGGCCGCGCACGGGCCTCCACAGGTCCTCGTGGTCGCCATCAATGACCGCCAACCCTTGCGTTACGCCGTTGATAAGGGCGTTGAACCCGGCGAAGAGCTTGGCGCGTGGGTTGATCTCCAGTGCCGTCACCCGGCGGGCCCCAGCCTTGAGTGCGCCGATGGAGAGCACCCCGGAGCCCAGACCGATCTCCAGCACCTCGGCCCCGGCGGCACCGCCGATTTTGTCGAGCTCTTCGAGAAAAAAGGGCTGTTCCGGATACATCGGAAAGACCTGATCCACGTCTGGATAATCGACGCGATCGGTCAGAACGCGCAGCCCATGCACCTGGCTGAGCCGATGGTTGGTGATCAGTGTTTCGAGAGACGGGATCATCGGACCGGAACCGCTTGGGTGCGAGCAGCCTCTGTGTGCGTTGCGGACATTCGCGCGCGATCAACGATGAAGTCGCCCATCACCAAGTAATCGATACGAGTGTTGAGGAAGGTATTGATCGCATCCTCCGGCGAACAAACGATCGGCTCCTGGTCGTTGAAGGACGTATTGAGCAGCACCGGGACCCCAGTTAGCTTCTCGAACTCGACCAGCAATGCGTGGAAGCGCGGATTCGAGTGGGCGTGGACTGCCTGGATACGGCAGCTGCCGTCGAAATGCACCACGGCAGGCATGCGTTCTTTCTTGTCTTCTTGCGCCGGGAAGGCGCCGAGCATGTAATCGGCCACCTCCGGCATGGGCGCCGGCAGCTCGAACCAGTCGGTCGCACGCTCTGCGAGCACACTCGGGCAGAAGGGACGGAAGACTTCGCGGTGCTTGACCTTGACGTTCATCACCTTGGCGATGCCCGCGTCGCGCGGATCGGCCAGCAGAGAGCGTGCGCCGAGCGCCCTGGGCCCAATTTCCATGCGGCCTTGGAACCAGGCGACGATGGCACCGTCGGCGAGGTGGCGGGCGGTATCGGCCACCGCGTCCGAAGCTCGCGAGTAGCGCAAACCTGCGTTCTCCAGGGCAGCGCGGATGGCGTCGTCGCCGTAGGCTGGACCGAGATAGGGGCTCTTCATCGGCCCGGCGGAGGGACGGCCCAGCTCGCGCCGCCAGATCAGATGGGCTGCACCGATCGCGGTTCCGGCATCGTTCGCGGCCGGCGGGACGTAAACGTTCTCGAATATGCCCGAGGTGGCGAGATGACCGTTCGCCACGCAGTTCAGCGCCACACCACCTGCCATGCAGAGACGCTCGCGATCGGTCCGGGTCTTGAGCGTTCGCGCCAGCTTCAGGAAGATATCCTCAGTAACCAGTTGCGCGGCCAAAGCAATGTCGGCGTAGCACTGGGTTTTGGGGTTGACTTGGCGCACGGGGGTCTCTCGTCTGGCAACACCAAAGACCTGCTCGAGTGTTGTGAAATCGGATTCATCCCGCAAGCGCAACAAGGCGTCGTCAATGTCGAAGAAGCCGTCGTCGCGCACCTGGATCAAGCGGGCCATCTGTGCATCGTAGACACCCCTGTTGCCATACGACGACAGCCCCATCGCCTTCGCGGCGTCATAGATGTCGAAGCCGATGAAGGCTGACAGCTTCTCCCACAGGAACCCCAGCGAGTTCGGATAGTCGAGCGCGGCGAGGGGCGTCAGGTCGCAGCCTTCGCCATCATACAAGGTGACCGATGAGAATTCGCTGATGCCGTCGACCACGGCCACCGCGGCTGACTCATAGCCCGAAGGGTAAAAGGCACTGGCGGCGTGGCAATCATGGTGGTCAAGATAGAAGAAGCGACCCGAGAATCCGCGCGCACGCAGCTGGCGTTCGATGTTCAAGGTCTTGTTGTACAGCACCTGCTCGCCCTCCGGCGCGCCGTAGCTGCCGTCTGGGATGTCATAGTCGTGTACATAACGCGTGTTCTTGCGCAGCCGCGCCTCGGGCTGAATGGAACAGCCGATGTAGTCCACCTGCGCGAGGCTCCGGAGCCCCGCCTGGGCGAGACAGAACGCAATCGCCGCTTCTGGCAGGACGTCGGGATTGTCCACTCTGGCGGGTTTGGCATGCTTGACGCGGTTGAAACGCTCTTCCTCGACGGCGGCGACCATCACCCCATTCTTTAGAAGACATGCCGAGGATTCATGGTAGACACAGTTGATCCCCAGTACATCAATTGAGTTTTCCACGTTTATCCTCCTCATCCAACGGGAGCGGGCAATTCAGCAGCGGCGAGCGTCCTTTCTGAGTCACTGCGCAGAGGACGGAGCGGCGCCGGAGACCTTGGTGCGAATCGCGAGGGAGCTTGTTGTCGTCGCCAACCGAGGCGATGCATTGTTGGAGGCAGCACTGCGCGGTGATTCGGAACGAGCGATAACGTTGATTGAGCAGGCGCTTCACGCCTATCGGGCGGCGCTGACCGTCTACACAAAGGAAGCAGCACCCAGGCCCTGGGCGGGCGTTCAGAATATGCGCGGCCGTGCATTAACGGAGCTGGCCATCCGTTCAGATCACATGGAAGCGAAACAGTTGCTTAGACAGGCGGTAGACGGCTATCGCGTTGCTCTTGACACCTCGCTGGCTTGATGGATGACAGGCCTCGGCAACCCGGCGACCCAGACGCTTTCCCGGAGCTCAATCCAACCGCCGAGACTTCGCTGCGTCTCTACGAGATCGCAGTCCTGACTCGCCGGGAGGTCGGCGGTGACCCGGATGCGCAGAGCCGTTTGGCGGTCCGTCGCGAAGCGCTGACAAGGTTCTTGCTTGACCAAGAGCAAGGTTTCCACGCGGGACACACCTACTACGGCACCATGCATTACCTCAGCACCGAACCGACCTATGCGGCCTGTCGCGACACCTTGTTGCCGTTGTTTCGTGCCGCAAGCCAAGGTCGGGATGCCTTGCGCGCGAGCCTGCGCGATGGCGCGAGCTTGGCTGCGCGGCCCTGACTGAGCACCGCGGCAATGCAGGAGGCCGATGACCGGTGCATGCCTCTGTCTCGTCAGCATGCTCCCCGCAATCAGCTTTCGGCCAACTGTTCCAGCAAGTACTCTAGGAAGGCGCGGGTCTTGGCCGGAACATGCTGGCGCGAGGGGTACAGGGCGAACAAGGTAAAGGGTGCGCGCTCGTAGTCTTCGAGCACCTTGACCAACCGCCCCTGTGCTAGGTCGTCTTCAACGATGAAGTCCGGCAACAGCGTGATGCCCAAACCCGCGACGGCCGCCTGCGCCAACACATCGCCGTTATTGCTGCAAAATCGCCCCCTGATAGCCAGGGTTCGCTCGCTATCGTCGCCTCGAAAGGACCACTCCTCGCGCTCCGAGATCAAGTTGTAGTGGAGACAATCGTGCTGGAGCAGGTCCTCCGGCGATTGCGGACAGCCGCGGCGATGCAGGTAAGCGGGCGATGCGCAGACGTGGCGCGGCACCGGGGCGATGGCGCGCGCCACCAACGAGGAGTCGGCGGGATAACCGATGCGGATCGCCAAATCGGCCGCCTCGTCGAACAGGTCGGATTCGCGATCCTCGAGCAGTAACGAGATCCGCAGCTTGCCGTGCAACGCGGCGAACCGCGCAACCAAAGGCCCGAGGCGTCGCTGCCCGAAGGACATCGGCGCGACAATGCGCAGTTCGCCTTCCGGTTCACGGGCAGCGGCGGTCAGGGCCTGCTCGAGCACATCCAACTCGCGCAGCAAGCGACGTCCCTCGCTGAAGTAGCGCTCGCCGGCGTCGGTCAGGCTGAGCTTGCGCGTGGTCCGTTGCAACAAACGCACCCCCAGGCGTTGCTCCAAGGCCTTGACGCGACGACTCACCGAAGCCGGCGTGGTTCCCAGGCGCCGCGCTGCCGCGGCGAAACCCTTGGCCTCCACCACCCCGAAGAATACCTCTCTGTCGTCCACCGCGATCTCAGTTGGTCTTGCTACGATCGAAATTATTGCGCCATAGGTAACAGTGTATGTCGCTTTATGCGGTTTTTCATCACCTACCGTTTCGCTAAGGTATCGTCAACAAAGCGATCCACAGTGGAGACAAGACCATGTTGACAGTACGCAAAGCAGACGCTCGAGGCCACGCCAATCAGGGTTGGCTCGACAGCTATCACAGCTTCTCGTTCGGCGGCTACTACGACCCACGGCAGATGGGCGTATCCAACCTGCGCGTGATCAACGACGACAGGATCGTACCAAGCGGCGGATTTCCGACCCACGGTCACAACGACATGGAAATCGTCACCTATGTGCTGCAAGGCGCCCTCGAGCACAAGGACAGCATGGGCAACGGCTCGGTGATGCGTCCCGGCGATGTGCAGCGCATGAGTGCCGGCACCGGCGTCACCCATAGCGAGTACAACCACTCCGCCACTGAACCCGTGCATTTGTTGCAGATCTGGTTGCAACCGAATGCCATCGGCGTCGCGCCCAGCTACGACCAGAGGCACTTCCCGCTGGAGGACCGCCGTGGACGCTGGGTGGCGCTGGTCTCGCCGGACGGCCGGGATGGCTCCATCGCGACGCACCAGGATGCCGTGCTGTTCGGCACCCGGCTGGCGGCGGGCGAGACCCTGGACTACCGCTTCGCCGCGGACCGCCAAGGTTACGTGCACCTGGCACGCGGCCAGCTGCGGGTCGGCGGTATCACCCTGGGTCAAGGTGATGGCCTAAGGATCCAAGAACAGGAGCGGCTGGAGCTCATCGGCGTCGATGATGCCGAGGCCCTGCTCTTCGATTTGCCCTGAGCGTCGCCCTGAACGCCGGTCTCAACCCCGGCCTCAAGCCGGCTCTAGACCCCGAACAGCGCCGTCAGTGCGTCGGCGGCGCGAGCCGGGGCCGAACGCCCGTTTTCCGTAACAATCACTCCGAGGACAACGCAACATGAAGACCCTGAGCGTCATCTACCACAGTGGCTATGGCCACACCACCAACCAGGCCAAGGCCGTCGTCAGCGGCATCGACAGCGTCGAGAACGTCCAAGCCCAGTTGATCGCGATCGATCAGGATGGCGAGATCACCGAGTCGGACTGGGAGGCCCTGGACGCCTCCGATGCCATCATCTTCGGCTCACCGACCTACATGGGCATGGCCTCCTGGCAGTTTAAGAAGTTTGCCGACGCGACCAGCAAGCGCTGGTTCAATCAGACTTGGAAGAACAAGCTTGCCGCGGGCTTTACCAACTCGGCATCAATGAATGGCGACAAGCACTCGACCCTGCACTACTTCATGACCCTGGCCATGCAGCACGCGATGCTCTGGATCGGCACCGGCATGATGCCCTCCAATACCAAGGCCGCGACGCGCGATGACCTCAACTACCTGGGCTCCTATGCCGGGCTGATGGCCCAGTCGCCCGCGGACGCTGGCGTTGACGAGGCCCCGACCCGAGGCGACATCGAGACCGCCCAGGCGTTCGGCGTTCGCATCGCCGAAGTGGTTCGCGATCTGCGAGGTTAACCCCATGACGCACCCCATCATCGCCGACAACAAACCGGTCAAGGTCAACCTCGTGCAAGGCCAGGAGTACCACTTCTGCACCTGCGGACGCTCGCGCAGCCAGCCTTTCTGTGATGGCTCCCATGCGGGCACCGCGTTCACGCCGCGCGTGATGGTTTCAGACCAAGACCAAGAGGCCTACCTCTGCGCCTGCAAGCACAGCCAAAACGCGCCCTTCTGCGACGGCACCCATGCGCGTTTCCCGGACGATCAAGTCGGCCGCGAAGGGCCAGGCGTCGATGCCTCCGCCGTAGCGGCACCGACCGCCAAGATCACCCCGGAGGAGCCTCATGTCGAGCTGATCCACGAGTTGGCCGCCAACGGGCTGGAGACCCTCGGCCACCATGGCCTCATGGCCGCGATGGGCGTACCGCGTGAGCGGCTGCCCAAGTGGGACGACATACAGATCATGGTCGCGCAGCTGGCGCGCAAACCGCTGCTGGAACAGGCCGAGGTGGGTACCGAGCTGGTCATCGGCCCACGCGCGGCAAAGCCGCTCCGGCTTGAGATGCCGTTGTTCGTGTCCGACATGAGCTTCGGCGCGCTCTCCGAGGAGGCCAAGATCGCGCTGGCGAAGGGCGCCGAACAGGCGGGTACCGGCATCTGTTCGGGCGAGGGCGGCATGCTGCCGGAGGAACAGGCGGCCAACAGCCGCTACCTCTATGAGCTGGCTAGCGCCAAGTTCGGCTACGAAGAGCGCCTGTTGTCAAGCATCCAGGCGTTCCATTTCAAGGGCGGCCAGGGGGCGAAGACCGGCACTGGCGGCCATCTGCCGGCAGCCAAAAATATCGGCAAGATCGCCCAAGTGCGGGGCATTCCCGCCGGCCAGCCGGCAATCTCGCCGCCGACCTTCTCCGACCTGGTCTCGGCAGAGGATTTCCGCCGCTTTGCGGACCAGGTGCGGAACCTGACCGGCGGCATCCCCGTCGGCTTCAAGCTCAGCGCCAACCACATCGAGCAGGACATCGACTTTGCCCTGGCGGCAAGCGCCGATTACCTCATCCTCGACGGCCGTGGCGGCGGCACCGGGGCGGCACCGCTGCTGTTCCGGGACCATATCAGCGTGCCGACGATTCCGGCCCTGGGCAGGGCCAGACAGCACCTCGATCGCCGCGGTGTCGGCCGCGAGGTCAGCCTGATCATCACCGGCGGCCCGCGGGTGCCCAGTGACTTTGTCAAGGCCTTGGCCTTGGGCGCGGATGGCATCGCATTGGCCAACAGCGCGATGCAGGCCATCGGCTGTATCGGTGCGCGCATCTGCAACAGCAACAACTGCCCGGCCGGTATTGCCACGCAAAGACCCGAGTTGCGCGCACGCCTTCAGGTCGAGCGATCCGCTGCCAGGTTGAACAACTTCCTACGGGCCTCGGTCGACTTGATGAAGGTGATGGCGCGTGCCTGTGGGCATCCACACCTGAATGCCTTTAACCGCGACGACTTGGCCACCTGGGATTGGTCGATGGCGCGACTGGCGGACATCCCGTTTTCAGGCCAGGGCAGGTCGTCGCGATAAGGCATCGCGGATCAGAGTCGCCTTGGTGATGAGCGGCCCTGTTTCAAGAACAAACTTGGCGCAATCCACCGCAAAACGACTGAAGCTCTCACGTCCGGCAAACTCGACTCGACAGTGGTTGCCATCGCCGCGGTCGCCGTGGGTTGGGTCTGCTCGTCGGCCCCATCTTGCGCCGAGACTGGATCACGCGCCTCGCGGTGCTGGTCAGCCGTCGGCCAGGACATGGGCAGCGAGCAGGTCATCGAAACCCGCTCCGCAACCCTCAACGCCGCCTTCGAGGCCAACCCCAACCGCTTCAAGGGGCGAGCGCCGAAACCTCAGCAACCACCAGAAGCGGTCTGGATCAACTCGCCAGCAACGCCGGAAACCGAAGACGCAGGGCGAACCGAGCAAGCCTAATTCATGCAGCCGATCGTCTCAATACACTGACATGTTCCAGGCGCTGTGTCTTGTCGCTCGTGTCACATCCGACTAAGGTACTAAGTCTTCGCCGAGCGGTTCCAGAACACCACCACCGCTTGCCTGTCACTCGATACGCCGCCTTACCCAATGAGCGCGCCCAAGAGCCCGCCAATGAGCCAAATGGAACTCGCATGTCTCAAGACCTTTTGATTGTACTCGCGCTGCTGGCCACGGCGATTGTGATGTTTGCGATCAACAAGCCGCGGGTCGATGCCGTCGGCCTCATCATGATCGTGGCGCTACCCTTTACCGGCGTCATCAGCATGCAGGAGGCCATCGCGGGTTTCAGCAATTCCAACATCGTGCTGATTGCGGCGATGTTCGTCATCGGCGAAGCGCTGGCAAGGACAGGGATCGCGCAACGCATCGGCGATTGGTTGGCGAACCGAGGTGGTAACAGCTCCTGGCGTCTGTTGACGCTGTTGATGCTCGCGGTCGGCGTGCTCGGCTCGGTGATGAGCTCGACCGGGGTCGTCGCCATCTTCATCCCCGTGGTGTTGCGTATTGCCAGTCGCACCGGCATCGCCCCGAGTCAGCTCATGATGCCGATGGCCTATGCCGCGTTGATCAGCGGCATGCTGACCCTGGTGGCGACGTCGTCCAACCTGGTGATTAATGATGACCTCGTCCGCTCGGACCACGAGGGTTTCAATTTCTTTGCGTTCACCCCGTTCGGCTTGCCTATCCTGCTGCTGGGTGTCGTCTATATGCTGGTTGCTCGGCGCTGGCTTCGACCCCAGGGGCCCGATGATGGCGCGGATCGGCTGCGGCCGAATCTGATGCACTGGGTCGAGCGCTATCGCCTTGCCGATCGTGAATATCGGGTGCGCATCCGGGCCGATTCCCCATTGGTTGGGGAATCGATCGGCGCGCTGGATCTGTCCGCCAAAATCGGTGCTCGCATCCTATTGATCGAACGCGGCGCCGGTCGTGCGCGACAACTGCTGCCGCGCACGCCCGAGACCTATCTGATGGCTGGAGACATCTTGTTGATTGACCTGGACGACGACCGCCTCGACGTTGCCACGGTTGCCGAGCAGTATGCCGTCGAGTTGATGCCTCGTTCTGGCGTGTATTTCGCCGATAAGGCCCATTCGGTCGGCATGATGGAAATCATGATTCCGGACGAATCCGAATTCGTCGGCAAGACCTTGGCCGACGCCGAGACCATGACGCAGTCGGACCTGACGGTGGTCGGTTTACGTCGCGGGCGCAAGGCCCTGAAGCCTCGCCGCCTCCGTAAGAAGACCCTGCGCAGTGGCGATATCCTGTTGCTCGCCGGTCCTTGGAAGACGATTCGTCGACTGCAGAAGGCAGGGCACGAGCTGATCGTCTTGAATCTGCCCAAGGAGTACGACGAGATCGTCCCCGCCGCGGACAAGGCGCCCTTTGCCCTGATGACGTTGGTCCTGGTGGTGGTCTTGATGGCGACCGGCATCGTGCCGAATGTTCAGGCGGCCTTGATCGGCTGCCTGATGATGGGCCTTTTTGGCTGTATCAGCCTCGACAAGGCCTATCGGTCCATCCAATGGAAGTCCCTGCTCATGATTGTGGGCATGCTGCCCTTCGCCATCGCGCTGGATCGCACCGGCGGCGTGGACTTGGCCGCGGAATCCTTGGTCGCCCTGATCGGCAACGCGAGCCCTTACGCCATTCTCGCCCTGCTGTTCGGCATTACGGTCTTGTTGGGGATGTTCATCGTCAACACAGCCAACGCCGTCTTGTTGATACCGATCGCGTTGGCGGTTGCCGAAGAACTGGGCGCCTCTCCTTATCCCTTCGCGATGATCATCGCCCTGGCGGCATCCTGCGCCTTCATGACCCCGATCTCGCCGGTGAACACCTTGGTCATGACCGCCGGAAATTACAGCTTTACCGACTTCATTCGCATCGGTCTCCCCTTTACGCTGATTGTCATGGGGGTCAGCGTGTGGCTGGTGCCGGTGTTGTTGCCGCTATAGAAGTTTGGGCTTACCGTGTCCGCTGCGCGCCTCATGGGCCGCGACCTGGAGCGCGATGCTCACCACTGGACCGAAACCGGATAGCGAGCGATCAGCGGATCCGGGGTGACCTGCACCGCCTGATTGGCGATTGCCTGACGGATCAGCATGCGGTCGAACGGGCCCTGATGAACGCTTGGCAGCTTGCCAAGTTGCAGGGCATCGTCCTCGGTGCGATGAGTTTCATGCGCCTTGGCTAAGCGGATTCGGCCGCTCATCGGAACAGCCGTTGAAGGCCGCACTCGAGTCATCGGGCATCGGTTCCCAAAAGCTGTCGGGTAATGCATATGCGCGTGAGCATCGGCAGACGTGTTCACAATGCTGTATCCGCGACGTCTAAGTGCAGGTCGTCTTTCTCCGGCTCGCCCGCCATCGACACTGGGCGCTGTCTTGCGAGCCAAGTTCCATCTGACAGGTCGCAGCGCCTTGGACACCTGCCCCGTCGAGGCGCCCTGCGGGTTGCGCCGCGTCCCTACACGGAGACAGCACCTCGGCGGCGGCGGTCGGACAGCCTCCTAGATCGCGCTGGCGGGCTACGCCCCTGGTGGCACAGGTCGATCCCATGCTGCGATAATCGGCGTCGACAGACAATCATGGACCGCTGAGACCGACTTCGCCAACCCATGCCCCGCTTGCTCCTGCATCTCGATCTCGATGCCTTCTATGCGGCCATTGAACAGCGCGACCACCCAGAATGGCGAGGACGCCCGCTGGTGGTCGGTGCCGCACCAGGCGGTCGCGGCGTGGTCGCGACCTGCTCCTATCAAGCGCGCCGCTATGGCGTGCACTCGGCGATGCCGATTGGTCAGGCAGCCCGACGTTTGCCGCCCGACACGATCTATGTGAGGCCGGACATGGCGCGCTATGCAGACGTCTCGCAGCAAGTGTTGTCGGCCTTGGGCGCCCTCTCGCCGTTGATCGAACCGGTCTCGATCGATGAGGCGTTTCTGGATGTGAGCGGGCTTGAGCGCCTGGTGGGACCACCGGAGGCCATCGGCCAGCGCGCCAAAGCGCTTGTGTTCGAGGCGGTCGGGCTGACGGCCTCGGTCGGTATCGGACCGAATCGACTGATCGCGAAGTTGGCCTCCGAGCGCGACAAGCCGGACGGGCTAACGGTGGTGCCACCGGAGTCGGTGCAGGCATTCCTAGACCCGATGCCGCTGACGGTGCTGCGCGGGCTTGGGGTGCGCACGGCGCCCAAGCTCACCCGACTGGGACTGAAGACGGTCGCCGAGGTACGCGCGCTGTCGCTGGCATCGCTCCGGCAACTGCTCGGGGCACGCCAGGGCACGGCGATCTATCAACAGGCGCGGGGGCTGGCCGAGGATCGGGTCGAGCCGGGACGGGCGCGCAAGTCAATTTCCAAGGAGACGACCTTTCCAGAGGACGTGACGGAGCCGGCGGTGCTGCGCGAGACGCTGCGCTGGGCGGCGCAGGAGGTCGGTTATGTCGCGCGCCACGGCGGCTATCAGGGCAGGGTGGTAACGCTGAAGGTGCGCTTTCGCGGTTTCGAGACGCATACGCGTTCGCGGACTTTGAGCGGGCCGAGCGCAGAGGACCGGATGCTGTTCGGCACGGCCTGGCGATTGTTCGAGACGGCCGGCTGGGGATACAGACCGGTGCGCCTGATCGGCCTCGGGCTGAGCGGCTGGCCGGAAACCTGTGACACCGCGATACAGCCCGATCTGTTTGCCGAGACCGCCCCCAGCGAGCCATCCACCAGAGGCGCACGCCTGACGCAAACGTTGGACGCGATCCGCGAGCGCTTCGGCGCTGGCGTGATCCAGCGTGGACCCGGACGGCGGCTGCCTTGATGCAGGCAGGTAACTCACCTATCGCCTCTTCTTGGAGCGCCCGAAGATCGCCGGTTTCTACCGCAGGCTTTACCGCTACATCTGCATCGATGAGGCACAGGATCTCAACGAGGCGCAGTACCGCCTGCTTCAGGCCTTGTCCGGCTCCTCTTACCGCAACCTGATGCTGGTGGGAGACCCGAAACAGGAGATCTTCCAGTGCAGAACTCCAGACATTCCGCCCTCAACTATCTGTTTTTGTGCTAAACTTGCGGCATTACTCGATCAATAAATACGAGACTGATAAGTCGCCATGCCCGGTACCGTTGAGCTTCCCCTGCTGCCCGAAGAGGCCACCACGTTGAGCACGCGATTGGCGGTCGTGGAGACGCCCGAGGAGCTCA
>JGI12210J13797_10042675_pt1 | contig 14889 bp, 14 predicted proteins | sample ElkSlonscriptome_3_FD_13797 | JGI IMG/M metagenome (IMG submission 13797)
TCCGTTTGCCAATCGGGTCAATCCCCACCTTGAGCGGTATCCGGCCTGGGTACGGAGTATGGAAAAGCACCGCAAAAGTATTGTGACGGTTGCCGCGGTGATTCTTTTTCTGATCCCGGCCAGCTTCGGCATCTACTTTACAGTTCGCAGCGACTACAACCGCAGCGACGAATTGCTCCAGTCCGGTCAGGCGACAACTTTGATGACCATGGGAAATTTACAGGAGGCCGAAGAGGTGTACACCCGCCTTATACTCAACTCCCGTACGGACACCCAACACGATCAGTATTACTTCAACAGAGGAAATCTCCGCTTCAAACAAGGGGAATTTGAGAAAGCACTTGAGGATTATCAGCAGGCCATCGAACTGGATCCCATTGGCAACCTCTACAAAGCCCGCTGGAATCTTGGACAAACCCTCGCCCGACTGGACCGTAATGAAGAGGCCATCCGTACCCTGCAGGAATTTATCGATGAATACGGAGAAGAGCTTCCCACCTATAAAACAAATGCCGAAAATGCGATAAGCCTGTGGCAACGCTGAAATCATATGTCGTCTTTATTTTAGCAAGCATGCTCCTGACCGCGTGCTACCGTCCTGAAACCAGAACCCTGCTGCTGGTTCTACCGGACACCCACGGAAATGCGGAAGAATTGGACGCGCTCAAAAGATACTTATTACGTGAACAGGATCAACTGAGGAGTGGCCTGACCTTTTACGAGGATATCCGCATCACCCCCTCAGAATCTGCGTTGGAAATCACGTACAACCGTCGCCATTTAGCGGATATGAATCTGGTCTATAAATTGAATGATCTGGGATATACCGTCAATGATCTTGAGGGAGACCCCGAAAAGCTCCACACCTCACGCAAACGCTTAGAGCTTCGATAACAGGAAACGCGGTGAAGAATGCCATTGACAATTTTATCGATGCGATGCTCATCGAACGGGGACTTTCTCCGGAGACCGGATCGGCCTATGCCCAAGATTTAAAAAGTTTTCATGACTGGCTGACTCCCGAAGAACGGGCGGACCTCTCCGCGATCGACCGAAGGCGTTTTACGGCGTTTTTGATGCAGGGAAGAAAAGACGGACTACGTCCGGCCACGGTGGCCAGACGTCTGGTTTCTATAAAAATGTTTTTTCGCTACCTGAACGCAGAGGGACTGATACCATCGGATCTGACCGAATGTCTCGACAGTCCAAAACTTTGGCGGCACCTCCCGGAAATCGTATCGCCGGATCAGGTGGACCGTTTGTTAAACGCTCCGGATAAAAAAACACCCAAAGGCCGCAGAGACCGGGCGATGCTCGAACTCATGTATGCCTGCGGGCTCCGGGTAACGGAATTAGTAACGGTAGAACGGCATCACTTACATTTTGATGACGGCTATATTCGTATTCGGGGCAAAGGCCGTAAAGAACGCCTGGTCCCCATCGCCAAGACCTCGGCAAAACAGGTGCAGAGCTATCTGGACGACATCCGCCCGGGACTGATTCATAATGATTCCGATGCCGGAGAGTTTGTCTTTCTTTCTTTAAACGGAAAGCCGCTCACCCGGGCCAGAATCTGGCAGCTCATTCGGGAACTGGCGACCGAAGCCGGACTCCCCCACGGTATCCATCCCCACAGTTTGCGACACAGCTTTGCAAGTCATCTGTTATCCGCCGGCGCCCCGTTGCGAACGATTCAGGAAATGCTGGGACATGCAGATATTTCCACCACACAAATTTATACCCACGTAGATCAACAGCGCCTCAAACAGGTACACCACAGCTTTCATCCGCGAGCCTAATGCTATGAACCAGAAAGACCTCAAAACCTTCCAAAAAAAATTGGGATATAAATTCAAAAAAAGTGCCTGGCTGGAAGCGGCGCTCACCCATCCCAGCTTTCGACATGAAGGAGATCGGGACGCTCTCATGGACAACCAGCGCTTGGAGTTTCTGGGAGATGCCGTGATCGGCTTATTGACTGCGGAGTATCTTTACGAAATCAACCCTGAATTAGCGGAAGGCTCCATGACCAAATTCCGAAGCATGGTCACCAGCCGGACCGGCTTAGCCGCTGTGGCAAAAGAATGGAAAATTGGGCCCCGTTTAAAACTTGGCAAAGGAGAAGCCCAATCCGGGGGTGCCGAACGGGAATCCAACCTTGCAGATGCGGTAGAAGCCGTGATTGGGGCCATTTTTCAGGATGGAGGAATGAAGGCCTGCCGGAAATTTTTCCAGCGTCACTTTGAAACCCGTTTGGTGACCCTGCTTGAAGAAAAAGATATTCAGGTGATCAAAGATAATCCCAAAGGAAGTCTACAGGAAGTTCTGCAGGGGAACGGAAAAGAGGCACCGGAGTACATAATTCTCTCCGAAGAAGGTCCAGCCCACGACCGGGTGTATGTCGCCGCTGTGTGTGTGGAGGGAGAAGAAATTGGCCAGGGAAGTGCTCCAAGCAAACGGGTGGCCGAGGCCCGTGCCGCCGCAAAAGCTCTCGAAAAATTAAGACAACATTAGCCGGACCGCGGCCCCGGCGGCCAGCACCTGTACCGCCACCGCAAACGGTTTGGACGGGATCCGTTTAAATAAAAATCGCCCGCACAGTGCCCCGCACAGAATTCCCGGTAAAAAATAGGCACTGAGTTGCAGCGAAGACCCGGTGATCATTCCCGCGGAAATAAACAACGGAACTTTCAGGAGGTTGATAATCATAAAAAACCAGGCCAGACTCCCCATCAGACGGTGCTTTTCCAGGCCAAGGCTCAATAAATAGAGCGAAGCCACCGGCCCGGCAACATTTCCAATCGTAGTGGCAAACCCCGTCGCAATTCCTAAAACGGCGGTGTACAGGGGATGGTGGGGAATACGGTTCCATCCCATTCGATTGCGCAGCAGATCCAAGGCCAATATTCCCAACACCAGCCCTCCTAACATATACGAAAAATCAAGATTTTTGGACATCTTCAGGGTTGCGTATCCGAGGCCCAGTCCCGCCAGGGTCCATGGCAGTAAACGCAGAATCACTTTCCAGTCCGCATGCTTCCGATAATAATAAACGGCAAAAAGATCTGCGGCAATCAGCAGTGGCAACAACACGCCCACCGACTGACGGGTTTGGTCCACCGTATTTGCCAACAAGACCACCCCCAGAATTCCCGCCCCCGGAATTCCGGTTTTGGACGTTCCTGTAAAAAAGGTGCTGCTGTTTCCAGACAGCAACATAGGAAGCGGAATCATCCGACCGTACCTTCCACAATAAGGAGGAGCAGGCGGCAGCAGGTGAGATACTCCTCTATGTCCGCATATTCATTGACCGTATGAGGATTATGCTGCCCTGCCCCCAAGGTGACTGTAGGAATCCCCTTCAGGTTCAGAAAGTTTGCATCTAATCCGCCATTGGTGACTTCAGGCTTACAAGGCACACCCAGCTTGGACAGAGCGGTGGCGGTTGCCAACACGGTTGGATGATCGTCCTCCATTCGGAACGCATGATAATCGGCTTGATACGTAAAATGGATCTTTCCGCAACGCCCCTGATGATTTTGAACAGATGCGGCGGCACTTTCAAAACAGTCACGAATTGACTCGGTAATCTCGACAAGAAACTCCGGGTCATGACTCCGGGATTCGCCCGTGACTTTCACGTGATCGGTCACCTGATTCGATGCTTCTCCTCCCTGTAGAACTCCAACGTTACTGGTGCCGGTTTTTCCCTCTTTTTGAATCAACCCAAAATACCCTTTTTCCGAAATCGCTGTGATGGCTCTGGAAGCAATCAGGGCTGCGGAAACCCCATGTTCGGGATGAACGCCGGCATGTGAAGCCATTCCTTTCACTTCAACTTGCCAGCGATGAGCGCCGATGGCTCCGACAATCGCCCGGGCCGGATCTCCAGAGTCAATATTAAAGCCCATTTCTGGATTTCCAAGATCCTCCGGGTTCACCTCCTTGGCTCCAAACAGTCCAATTTCTTCCCCCACGGTAAACAACAGGGTGATCGGTGGGTGCGGAACCTTGTGTTGAAACAAGGTCTGAACCAGGGTCAAAATCGCCGCGCAGGCCGTACGGTTATCGGCACCCAATGCGGTTTCTCCCTCTGACACAAAACGGTTTCCCTCTTTTACGGGCACCACGCCGCGCACCAGGGGCACCGTGTCCATATGACCGGAAAACATCAGTCGCGGACCCGGAACGGTTCCGGGCAGTTTCACAATCAGATTCCCCATCTCAAAATCACGGGGAATCCGGGTATGTGCATCATCCTCCTGAATCCACTCCGGATCACAGCCTGCGGAAATCAATGCTTCTTTCAAGAAATCCGCCACCTGGCGTTCACGTCCACTCAGTCCGGGAATTTTCAGGAGGTCCAATAGGTTTGCTTCTGCTTGCAGAGGATCAGGAGAGATATGTGTCATAATAGTTTTTAAGCCTTCAGGGTGTGTAGTGTTTTCCGAGCTTCGATTCAATTTTTTTCGGAAATTTCAGCAAAAAAGAGCATCCCCCCAACGGACTTTCGCTCAGTTCCAATTCCCCTTCATGCAGGCGAACCACCTCTTGAACAATGGCTAATCCTAAACCGGTTCCATGATCGGAGGTGGTATTCCCCCGCTGAAAGCGTTCAAAGATCCGGGTGCGCTGATCTTCAGGAATCCCCGGTCCGGAATCCTCCAGTTGCCAAATAAGAAAAGGGTCCTCCTTACGGATCTGTAATCGAAACGTCGCCGGATCCGGAGTATACTGTAAGGCATTGTTAAACAAATTGGACATGGCTTCCCGCAGCCACCAGGGATTCCCCGAAAGAATACAGTCTCCCTCGCAGAGCTCTTCCACCCACTCCACCTCCCGATCCTCAAGATAGGGATGGAATTGCTGAACCAACTCTTCACTCAGATTGCAAAGATCCACCCTCTCCCATTCGGGATCACTGCCCGCTGCAGAAACCTTGGCTAACAATAATAATTGATCCACCACTTTGGACAAATGATCCGCCTGTTCCAACAACCCCCCAATGGTTTCCCGATACTCCTCCGGAGTCCGTTCCCGGCACAGTGCGAGCTGTCCCTCTGTGCTCATCGCCGTGAGCGGAGTTCGAAGCTGATGGGACACATCGGAACTGAACAGTTCTAGACGCTGCTGGGCAGAACGGTGGGCATCAAAGGCTTCATTCAGACTGTTAAGTAAATATGTAAGTTCGTCGTCTGCGCCTTCCGCCTCGACCCGGCGTTCCAAATTTCCTTCCCGGATCTCCTGCATCGAAAACTGGAGATCCTGCAAAGGGCGCAACAGACGGGCGGAGGTGCGCCATGCCAACCAAATGACTACAGGCAAGGTGGCCAGCAACGCCAGAAATAAGATGATCATTTCCCAAAGTTCCTCAGAGCCCTCTGAACGATGTTCGACATATTCAAAAGCATTAAAAGAGGTAAGCACCACGATACATACGAATAAAACGAGCCCACCCATCTTTAACACGTCGCGGAAATATTTTTTACGCAAGGGAATACCCGTCATGAGCTTTCCTTGGGTTCCAGTACATATCCTACCCCGCGAATCGTTCGCAGCACTACGGCGGCCTCCCCATCACTCAGGCGTTCCCTCAATCTGGAAATATGGACATCAATTAAATTGTCTAAGGAACTCATACGTTTGGGAGCATTCCAAACCTCCCTCGAAATCTGTTCCCTACTGACGGGTTTTCCGCATGAACGCATCAGACTCACCAACAACTCAAACTCACGGGGAGGGTATTCCAAGAACACCCCATTTCGGGTCAATTTATGAGCAAGCAGGTCGATTTTTAAATCTCCACAATGGAGTACCGCAGCGTCTGAAACTCCGCTTCGACGCAAATGCATACGAATGCGTGCGAGTAACTCCGGAAGGGCAAAGGGCTTTAGAATATAATCCGATGCCCCATGATCCAAACCGCTGACCCGATCCTCAATTCCCTCCCGCGCCGTAAGAATCATGATCGGTATATCAGGGTTCTGTAAGCGGAAAAAATTCAATAACAGCATTCCGTCCTCATCCGGAAGCCCTAAATCAAGCAAAACCAATGCCGGTGAATCCGCAGTAAAATGTTTTCTTGCCCCCATCGCAGTTGAGGCATGCGATACATCGTACCCTTCCTCCTGAAGCCCATGCACCAGCCCGCGGGCCACGGAGGGATCATCTTCTACAACGAAAATTTTCTGCATGCCTCTCTCCATACGCATCTTCTAAATACTTGGCAACCCTGCGTTTGTATCCTGAATAAAAAGTAAGGTTGTTCCGATTTCCCTTTGCCTCCATTCAGAGCATAACTATGGAACTATGAAAAAATGTACTGCCCTCCTCTTGTGTTTCCTCCCGCTCCTTTTCCTCCCTGCAGAAGAAATGGAACTCCAGTCCATCGTCCGTTTTGACGGAACCTCCACCCTTCATGATTTTACCGGCTTCGCCACTTCCAAAGTGGAACGGGTCGAATGGATACCCAATGGACAGGGAGGATCCCTCACGGCAGAATCAATCGAATTTGACGTTGAGAAGCTGACCACGGACCACAAAAAGCGGGACAAAAAAATGATGAAAATGTTTAAGCCTTCCGACTTTCCTCTAATTACCGGTCAGCTCAAAAACTGGGATGTGGGGGGGGAATCAGAAGCTCCCTCTGTACTCCTCCTCAAAATTCAGGACAGCGAACTAGAAATTCCGGTTATCCTTTCCGAGGTTATTGTCGACGAAACGGGCATTCATTTTACGAGCAATTTTTCGCTCTCGTTGAAGGCCTTCGGACTCAAACGTCCCAGTGCTCTCGGATTTATCCGGGTTGGCGATGAAGTGAATGTCGAAATCGAAACCACTCTGCGTAAACCGGAATCTACCCCATGATGAATCTCCGCATTCTTTCCGTAACCGTACTGCTTCCTTTTTCTTTTCTTTGGGGGGAGGAGCAGGTGTTGAGGAAAACACCGGTACCAAACCGGTTTCTCCGACAGGGGGAGGTCCTTCTGCTCCGAAACGGGGATCAGGTAGAAGTGCGTATTGATCTTCACACCAAACATCTGAAGAAAATTCAGCAGAAAATACAGGAAAGTGAAAAAGTCAACTGGCCGGATTCGCCGGACAGCCTCCTCTATATCCAAAACCTCAATCAAACGTGCAAAGACGCCATTGCGACCGGAAAAGGAAAAGTTTCCTTTGTCATAAAATGGATATTGAATCCTGACGGAAGCGGTCGCGTGTCCCTGATCACCGAAACAGATATAATTGATCTGGGAACCCTTTCCCAATGGTACGTAAAACGAAATATGGTCCTCATTTTGGCAGACAACTTTGACGTCACGGAAGCGGAAGCACTTCAATGGATACAGGAAGCCCGGGCCTTCAAGGAGCACCCCTGATGTATACCCGCACCCAACGATCTGTAGCTCTGCTCTACGGTGTCGCATGCCACCTGGCTTTTGCCTCCGCCGTGGGCGCAATGATGTGGAAGCTCTACACCGGACTTCACGGTGGCCCAAACCTCCCCCTGGGGGCAGCACTCGCCTGGGATATACTGCTTGTCCTCCAGTTTCCGCTCTTTCATTCCCTTCTGCTAACCGATACTGGCGGACGATGGATGAGCCGTATGACTCCCGCTCGGATTGGCACAGAACTCCGCACCACCACATTTGCGCTCATCGCATCGCTACAACTCTTAGGCACTTTTCTCTGCTGGGCTCCTTTAGGACCGGTTTTCGGAGAACTGGAAGGCGTTTTAAAAATCGGCAGCACGGCCCTCTACGGCTGCGGATGGATATTGCTTATGAAATCCATGTCGGATGCAGGGCTCGGCATTCAGATGGGCTATCTCGGGTGGCTGGCCGTTTTTCGGAACCGTAAACCTGTCTATAAAGACTTCGAGGAGAAAGGGACGCTCAAGGTTACACGCCACCCTATGTATTTTGCCTATACTCTCCTCCTCTGGACTGGGCCTGTTTGGACTCCCGATCATCTACTGCTCGCAGGGTGCTGGACGGTCTATTGTCTCTTTGCACCCCTCCACAAAGAATCCCGATACAGGAAACGCTATGGCGACGTATTCCGTGCCTATCAAAAACGCGTCCCGTATCTAGTCCCGCTTTTTTTAACCCATCGTAAAACCCGACATATATGAATCCCCTCGCTCAAACCCATACCGCCCTTGCCGATCCGGACCTCAAACGAACATACAATCTACATCTTTTCAAAGAAGTGGCACCTCGCTACGATCTCATCACCAGGGTTCTCTCGCTTGGCCGAGATTCCTCATGGAAAAAATGGATGCTCAATCAACTCCCCCTGCACGATGTCACCCAGGTACTCGACCTGGCATGTGGCACCGGTGATATTACCCGTGCTCTGGCCGTACGGTATCCGACAGCCAAAATAACTGGACTCGATTTAACTCCGGAAATGCTGGAACGTGCCCGCGTCCTCGGCTCTTCAGACCTTGAGTTTGTCGAAGGCGACATGATGCGCACTGGGAGAGATTCCGAAAGTTGTGACGCGATCACGGGAGGCTATGCCTTGAGGAATGCTCCGGATTTGGATGCCGCTCTTTCTGAAATTCACCGTCTACTCCGCCCAGGTGGACAAGCCGCCTTTTTGGATTTCTCCGCCTCGACCAATTCCTGCATCCGCAGACTCCACTATGTTGTCTTGTGGATCTGGGGAGCCCTTTGGGGAATACTCCTCCATGGGGACCCAAAAGTCTACGCGTATATCGCTCGTAGTTTAGCGCACTTCCCTGATCGAAAACATCTGCAGCAGCTTTTAGAAAGTCATCATCTCCCCGTTCGAAAAACCAAACGCTTTATGTTTGGGATGATTGAAGTAGTGATTTGTCAAAAATCTGCGGTAAGATAAGATATGGCCATACATCTACACGCACTGCAAACCTGGAACCCTGAAAAAGTCTATTCTCAGGCCGAAGCCTCGGAACTGATGCAAAAACAGTTTGAGGACAGTAAAGCGAAACGCGTAGTCCGCCACATTTATAAGCACTCCGAAATAGACCAGCGTCATACCGCGGTATCCGAATTCGGGAGCAAAGATCCCGATGCCCTTTTCGGCGATCAGGGAGATGGACGGTGGAAGAATCCCCAAACCGGGGACCGAAATCGATGCTACATGGAGATTTCCAAAAAAGCATCAGTGGAGCTTGCACGAAATACGCTGGCAGCAGCTCCGGGGTTTCAAGCCTCCGATATCACCCATATTGTCACCGCCTCCTGTACTGGATTTTATAATCCGGGCCCGGATTTCTCTATCATCAAAGAACTTGAACTCTCCCCCGGGGTGGAGCGTTTTACTCTCGGATTCATGGGCTGCTATGCCGCCTTTCCCGCAATGCGGCTCGCCAAAAGCCTCTGCCTCAATGATCCCAATGCGGTGGTAATGATTCAGTGCATGGAGCTCTGCTCGCTGCATGTACAGCTGAATACCGACAATCCGGAAACCATCGTCGCCGGGTCCCTGTTTGCCGACGGAGCGGGCTGCGCCCTTGTCAGTGCCCGCCCCCCGCAGTCGGGAGAATCCGGTTATGTTCTACACGCTCTCAACAGTGCTTTGACTCCCTCTGGCGGTGGAAGTATGGCCTGGGACGTTGGCAATCACGGATATGAAATCGTGCTCTCCAGCTATGTGCCCCACATCCTCGGAGAAAACATCCGCAACAGCATCCTCCCCGCATTGGAAAAACAAAACTGGAGACTTTCGGATGTCGATTTTTGGTGCGTGCATCCCGGAGGCAAAGCCATCCTCGACCGTATCACAGAAGCTCTGGAACTGGGAGATGAGGCCATGGATATCGCCCGCTCTGTGCTCCGGAACTACGGAAACATGAGCAGCGCCACTATTTTCTTCCTCCTTCAACAAGGACTCGAAGAAATGGAAAATGGGCCAAAGACCTGTGCGATGGCGTTCGGACCCGGCCTCACCGTGGAAATGGCCTGTATGGAACGTAAACGGTTTTAAGCAGGCGTAGCTGTGTTCAGCCAACCGGGGCAGACTACAAATTATTTTATAATCTTATTGATTAATAAACTTAACTATTATAAATATTAGTTATGAAGAATGCTGACAAAATTGATTTTATTTTCCAAACCTCCTCCCGAGGCCGTATTTATATCGAAAACAAAGTCTTTTCGGTATCAGGAGACAACGGGTCTCTCCTGGACGATCTGTCCTCGGTGCAAGTAAAGATTGCGATGCACATTCTGCAGAAGGAACCCATCAGTCTTTCCGAACTCGCACATGATCTTGGGCTTTCCACCCCCTCCTCCTCGGTCATTGTGGAGAAACTTGTTGAGAAAAACGTGATCAGTCGCGTCACCGACCCTGCGGATCGGCGTCGGGTTCAACTCCGCATCGATCCTCATGCCCTCAAGGAAATGAACGCCCTACAGTCCCGCCTGCAAAACGCTTTTCAGGAAATAGCCCGTAAGGTTGGGGATGACGATTTAGAACGATGGTATCAGGTTGCTATCCGAATCAACGAAATCCTTAATGAAGAAGCCGAAACACAATGAAACGCAACGATAAACAAATGCTAGTGCTTGCCCGCTCAGGATGCTCATTAGGAGTTGTGATTCTGGCAGGGATCATCGCTGTACTCCTGTTTAAAACGAGGCCGGAAACCAAAACTCAGGATCCGAAAGAGCCCGTGATCGCTGTGAATCTAATGCAGGCAACCCACACCAATCTGACGGTGAATATCGAAACGCAGGGAATCGTTAAACCCATACGGCAGGTCCAAATATCTCCTCAGGTGAGCGGAAAAGTGATCGAAATGCCCCGCCAATTGAAAGCCGGTGAGCTTGTGAAAAAAGACGAACTTTTACTGAAAATTGATCCTGTGGATTATGAGACCCGCCTCGCGGAGGCCAAAGCCAGCGTGGCTCGGTTGGAGGCCGGGTTAGAGCTCATCCGGATCAACGAAACGTCAAACCGGAAACAGCTTGAAATGGCCGAACGCTCACGAAATCTTGCTAAAAAAGACTATGAAAGAGCTAAAAAACTTTCCGAGGAGGGACAGGCGGTATCTGTAGCCGTGGTCGACAGTTCGGAACAGGCTGTAACGCAGGCCGAAAACCAGGTTCTTCAGCTAAAACAGGCGCTCGCCCAGGTACCCGGCCGTCTTGAAGAAACCGAAAGTGAATTGACCGCCTCACGGGCACGTCTGGAACAGAGCAAACGTCAACTGGCCCGGACCGAAATTCGTGCCCCCTTTTCCGGTCGAATCTTGCAAACCATGGTGGAGGAGGGAGAAATCCTTCAACCCGGTGGTATTCTGTTTGAAATTGCAGATGATTCCGTCCTCGAGATAGCGGTTCCGGTCACCGCGTCGGACCTGCGAAACTGGATTCCCTTTGCAGAAGCTCGCGGCGAAGATCAGGGGTGGTTCGCCCCCCTGGCCAAGGTCCCCGTCGAAATCCGCTGGGCCGAATCCAGCAAAGAAGTGGTGTGGCAGGGAGAGCTTGACCGCATCATCCGCTTCGACGCCACTACCCGTACGGCCATGCTGGCCGTGCGGATTTCAGGGAGCAACCTTGTCGCCCGGAACGCAGGTCTGCCTCTCACAGAAGGCATGTTTTGTCAGGTGACCATCCCCGGCAAAAAATTGGAGGATGTGATAGCCATTCCCCGCTCTGCGGTGACCTTTGATAATAAATGTTATCTCAGTGTGGACGGAGTCCTGAAAACTGTCGATGTGGAAATTGTCCGCTCTCAATCAGAATATGCCTATATTTCCTCCGGAGTAGAACCGGGCGACCGCGTGATCACCACCCGACTTGTCGCTCCTTTGGAAGGTGTGAAACTGGTAGAGGTCGGAGAGTAATCATGCGCAAACTTCTTGCCGCTTTTGCCTCCAATGTGGTGTTCGCGAACATCATGATTTTTCTGATGTTTCTGGTGGGAATCATCAGCATCAACATGATGCGCCGTGAAATGTTTCCCGAAATGTCGCTGGATATTATTTCGGTTACCGTCGCCTACCCCGGTGCGGATCCGGAAGAGGTGGAAGAAGGAATTCTTCGGAAAATTGAAGATGTTCTCCAAGGAGAATCCGGCATCAAAGAACTGCAAACCACCGCCGGAGAAAACGTGGGTACCGCCATTATCACCGTGGATGAATCGGCGGATACCCAGAAAGTGCTCGACCGCGTCACCACCAACGTGAACAGCATCAGTACGTTTCCCGTGGATGCCGAGAATCCCGTGATCACGGAAATATTGCTCAAAGATCCCGTGATGATTCTCTCTCTTTCGGGTGATATGTCCGAAAAACGACTTAAAGAATGGGCCGAACGGGTCAAAGAAGATCTTTTACAGGAGGATGCGATTACCATCGTCGATATTTTTGGTGCCCGGGACTACGAAATTTCGGTCGAACTTTCAGAGGAGCGTCTGCGCGAATATCAGTTAAATCTTGAACAGGTGATGCAAAGTATCCGGGCTCATAATCTGAACGTACCCGGAGGTCTGCTCCGCAGCGATTCAGAAGTCGTTCGCCTGCGAACCCTGGGACGTAAATATACCGGGAAGGAGATTGCAGAAATTCCGGTTATCGCGAATTCGGACGGACGCACCATTACGTTGGGAATGGTGGCGGATGTGATCGATGGCTTTACCGAGGATGCCATTCGTCCCGGAATCAATGGTCAGCCCGCCTTGTTTCTCTACGTGAATAAAACCACCCAACAGGATGCTATCGATATCTCGGAAGCCACAATGGATTTTTTAAGGGAGCGCAAACAGGTCCTTCCGGACAATCTGAATCTTGATTTGATATATGATGCCACCGAAATGCTTCGTTCCCGTATCAATCTGCTGGTCAAAAACGGAATTATCGGATTATCCCTCGTTTTCCTGCTGCTTTGGCTCTTCCTCGATTTACGTCTCAGTTTTTGGGCCGGCATGGGGATGCCGATCTCAATTGCCGGGGCTCTGGTCATTCTCTGGGCCGTTGGCGGTTCTCTCAATATGATTTCTTTGTTTGGTTTGATCATGGTGCTGGGTATCATCGTGGACGATGCGATTGTGGTGGGCGAAGCCATCTATCACCATCAACAACAACCCGGAGCAGACCCCTACGAAGCGGCGGTCAAAGGCGTACATGAAGTGGGGATGCCGGTACTGGGCGCGGTTTTCACCACGATCCTCGCCTTTATCCCCCTCATGTTTGTCGGCGGAATTATGGGAAAGTTTATTTCCATCCTCCCGGTGGTGGTCATCGCCTGTCTGATTGTCTCGCTGTACGAATGCCTTTTTCTGCTTCCGGCCCATTTAGGGGTACACCTCCCTTCCGAAAGAAATGACAGTAGCCGCATACGCCGTTTCTTTAATACCTTGCATGAACACACGGGAAAACGACTGGAACGTTTTTCCGCAGGCCCCTATCAACGTTTTTTGACGTTAGCGCTGAACTGGCGGTATATGGCTTTAAGTATTGCCCTGGGAATTCTGATTGTCACGGTCGGAATGATAGCCAGCGGACGCATCAGCATTCAAATGTTTCCCTCCTTTGACAGCTTTATGCTCACGGCCGTGGTGGAATTCCCCAATGGAACTCCCATTGAAGTTACCGAAGATGCGCTTGATCAAATCGACAAAGCCACCACCCGGTTGAATAAAAAAATAGAGACCCGCAGCGGCAAACCCGCGATCGAAAAAGTGCAGCGGCTCTCAGGTCAAAATCTCAATGACCCCTATTCGAGCACGGGAGAGAATATCGGCTCCGTGCAAATCATTTTGGTGGAGAGTACCGACCGGAAGATGAGTTCGGAGGATGTGATGAATCTGTGGGAAAAAGAAATTGGAAACATCGCGGGTGCGGAGGCTTTATCGGTTGAAGAACTGAATGCCGGACCACCTGGGAAACCGGTGGATATCCGAATAAAGGGCTCTGATCTCGAACAGATGCGTTCGGCATCCGACGAGTTGAAATCCATTCTCGCCCGTTATCCGGGAACGTCTCAAATTCAAAGCAGTATGCGGCCCGGTAAAAATGAAATTCGATTCACCCTCAAACCCGAGGCGGTAAATTTGGGGATCACCGTGGCCGACCTGGGAATGCAACTCAATAGAGCCTATTACGGGGGAGAAGCCTTGCGTCTGCAGCGCGGTCGGGATGAAATCAAAGTAATGGTGCGCAACACCTCCGAAGAGCGCAGCCGTTTGGCCGATTTAGAGAAAGTCCGTATCCGCACGGCCGATGGACGTGAAGTTCCTGTGCTCGCCGTAGCCGATATGGAAACCGGACCCGGTTTTGCAAGCATCACCCGTATCGATGGGCTCCGCTCGATTGGGGTGAGTTGTAATGTAGACAAGAAACAAACCCCCGCCTCTAAAATCATCAAAGATTTAGAAACCACCTACTTTCCAAAACTTCTCCAGGAACATCCCGGGATCTACCTTGAATTTCAGGGCCAACAAAAAGACTCCACCGAGTCCTTTGATTCTCTAATTGTCGGATTTCCAATTGCCCTGGTTGGAATCTACGTCATTATTGCCACGATCTTCCGTTCCTATGTGCAACCGTTGATTATTATGCTCACGGTTCCCTTTGGAATCATTGGAGCCGTTCTAGGACATTTACTCAAAGGCGTCGACCTCTCGCTGATGAGCCTTTTCGGCATCGTGGCCTTAGCAGGAGTGGTGGTCAATGATGCCATAGTCCTCATCGAAAGCTACAACCACAATATTCAGGAAGGCAAAGATGTGGAGGAAGCCCTGCACGAAGCCGGAAAACGCCGTTTCCGTGCAGTATTCCTTACGACGCTCAGTACGGTGGGAGGCCTCACTCCGCTAATCTTGGAAACCGATCTGCAGGCACAGTTTCTCATCCCGATGGCCTTGTCCATCGCAGCCGGAGTCGCGTTTGCCACC
>JGI12210J13797_10039952_pt1 | contig 14874 bp, 12 predicted proteins | sample ElkSlonscriptome_3_FD_13797 | JGI IMG/M metagenome (IMG submission 13797)
AAACAACAGCCAGAATCCTTTTTTCCTATTCATCTAACGCAACACCGGAACAGGCCAAGGCTCAATTTCACTTTATTGAAGCTGAGTTTTAGACAGCTAGATGTCGATGCAGTAAGTCATCTGTCAATTCTGAAGATTTACCATTCGCAACAATCGCTCCTTTTTCCATGATGAAAAAGCTTTTAGCTAGACGACGAGCAAACTCAATTTTTTGCTCAACTACCATGACGGTGATACCTTTTTCCTTATTAATGCGCAACAAGGTATCTTCAATTTCTTGAACGATAGAAGGTTGAATTCCCTCTGTTGGTTCGTCTAAAAGCATCATTTGAGGTTCGCACATTAGTCCTCTGGCGATCGCCAACTGTTGCTGCTGGCCGCCGCTCAAGAGTCCTCCCTGGCGCTTCAGATGCTCTTTCAGCATCGGGAAGAACTCGAAAATTTCATCCGGAATCTTCTTGATTTTTTTCCGACTTGCAGCCATTCCCATTTTCAAGTTATCTAGCACTGAAAGATAAGGAATGATCTCACGTCCCTGAGGAATATAAGCGATACCATAACGAGTACGCTTAAATGTAGGCGTCTTCGTAATATCTTCAGCATCAAAAATAATGCTGCCTTTTGTAAGCTTATTCAATCCGATAATGCTTCGCAAAAGAGTTGTTTTACCTACCCCGTTACGGCCCAACAGACAAGCCATATCTCCTTTTTTTATCGACATACTGACATCAAATAAAACAGGAGACTGGCCGTAGCCAGCCGTCACACTTTCCATCTCAAGCAGCGACGTTGATTCTTTCACGACCTAGATAAACCTCAATCACTTTATCGTCATTTTGAACTTCTTCAACCGTTCCCTCAGCCAAAGTCTCACCCTGATGCAAAACAACAATTCGCTGAGCGATCTGCTTCACAAAATCCATGTCGTGCTCAATCACAACCACAGAGTGACTTTGGGAAATACTCTTGATAATTTCACCCGTCATATAAGTCTCGTCTTCGGTCATGCCTGCTGTGGGCTCATCGAGCAGAACAATGGAAGGATCTTGAGCTAAAACCATTGCAATTTCAACCCATTGCTTTTGACCATGAGAAAGCAAGCTAACCTTATCAAAAGCCTTCTCAAGCAAGCCCGTTCTTTCCAAAACCTGACTAATTTTGGCTTTCTTCGCCGATGTCATCTTAGACATGATTGACGCAAATATTCCGTGAGAACCTTTAAGCGCCAGAAGAACATTTTCAAAAACTGTCAAATCATTGTATACATTAGGGTTCTGAAATTTCCGACCGATACCGAGTCTTGCAACTTCATAGGGATTCTTATTCGTAATATCTCGCCCATGATAGTAAACATGGCCTGACGAAACAGGCGATTTACCCACAATGGCATCTAGCAATGTGCTCTTGCCTGCGCCATTCGGGCCAATGATCGTTACAATTTCACCGTCGCCAACTTCTAGATTGACTCCTTTGAGAGCCTTAAATCCAGAGAAAACAACTTGCAAATCTTTAACGGATAGAACCGATTCCATGAGTTCAACTCTTCAACATTGAGTTTATAGACAAGAAATTATCATCATTAAAAAAAAGAAAATGTGATGAAACCAACATTTTCTACAGTCCAGAAATGGCATGCCAGTTAGGCAAATTGAAACTTAAGTAGGTTAGCCAAAGATACCCCAACCTTAACTCCTTGTCAGGTTGCATCAATATTTCAAAAGGGCTGACGATAAACCTCTCACCTGATGATTCAGACGAGGACACTGATTTAACTATCGTCTCTAACTATCAGCGCTTTTCTAACTATCAGCGCTTTCTCTTGCGTCTGATCGACGATATCGATGAATTCTTCGCACGTCCTGTTTTGCCAGACGCATTGATATTAAACAAGCTAAGCGTTGACTTAACAAGATTTACTGAAGTCTTGGCACATACATGAATAAGCTGAGAACAAGGTGTTGCCCAATCAAAGACTTGGGCATTGACAAAACCAGATGAAGCGCTACTCTCTCTGCTTACGGGGCCTGGCTTTGTTAGTTCTGAAAGACTTAACTGTTTGGGAAGCAAACTCATTAGCCCATTCGGGATAAACAAGACAACGACGAGTAGCAAAACACCCACGACGAGCTGCCAATCTTGAGTGACCTTCTCCGCCGAGTTCTGGATCTGACCCAACAAAACAGCCGCAATGAGGGGGCCAACGAGTGTTCCTCGACCACCAATGGCAACCCAAATCACGACTTGAGTGCCGAAGGCAACCGCTAAATATACCGGAGAGATAAACTTGTTAAGAGGAACAAAGAGTCCACCCGCGATACCAGCCATTGCTGCTGATAATGTCCAGATGAAAATTTTGAAGCGAGCTACATCATATCCAAGATACTCAATTCGCTTTTCGTTCTCATTAATAGAGCGAAGAATTAAGCCAAAATTGGACTGAGTCAACCAGAAACTAAACCCTAGAACTAGGGCTGTAAACGCCACAATAATAAAGTAAATGCCCGTCAGAGGAATTGGAGTCCCAAAAAAACTCAGATCACTAACATCTGTGATGCCGTTTGTTCCTCCCGTGTAAGCCTGCAAACTGACAAAAAACGTAGTCAGAGCAGAAGAAATCGCAAGAGTGATGATAGTGATATAAACACCACTCACTTTAGAACGGAAAATAAATGTTCCGATGATAAACGCAAATAACGCTGGAACAGCAATCATGGCGATGACTGCTATCGGAAAATACTTCAGCGGTGCAATGAACCAAGGTAAGACCTCCAGACCATTCCACACCATGAAGTCAGGCAGTTCTCCACCATAGGTATTGTTCGCTGCGGATAAATTGAGCTTTAGGTAATAGGCCATTGCGTAGCCCCCCAGAGTAAAAAACACTCCGTGGGCAAAGCTCAAAATGCCAGTAAAACCCCAAACTAAGTCCAGCGAAATGGCTAAGCTTCCAAACAACAGAAGCTTTGCCAATAAAGAAATCTGGAAATCACCCAATACAAAGGGCAAAATGATAAAAATCAACAACCCAATGCCACCGATTAGCAGTAGCTTTGTGGGTACCGTGCTTTGCCTTAACCCCATGACTGAGTCAGTCATATTTCATACCTCTCCAAGAATTAGCCCCATCAAATCTTAAATGCAGCAACCTATGCCCGCTTCTGCACTGTGAATAGTCCCTCTGGGCGATAGCGAATCAAAACAATCACGGCAGCAAGAACAATCACTCTAGCCAATGGATCATTAAGCATGAAGGCAATCACCGCATTCGCCTCACCAATCAAGAAGGAACCTGCTAGAACTCCAACTAACTTGTCAACGCCTCCTGTCACCACGACCATCCAAGCATCGACTAAATAGTCTTGTCCCATTGGTGGAGCCACACTCTTGAGCGCAGAGATGACAGCGCCTGCGACACCAGCCAAACCACATCCGTAGGAAAATGTCACGAGATCAACGAACTGAGTATTCACGCCCAAACATTTCGCCATATCCCTGTTCTGCGTTACAGCTCGTATGTTGCGTCCCCAAGAAGTGCCGTAGAACAAAAACATGGTCAAACCTAGCAGCGCCAGAGCCATCGCAATAATAAACATCCGATAGTAAGAGATCGCGATGACCGGGGTCCCAGAAGCATCATTAAGAAGCGACAAATTACCTGAGAGATAAGGAGGTGCTTTCACATATTTCAGCTGGGCAGTAAAGATCAGCTTCACGACACCTTGCAGCACAATGCTTAAACCCCAAGTCGCTAGCAATGTCTCCAGGGGACGCCCATAAAGCCTTCGAATAATGGTTATCTCAGTAAAGGCACCAATAATCGCCGTTCCTAGAAACGCGAAAGGAATCGTCAGCAGCAAATCCAGATTAAAGAACTCTTGCATCACGAATGCAAAATATGCTCCTAGCATGATGAACTCACCATGAGCCAGGTTAATAATACGCATAACCCCAAACGTAATGCCTAACCCAAGCGCGGTAAGCAGCAAAATACCGACAATCCCTATTCCGTTTAATGCTTGATTCAATAGGGAAGGCCAGTTAAATCCCTCAGCCGCTGCCTCTTCCTGAGCAAGGATATAAGTTGGCCAAAAGATCGCAGAAGAAACAAAATTCAACATAGCAAGACAAGCTCTCAAACACTCATATCAGCAATACACAAAATGAGAGAGGGGAAAACCTGGATCATGCCGACCGTAGTTGGCTCGCAATGATCCAGATTTTGCAGTCTCTCAAATGCTTTTCAAGGTGATTCGATACGACTCACTAGGAGAAATCTTAGGTTCCTTCTTCAAGGTACTTAATTTCTAGATCTTCTCCAGTTTCCTTAGTTGGGTCGCTCATATCATCAGGCATTGGACGCGTACAAATTCGTCCAGGATAGAGAGCCTGGCTCCAAGCAATGGGTTTCACCGCCGCAGGGGTTTCCAATACGATCTCAGCTTGACCATCGGCTTTCCACTGACCGATACGAGAGTAAAGGTAAGTGTGATAGTTTTCGGGATCGATTTTGACGAGACCCTGAGGAGCTTGGAACACCTGCCCACGAGTGGCTTCACGCAGCGTTTGAGTATTGATCTCGTCGCCAGCCTCAAGCACTTGCTTCATCGCCTGAGCCATAAAGAAAGTTTGGAGATAAGCAGCCTCCATGACCCCGTTGGTGACGCGATCGTCTCCGAACATCGCCTTAAACTGCTCCACAAAAGCCCTGTTTTCTGGAGTGTCAACGGTTTGGAAGTAGTTAAAGCTGGTGTAGTGACCTTCAGCATACTCAGGCCCCATTGCCTGAATTTCTTCTTCGGTCGTGGGATAAGCCATGATGGGAATGTCTGCTGCGTTGATCCCAGCGTCTTTATACTGTCTGTAGAAGGCAGGAATACTGTCTCCTACCAAGTTGCTGAGGACAAAATCAGGCTTGGCTGCCTTAATTTTGTTGATGATGGTGATGAACTCGGTGGTTCCGAGAGCAGCATACTCATCTCCCACGACCTCTCCGCCTAAGCTCTCAAGCTCAGCTTTAGCAATCCGATTACTTTCCTTCGGGTAAATGTAATCGGATCCGATGAAGAATCCTTTCGGGCCAAAGTTTTCGAACGAGTAAGGAATGGAGTCGGTAATCTGCTGGTTAGGCGCAGCTCCAGTATAGAAAACATTGGAGCTACACTCGTTTCCTTCGTAGTAAACCGGGTAATAGAGGAGAGAGTCTTCCTCTTCAAAAACTGGGAGAACCGACTTGCGGCTAGCAGAGGTATAACAGCCCAGAACGCAAACGACCTGATCTTCGTTGATCAGACGCTTCGACATCTGATTGTACAAGTCCCAGTTGGAGTCAGGGTTGACAACAACCCGCTCTATCTTGCGTCCTGCAATTCCTTCACCGTTGGCTTCCCAAGGACCTGTGCCTGAGTTAATCTGCTCAAGCGCCAAAAACGTTGCGTCTTGCAGTGATTTCTCAACGATGGCGATCGTACCTGTTGTCGAATACATCACTCCAACTTTAATGGGATTTTCGCCCAAGTCTTCGGAGCCGGAACCTTCCGAGGTGCCTGTACCTGTTCCACCTGAACAAGCCGCTAAAACTCCAGTACCGACGGCTAGAGAACCGTATTGAATAAACTTTCGGCGGCTAAGATTACCGAGACTATTTTGATTAGACTTCACCACGATCGCTACTTGCCTCTCACAACTTAAAGTTACTTGGATCTGAAAACAATTTCCACGACACAACCCACACGCCTCTTTCAGCCATTTCAAAATTCGATTGAAAAGCAAGGCCTTCAATCTACTAGCTGAAACATTAAAGAGTATTTGTACGTCCTGAAAGGTGACTTTCCTCGCAAAAGAAACCTACGAGAGTCAAAAATGTCAACTCATGACCTGCGGCTAAATAGAACAGCAATCGATACTTTGCCAAACACAATCGTTAGCCAAGAAAATTGTTAATGTAAGTAAAGGGGAATAGAGACAAGCTTTTTGTAATCCTTTATACACAACCTGTAATTTTAAAAAGAAACCCGAAAAAGTAGATTTACGATTCAAGGGATAAGTTAAAGGTTTTTTTGCGGTCAAATTAATATTTATTTCAATGACTTGAAGCTTTACGCAATCGAATAGGTTCTGGGCTTGTTCTATATTTCTTGGCTATTTGAAAATAGCGATCGCCCTCTTAATACAATTCCTGTCGCGTTAGACATCATGATTTGATCGTCGTACATGTAATTCTTGAGCCGATTTCTTGCTTTTTCTGAAAAGTATTTGCTTGAATTCACGACTTTCCCTCTCGATCTCACCGTCTGCTTTCGTACTCGTTTGTCTCTTCCGTTTTCTGATATACACTTTTTGAATATCGGAATTTTGGGGCGATCGCTCCCGACCGGCACAAGCAGTGGAGCAACCACTGCCGTCTGAGTTTCGATACTATGGGAGCACATAGTCTTAAACACTTGATGAGTTTTTCACGGTTAGAGTCATGACCTCATTTGCCACCTCGACAGCCAGAGCCGATTTAAGCGAACTGAGACGGTTGAAAAATTTACTCCCGCCCGAGCTGAAAAGCTGGGTTACCGTCGAGGGAACAACAGCCGTCAATCCTCCTCTGATCATCAGTGAAGAGCTGAGCCGAGATCAGGTTGAGATTCAAGTGGACTTGGTGAAATGGGAACAGCTCGCTCTCGACCAGCGTAATCTGATGTTCTGGCACGAAGTTGCACGAATTCAAAGTGACACCATTCCTCGCGATGGCTGGGAAATGGCAGCTCTCGCCATTGGACTAGGCGGTGCAGTTGGAGAGCTGTGGGTACAAGATGGGGTCTTGTTGCTCTTGGCTCTAGCGCTCTGTGGCGTTTCGGGCTGGCGGCTCTATCGTCGCAATAACCCCGAAAAGACTTTAGTAGAAGCCATCGATGCTGATGAAAAGGCGATCGCCCTCGCCACACGGTTCGGCTACAGCTTGCCAAATGCCTACAAGAGTCTGGGAAGCGCTCTCAAGTTTTTGATCGAGCAAACTCCCAAGAAAAACAAGCGCAAACGCTATGAATCTCGGCTACAGGCGCTAAAGAAGAGCGCGGCCAAGGCTAAAGCCAGAGCAAAAGCGTCTGACGACGGCATATAAATTTTGCCGAGACTAATCGTCTACTCGTGGGGGTGTTGAGGATTCTATCTTTGACACCCCTCATCTGTGAGCGAAATTCTAAAAGCGATCGGTTGCGGCGATCAACGCATCTCGAATGCCGGGTTCGGTCATGGAATGTCCGGCATCGGCAATCAAGAGATATTCTGCTTCTGGCCACACCTGATGCAGTTCCCAAGAGGTCACCATAGGACACACCACATCGTAGCGGCCTTGAACAATGACGGCAGGAATATGTCGAATCCGATCGACATTTTTGAGTAGCTGATCTTCGGTTTCAACAAAACCGTTGTGGACAAAGTAATGGCACTCAATGCGGGCAAAGGCAGCAGCAAATTCGTCCTGACCAAACCGCTCCATGAGTTGACTATCAGGCACGAGCTTACTGGTGCTTGCTTCCCAGATTGACCAGGCTCGCGCTGCTTCTTGGCGAACTTCTGGCTGATCGCTCGTCAGACGTTTGTAATAGGCCGCAATCAGGTCATCTTGTTCCTCTAGCGGAATCGGCTTGAGATACTCTTCCCAAGCATCTGGAAAAATAGCGCTGGCTCCTTCCTGATAAAACCATCGGATTTCCTGTTGCCGCAGCATAAAGATGCCCCGCAAAAAGAGTGCAGTTGTCCTTTCTGGATGGGTTTGACTGTACGCCAACGCCAGCGTACTTCCCCAACTGCCGCCAAAGACAGCCCATTGTTCAATACCGAGATGCGATCGCAGCTTTTCTATATCTGCAACGAGATCCCATGTCGTGTTTTCTCGTAGCTCCGCATGGGGCGTGCTGCGTCCACAGCCTCGCTGATCAAACAGCACCACTCTCCACTTATGAGGATCAAAATATCGATGATAGATGGGATCGATGCCGCCTCCCGGCCCCCCATGCAAAAAAACAACAGGTCGTCCGTCTGGATTGCCAACCTGTTCGTAGTAGAGGGTATGCAAAGCCGAGACCGCAAGCGTTCCAGTATCGTAAGGCTCAATTGGGGGGTATAACTCTCTCATAACCACGAGAAAACGCGTGAAAATTGTTTTGACTCAAAGATTTTCATCAGTGCGCATCCAGCCGACAGAAATCTCTCGGCTTCGCAGCAGCGACAATTCCTATCAATCTACCTGAAAATAAAAGCTACCTGAAAATAAAAGGGGAGTGACGAATCACTCCCCTTATTACTGGCCTCGATACCAGGTTTTATGACGCAAGCTATATAGAAAAGTGCCTCCCGTTGTTCAACATTCTCTTTTTCTCAAAAACGACCAAACTTTGACTTGTCTAAGCCGAATGCAATTTGGGATGAGACGTTTGTGGCAGGATCAGCTCCAACGCCTCGGTAATGTTGGCAACGATATGGTCAGGCTGGTGTTTTTCAAGCTGCTGGCGATCGCGAATTCCGCTCAACACCGCAATATGAGGAATATCGTACTGCTTGGCTGCTGCAATATCGGCCTCTGTATCACCAATCATCCAAGTCAGCTCGGCAGGAGGCAGCTCGGCCAGCGCTTGCTGCATCATGTTGGGCTTGTCGTGGACATCTGCAACCTTGGTATATCCATCGTCTAAACAGTATCGTCGATTTGGAGGAAAGAATCGCGCCAGGTCATATCGCTGAAATGCGGCTTCGAGTTCACAGGTATGGCGCATGGTCATCACAGCCAGATCGATTGCAGAAGACTGGATGCGCTCTAGGGTGGCGATCGCCCCTGGAACTAGTTGATCATGGCTCAAAAAGGACTGCGAATGAACGATACGTCCTCGCATCTTTGCAAATGCTTTAGCCTGGTCATCATCCAAGCCCGAACGTTTAGCAATCTGACGCTCAGGAACACGCGCTCGCTTCAGCGCCCAAAACTCTGGTTTGGGCAAAATATATAAGAGCTGGCCTGCATAACGCGTTTCTTCGAGGCAATGAAGATAGACATGATAATAACGGGGCGACACGTCTATAATCGGCCCGTCGAAATCGGTAATGATTCTCAGCATGACTCCTGGTCTATGTCCCTTATGGTTATTCTGTCGCAGTCATCAGAGCAATCGTCACTCATCAGAGCAATCGTTTTCTACTGACTACTGGCGTATGTCGGTACGCGAATTGACAACCGTGGCTGAATTTTAACAATTCTTTAGGGAGCATCGCCTCGTCCCCACCCCCATAATTCGCTTAAATGATGAAATCTCTACATTATTGCTACGAACAACCTCGCCCTTATCAGAATATTTATGAGTCTTTCCCGATTCAACCGTCGGCATCTGCTAACAGGAGCCACCACAGGGGCGATCGCCACCGCTGGATGGATGGCATCGCAGCCCGTCCAGGCAACCACGAGTAACGAAGCCGCCTCTTCTGATACTGCACCTGAAGTGACTTGGCGAATGGCAACCAGTTGGCCTCCCTCCATCGATACTCTGTATGGCACAGCGGAAGAAATTGCTGAACGGGTCAGCGTCATCACTAAAGGCCAGTTCATCATTCAAGTCTCTGCCGCTGGAGAACTCGTTCCAGGGCTACAAGTCCTCGACGCAGTGCAATCGGGCACTGCCCAATGCGGGCATTCCGCAGCTTACTACTATGTAGGCAAGTCGAAAGCGCTTGCCTTCAGCACCGCACTCCCCTTTGGTTTCACCGCTCGTCAGCAAAACGCCTGGTTTTATCAAGGAGGCGGCATTGAGGCCATGAACAAAATCTACGCAAAGTTCAATACCCTGGCTTTTCCAGCAGGCAACACTGGGGTTCAGATGGGCGGCTGGTTTAAGCAAGAAGTCAACTCTCTGTCCGACCTTCAGGGTCTCAAGATGCGTACAGCCGGGTTAGGCGGAGAAGTTTTTTCTCGGTTGGGAGTCAACGTCCAAGCTTTACCCGCAGGAGAAATCTTGTTGGCATTAGAGCTAGGAACCATCGACGCAGCCGAGTGGGTCGGCCCCTATGACGATGAAAAGCTTGGCCTGCAAGACACAGCTCCCTACTATTACTATCCCAGTTGGTGGGAGCCCGGAGCGAGCCTCGATCTCATGATTAACCAGGATGCCTGGAACGCTTTACCCCTCTCTTATCAGCAGGCGTTAGTTGAGGCTGCCGCCGCCGCCAATGCTAGCTGTCTCGCGAAATATGATGCTCGCAATCCTCAAGCTCTGGAGCGGTTACTAGAAGGAGGCACAGAGCTGAGACGCTTTAGTGACGATATTCTCCAGGCAGCAACAGCAGCATCGCAAACATTGTTTGAAGAGTATGCAAACAGTGATGCAGACTTCCAGGAAATCTATGCTGGCTGGAAAGAGTTTCGTAATCCGATTCAGAAGTGGCATAGCCTAGGGGAGTTAGACTTTCTCAGATTTGCTAACACCTAAGACATCTTCTTCAAGAGCCTGTAGCGATCGCCAACCCCAATTGACTTGTTTCATTGCCTGCAACAACAACAGTCCAGCACCAAAACGAAAGACAACAAAAAGTATTGGGACTGGAAGAATAGCGAATTTTCAGTCGAGAATCAATGGTTTAGCAAGAGGTAGACTTCGACATTTGGGATTCAAAATGAAATGTCTACTTTATAAGAGATTTGAATTTTCAAGCTGCCTCAATCTATCTATAGTTTTCTAAGTTAAAAGATTTTGGAAAGGAACGTCCCCCTCTCAAGAGATAAGAACGATCGCACAATCACGTGAGAAAATCTGAGAATCATAAATGGATGCGGGAGATTCTTACCATCTATCCACCTATGATTATTCGTTGTCGCTTTGAGTTAACTAATTATGAAACTCGTCTCCGAACCCAAAATCGACATCAAAATTCGCCGCATGAAAGAGCGGATTCGATGGCAGCACGACAAGGTGACGAAACGAGGAATTGATCAAACCCGTTTACACATCGAGGGGGAGATCGGCCAGTCCGAGGCGTTTAACTTTTTGGTCTTGGGAGATAGCGGGACAGGTCGGCACCGAGGCAGCCATCCTCAGCGGCAGGTAGCAAAATGCATGTTAGAGAAAGGTCAAGATGCACATTTCACCTTGCATACCGGAGATGTCGTTTATTTGGTGGGGTCTAGCGAACAGTATCCCTACAATTTTATTCGTCCCTATCGCGAGTGGTTAGTCGGTGGAGACAACTACAAAAAAGTTGCCTACGATGACATGACCTTCAAGCGCCCCTTTTTTCCAGTGCTAGGCAATCATGACTACTACGATTTGCCCCGTCTCCTAGGTTTCTTGGCTGGAATTGGTGGGCCGATTCGCTATGCTCTCCGCTCCTATGTTGATTTGGACGTGGGCTGGCATGGCTCTTTCAAAGGAGGTGCTTTTGCCAAAGCGTTTATTGACTACTTGCAGGGAATGCCTGAGTCTCAGCTTGATACTCATCTCGACGAGCACTATACCAGTCAGGTTGCGGGCGATCGCTGCCTCACCTATCGCCCCGGACATTTCACGCGGGTTCCCAATCGCTACTACACCTTCCGATATGGAGGCATCGACTTCTTCGCTCTGGATTCCAATACGCTCAATCATCCGCTGCCGCTCAGCAGTTCAGACAGTCGAGAGGGCAGTCGTCAACAACTTCAAGCAAGGCGAGATCAGCTAGAGGCAGAAAAGACCAAAATTTTGCGCGAGCTAGGGGCAGATGTTGCGAACCCGATGGAGGATGAAGAACACGATGACCTGACCGGAGAGCTAGAAGAACTCGACGAGGCCATCTACGACATCGATAAGCAGTTGGATGAGGCTGACACGTCATCAATGATTGACCAGCAGCAGCTCGATTGGTTGCGCGATCGCCTGATTGCATCTTGGAGAGATACGTCCGTGCGAGGACGTATCGTCTTCTTCCATCATCCTCCTTACGTGACCGAAGCCACGAAATGGTTTCAGGGTCAAACTCTCGCCGTGCGTCATCATCTTCGCAATGTATTAGACGCAGTGCAGGCCGAAGTGAGCGCAATCGCTCAAGGCCAACCGTTACTCAATCTCGTTCTCTGCGGACATGCTCACTGTTTGGAATATCTCCGCACAGTAGATACCGGACATGGCGATGCCAATATTCCCTGGATTGTCTGTGGAGGCAGTGGCTATAGCTTGCGACGGCAGCGATCCGAGGGCAACGAACTCACAGAACAGGTGGACGGACAAGAGCAGGTTGTCGCCACATCCAAACTTTTCTTAGGTCGGACTGGCAAAGGCTCAACTCTCAAACGTCCCTACTCGTCGATACGGGTCGAGATCAGTCAGGGAAGCCCTCTGCAAATATCTGTTGTGCCCCTAATTGCAGAGCAGCAACAGGATGGATGGAACGCCTATACCCACGAACCACTACAGATTTAAAAGAACCCACCAGACCGCAAGAGAATTACTCTTTCTTCAGTTGTGATCGCAACTGAGTTAGAGCCTCAGATAAGCTCAACGTTGCTAAAACCTTTGCTGCATCAAGATGCTCGTCACAAAACCACTCCAATCCACGGGGATGTCCGACTTGGCGTTTTGGGAGGGGGACAAAGTCCGCAAATCGAACGAGTCCCCCATCTTTTACTGAAAATCGTTTGGTGCAGAGTTTACAAATTGGTGGTCTCATTTGGTGGTCTCATAGAGTTCCTAAACCATTTGGCCTGTTGCCAGCCAAATTTGAGCGTTCACCGGAGCTTGAGCTTTGGCTAGCATATCCTTCAGTTGTTCGCCTTCCAGAACATCGTCTGCCAAAAGTTTCTGAGCCATAGAGTCTAGCAGTTCATGGTTGAGCTTGAGAACGGCGATCGCCATCTCGTGGGCGTGGTGAATGGATTGCTTCACCAACCGATCGATCTCGGCGGCGACTTCTCCTCCCATGGAGCGGCGAGTGCTGCCATTCTCCAGAAACTGCGACTGGGTTTTCTCGAAGGCAATTGGCCCAAGATCGGGGGACATGCCATATTGAGTCACAGCGCGTTCAGCTAGATCCGTGGCTTTTTGGATGTCGTCGCTGGCTCCTGATGAAACCTTACCAAACACCACTTCTTCCGCCGATCGCCCGCCGAGAAGTGTGGCAAGCTGACCGCGCAGTTCGTCTTCCAACAGCAAAAAGCGATCGTCTTCAGGGGTCTGCATCGTATAGCCCAAGGCTCCTCTCCCCCGTGGCACGATGGAGATTTTCGAGACTTGACTGCCTCCAGGCATAAGCGAACCGACGATGGCATGACCAACTTCGTGATAGGCAACCGTTTTGCGCTCAGTGGGAGACAAAATGCGCGATCGCTTTTCCAGTCCCGCAATCACCCGCTCGATGGCTTCTTTCACATCAGTCATCATCACGGCTTCCCGATTGTTACGAGCCGCAAGCAATGCCGCCTCGTTGATCAGATTCGCCAGATCCGCTCCAGCAAAACCTGAGGTTTGAGCGGCGATCGCCTTCAGATCAACATCCTTACCCATCTGGACACTGCTGGAATGTACCTTCAAGATTTCTAGACGACCACTTTTGTCAGGACGATCCACCAAAACTTGGCGGTCAAAGCGCCCAGCTCGCTTCAGGGCAGGGTCAAGAATTTCAGGACGATTTGTCGCAGCAATCAAGATCACACCTTGGTTGCCATCAAACCCGTCCATCTCCGTCAGCAACTGATTCAGCGTTTGTTCTCGCTCGTCATTTGCTCCGTGAGGGTTAGCGCCGCGAGATTTGCCAATGGCATCTAGCTCATCAATAAAGACAATACAAGGGGCTTGCCGCTTCGCTTTATTGAACAGATCTCGCACCCGCGAGGCTCCAACACCCACATAAAGCTCCACAAATTCTGACGCAGCCATGCTCAGGAAAGGAACATTGGCCTCTCCCGCAACCGCTTTTGCGAGCAACGTTTTGCCTGTTCCTGGAGGCCCTACAAGCAGCACTCCTTTCGGCATTTTTGCCCCGATTTTGCGGTATTTGTCGCCATCTTGGAGGAAGTCAACGACTTCTTTGAGTTCTTGCTTCGCTTCGTCAACTCCCGCTACGTCAGCAAAAGTGATTCGCGTTTTAGCTTTACTAGCAGCAGGGTTGTACGTTCTTGCCTTAGTTTTGCCAGCGGTTACACCACCCATGGCAGATCCCATACCACCAGCCCCTTCTCGCGTGAACCAAGCTGCTGCCCCCAGCAACGCTCCGGCCCCCAACAACGCTCCAACAAGCCCTGCAGCGGTTCCAGAGTCATCGCTTGGGGTTGAGAACTCAACCTGATGCTCTTGAAGCATGGCAGGAATGTCATCCGTATTGCCTGCGGGTTTGACGGTGTAAAAGCGTTTTGCCCCAAGTTCAGGCTTGAGGCGATATTCAATTCGATAGGGCTTAAGAGTAGCGTGCAGTACTTTCTGGCTGCTTACTTGCTCGACAAACGTGCTGTAAGCTTCGCGGGTGATGGTTGCCGTTTTCATGCTGAGTTCTATCTCGGTAGGGAATACTGATGGCAAGACATAAAGCAGTGAAACAATCGCGAGATTAAGACTCCACTACATATTCGAACATCTCAATAATTCGATTATGCAAGAATCTTTTCCTCCTCAATAGGTGAGATCTCCCTACTCTTTTTATTTTTTAAATCAATAGAAAATGAATGAGATACGGTTTTTACACCCTATCAATTCGGTTATCTGAAATGTCCCTCAAGGCTGTTTTTTCAAGTGAGACGCGACATGCCAAAGAATATGTTTGCGAAGGTTTTAGTTGGCGAAATTTAGCATTATTCCCTTACTGAAACAGAGAATTGAATTTAAGATTTAGCTTTTCTATAAAAGAAAAAAGGGATAAGGTTAACAAGATTTGTTAATC
>JGI12210J13797_11070218_pt1 | contig 14874 bp, 15 predicted proteins | sample ElkSlonscriptome_3_FD_13797 | JGI IMG/M metagenome (IMG submission 13797)
GTGAATTTTAAGTATACATTTCGAGGAGTAAAGTATGAAAGTATCTCAAAACCGGGCGAATATTTAGATCAATTAAGAGAAGGTGATAGATATCTCGTCTCTATTCCTGAAGATCATCCCAAGTCGGGTAAATTACTTTATGATAAGCCTGTCCCTGATAGTGTAGTCGCACCAGAAAATGGATGGGATGAATTACCAGAATTTGCTCGGTAAAGGCTGTCTTAAAGTTTAAAGTATTTGAGCTTGAGCGTGATAATTTTGAGATTTAATAGGTATACCTCAAAAACTACTATCAGCTTGCTATTCACCTCAGACATTGAGCTGATATATACGAAGCATCAGAGCTAGCTTTTGGCACGAAAGCATATCGTTACTCAATATCCCAAACACAAATTTTTTCGTGTATTCAAATAAATTAATACGTAAATCATGAATCTACTTGAGTTTCCGGCTGATATCGTGACATTGATTGAACAGAGCAAGGTGGGAGTTATCAAGGCCGATGTGCTGGCTTTTCAAAAGCAAACTCGCTTAACCAACTAGCAGTTAGCCCGTTTCCTGCATATTAACGTGCGTATCTGGCAAGGGTATGCACCAGAGGATATATTGAAACCTGCTGTTTCCGAACGAGTGTTAGCTGTCGCCCAACTTTTTGCCAAAGGGATTGAATTCATAGGTGCCGAAAAGTTTCTTCGCTGGATGCGACGCCCCAACCGGGCTTTAGGAGATAAAGTCCCAATGGAGCTTCTCGATACCCAATTCGGTATTCAATTACTAGCGGACGAATTAGGGCGCATTGAGCACGGAGTATTAGCGTGAACACACCCAGCCAAGTTCACCGGATCACGCGATCTAAATACGCGAACGATTTGCGAGGCTACGGAGCCGTCCTTCACGGCGGGCGGTGGAATAGTAAAGGTCAATACTTACTTTATACCGCCAGTAGCCGAGCCTTGGCAGCAATGGAACTGGCTGTACACCTGGAGCCGGATGAATTACCCGATGATTTAGTTATGGTCACGATCAATCTGCCTCCCTCCACTACAGTAGTTCCGGTTCGTTCCTTGCCTTCGGGTTGGGATCGACGCCCCCCAGCCCGTACATCTCAGATTATTGGTGATAAATTCCTCAGTAGTAACCAGAGTTTAATCTTGGCAGTGCCGTCCGTAGTGATTAAGGATGATCAGAATTACCGGATAAACCCAGTTCACCCATCCTTCGCGGAAGTCAGCATCGACAATATTGCACCCTTTCAGTATGACGCTCGTCTGCCTTGATCCAGCGGGGGATAAAATGGGAGTGCATAAGTATTTAATGGACTTATGTTAAAAAGTCACTGTCAACCCGCCATTTACTTCCAGGACTGAGCCAGTCATATAGGATGCGTCGGGGCTGGCCAGGAACCAAACGACACCAGCCACTTCTTCTGGCTTGCCCGCTCGTTTTAGTGGCAGATGATCGTTCTTAATGTAGTTATTCTGAAACCATTCGGTCTCAATTTCATTTTTTCCGTCTTTCTTCACCGACATGGGCGTGTTGATAAAACCAGGGGCAATGGCGTTAGTTAGTATGTTTCTGGGTGCCAATTCTACTGCTAAGGCACGGGTAAGTTGAGTGAGAGCCGCTTTCGCCATTCCGTAGGCGGAGCTACCGTAAGCCACCCGGTCGTGGTGAATAGAGGTGATGTTAATGATTCGGCCTCCATCTTCCAGCAGAGGAATGAGTGCCCGGCAAACTTTCACCGTTCCGTATAGCATCACCTGGAGTAGATGATCCCATTTTTCAAAATCAGAGTCAACAAAGGGTATGCTTCGGGAGATGCCCGCGCAGTTGATGAGCGTATGAAATTCTGCAAACTTTTCTTGAGTCTGCTTCTTCAGATTTTTTATCTGGTCGTCGGAGGTAACATCTACTTCTACAGCAACATGGCCGTCACCTTCCAGACTATTCACTACCTGCTGAGTAGCAGTTTTTTCAGGAGCACCGATCATCACCTGCCAGCCTTCCCGAGCAAAGCGCTCTGCCGTAGCTTTGCCAATACCGGACGAACCGCCAATGATGATTACTTTTTTTCTCATGGTTTGAAAGGGCTTTGTTGCAACGAGTTTCTCTTTTCTAGCTGTTTGACACTGCATTGATCACTATCAACCTCTTCGGCCAACTGCTTTCTACAGGTTTCTGAATAATAGCGATACTTTTGAACATTTCTTAGGTTTGCTTTCATCGTTTTCCAATTTTAATGGTCAACCGATTTTTAGCCTAGCCCAATCTTAATTGTTCAATCCACCCATCTTCCCTGATTTCTACCATCCTTTCCCCGATTTTGTCGCGATCTTGACTCGATTTGCTGCGTTAGTATGAATAGTTGAAAACAATAAACCAGACAGAATCATGAAAACAATATTGCATAAAGCTGAAACTCGAGGAAATGCCAACCACGGATGGTTAAACAGTCATCATACCTTTAGCTTCGCTCGTTACCATAATCCCGAGCGAGTACACTTTGGCGTACTGCGGGTACTGAACGACGATGTAGTGCAGGGCGGAATGGGCTTCGGAACGCATCCGCACGACAATATGGAGATTATCTCTATTCCGCTAGAAGGTGCTTTGGAACATAAAGACAGTATGGGTAGCAAAACGGTGATTCACCAGAACGATGTGCAGATTATGAGTGCGGGAACCGGCGTTTCTCACTCGGAGTATAACCACAGTAAAGAGAAGCCCGTGAATTTCTTACAGATTTGGGTATTTCCTAAGGAGAAAAACATTGAGCCTCGCTACGACCAGATTACCTTCAATCCCGAAGAGCGGGTAAACTGCTGGCAGCGGGTAGTATCTCCTACCGAAGAAGGTGCAGTTTGGATTAATCAAGATGCTTACTTCTCATTAGGGAATTTGACCAAAAGCACCACACTGGATTACGAAGTGGCTCAACCTGGCAACGGAGTGTACGTCTTCGTGCTAAAGGGCAACGTTACCGTAGGCGATCAAGCATTGAACCAACGCGATGGTTTGGGAGTGTGGAGTACCGATAAAATCACTTTCCAAGCCGATAGTGATGCGGAAGTACTACTCATGGATATTCCGATGTCGGTTAACTAATTTTGATCCTTCAAACATTGGAAGTTTCTAAAACTACGGATGTCTACTGAACAACTATCAACTATGACTATTAACCACCACAACCTGCCTGACCTACCACTAGAAGCTTGGGAAGAAAGCAAAATGACGTTGCATCTGTACTTACAGATTGTGGGAAAGATTCGGCTGAAGCTGACTCCTCGCAAAAATCACTGGTGGTACATTACGTTATACGTGAGTTCAAAAGGCTTAACTACTGGAAGCATTCCTTATGAGCGTGGGGTTTTTGAAATCATTTTCAACTTTCTGAAGCATCAACTAGAAGTGAGCAGCAGTGAAGGGAAAGAAGTCACTATTCCACTGTACGATGGGTTAAGCGTAGCTGAGTTTTATCAACAAACCCAAAACGCACTAGAAAAACTAGGAATCCAAGTATCTATTGTTGATTGTCCCTTTGATATATTAATCGAAGAACCCTTTGGTCAACTTACGGAGCAGAAGGCATATAATGCTAAATACATCCAACGGTTCTGGCGACTACTAATCTGGGTAGATGATGTTTTCAAAGAGTTTAGCGGAAGGTTTTATGGAAAAAGCTGTCCGGTGCATTTGTACTGGCATCATATGGATTTAGCCGTAACCCGCTTCTCAGGAGAAGAAGGACCCAACTTAGATCCTAATATGCGCTTGTCAGATAAAGATGCTTACTCGCACGAGGCAATCAGCTTTGGCTTTTGGGCGGGTGACGATACGGTAAGAGAACCGGCCTTCTATTCCTACACCTACCCCTCGCCTGATGGAATTGATGAGCAACCTCTTCAGCCTAAGAGTGCTCAGTGGGTAGACAGCAACGGTAGTCCGCAGGCTTTCCTAACTTATGATAGTCTGCGGAAAGAAGAAGACCCTCGTAGGGCTCTTTTAAATTTTATGGAGAGTGCCTATCAGGCAGGAGCCAAGTTAGCAGGCTGGAATATTGAAAAGCTGACCGTCCCGCCTTTGGATGACTTGTAGAGAAAGAAAATGACTTGTCCCGTACAAATCGGCGAACAAGAACCGGACTTGCTCGTTAAGTATAACTAACCAGTAATTTAATTTTTAAACTTTAAACCAACCATAAACATGGCTTTTAACTTACCTGATCTACCGTACGGATTTGACGCTTTAGAACCCAGTATAGATTCTAAGACAATGCAAATTCACCACGACAAACACCACGGTGGGTACGTAACAAAACTCAATAACGCAATTGACGGAACGCCTCAAGCGGATATGTCTTTAGAAGATTTGATGAAAGGAGTAGGTGGCTACTCAACGGCCGTTCGTAATAATGGTGGCGGTCACTACAATCACTCACTATTTTGGACGATCCTTTCTCCCAACGGAGGTGGTTCACCTAGTGGCGATTTAGCTTCGGCCATTGACTCGGCTTTTGGTTCACTTGATTCTTTTAAAGAAGAATTTGCTCAAGCAGCGGCGACCCGTTTTGGTTCTGGCTGGGCGTGGTTAATCGTAGATGGCAGTGGCTCACTAAAAGTAACATCTACTCCCAACCAGGATAATCCGATGATGGATATTGCTGAAACCAAAGGAACACCCATTCTGGGACTAGACGTCTGGGAGCACGCTTACTATCTCAACTATCAGAACAAGCGCCCTGACTATATCAGTGCCTTCTGGAATGTAGTAAACTGGGATGAAGTAGGCAAACGTTATGCTGATGCTAAAGGTTAGTAGCTTCTAAACTTATTTGATAAAAAGCTTTCCTTATTCGTGGGGAAAGCTTTTTTTGTGACCATGACAACCATTCTCACCTCGCAAAACCTTCAGACCGAAGACGCTCAAGTTATCACTGAGCTATACTACCAGTTAAACCCCAACCGACCTTCGTTAAACTTAGCTGAAGCTCCGGACAGCAGTGTGACCTACGTGTTTGTATACCGATATCGGAAGCAAATTGTAGGTATGGCTACGCTAGGCTGCTACCGCAAACTATTCAGTTATCAAGGGTGGGTTGAAGATGTGGTAGTAGACGAAGCTCACCGAGGAAAGGGGATTGGTAAGCAGTTAGCGCAAGCTATTCTGGACAAAGCAAAATCATTGCAGTTAGATAAAGTATTCTTGTATACCGAAGACGAAAAGCAAGCCGCCATTCATTTGTACGAACAGCTTGGCTTTACCCAACGAGATAGTCGTTTGTACTTTCTAAATCTCTAACTTCCCTTTTTGATAAAAGAGTGCCTTAATTATAAAATGCTATTTCCCTCATGGCGTCTATCTTAGTACACCCACTGTATAATGCCTAACGTAATCAAAAGCAGTACCACAATAGAGATAATGTTGAGAAAGAAACCAGCCTTCACCATGTCAGCAATACGAATATAACCGCTAGAAAATACGATGGCGTTGGGTGGAGTGGAAATGGGCATCATAAAGGCACAGCTGGAGGCAATGGTAACCGGAGCTACTAACAGCATAGGTTCTATACCTAAACTATCGGCAATACCTAACACTACCGGAGCAAAAATGACAATCAGTGCTACGTTGCTCATAATCTCAGTGATAAAGAGTGAGAATCCAGTCAGAGCTAAAATCAAGATGGGTAAACTCAATGTGCCTTCTCCGGCTAAACGTTCACCGACTAGCTGAACAATCCCGGTCATCTCCATTCCTTTGGCCAAACAAAGCCCCCCGCCAAAAAGCAGCAGAATTCCCCAAGGAAGACGTTCGGTGGTTTTCCAGTCCAGCACGTACTCTTGGTTTCGTAAACTAACGGGTACCACAAACATAAGCAAACCGCCACCCATTGCCACAATGGTATTGTTCAGATACTTGTCACCTAGCCAACCATTGATGGTAGTCTGAAAAATCCAGCAACCGGCGGTTAAGGTAAAAATGACGGCCACTAATTTTTCGGCTTTTGACATAGTGCCCAACTCCCGTAGCTTTTCAGCGATAATATTGCCTGACCCGGCTAATCCTTTCAGCCGATGACGAAACAGCACCTGGGTGATCATTAGATAAGTGATGGTTAGTAAAGTTATACAAACCGGAATGCCAACTAACAACCACTTTCCGAAAGCTATCTCTCTTCCGTAAAACTCTTGCATGTAGCCGACCATCACTACGTTAGGCGGAGTTCCTATAATGGTGGTGGTCCCACCAATATTCGCTGAATAGGCGATACAGAGCATCAGTCCCAAAGCAAATTTTCGGTAACCGGCTTGGGCTTTTTCTGACTGCTGATCTTCTAGCAAATCAATGACCGATACGGCAATGGGTAGCATCATTACGGTAGTGGCCGTATTAGAAATCCACATGCTCAGAAAAGCTGTAGCCAGCATGAAGCCTAGAATGATTCCGTTGGCATGCGTTCCCGTGAGGCGAATTAAATTTAAGGCAATGCGGCGGTGCAGATTTCGCTTTTCCATGGCTAGGGCGATTAAGAAACCACCCATAAACAGAAAAACGATAGGACTGGCGTAAGGTGCCGTTGACTCAGCAATAGGGAAGACACCAAGAATAGGAAAGAGAATAAGCGGCAGCAAAGCCGTAACCGGCAGCGATACTGCTTCTGTAACCCACCACAGCACCATCCATCCGGCTACCGCTAAAACTCTGGTAGCATTGGCATCTAGCCCATCGATAGAAACTAGGAAATAGATGAGTAGAAATAGTACTGGGCCTAACAGCAGCCCAACAGTTTTAGTACTAACCAGTGATGTTTGTTGCTTATCTGCCAATAGACCCGCGTTTTACATTTTTTTGAAAAACCTAAATTAGCGGATTTTCTGAAGAAGTGAAATATGAAGTATCCCGTCGGCTACGACATATTCAAAGCACAAGGTGCTAATCAAAGCAACTCTTCCACAATCTTATCCACCGTCATACCTTCGGCTTCCGCTTTAAAATTGCGGACGATGCGGTGGCGTAAAATAGGTTTGGCTACGGCTTGCACATCTTCAATATCGGGCGAATATTTCTGGTTAAGCAGAGCATTGCACTTGGCAGCTAGTACTAAATACTGCGAAGCCCGCGGACCCGCTCCCCACTCCAAAAAGTTATTGGCTACTTCGCTGGCTTTAGCCGAAAATGGACGGGTTTTATTGGCCAAACCTACGGCATATTCCACCACATTATCGGCAATAGGTACGCGACGCACTAAATGTTGATACTCTACAATTTGCTCACCTGTAAGCACCTTCTCCACTTCGTACTCTGAATCCGTAGTAGTGGCTTTTACAATATCTACTTCCGAATCATAGCTAGGATATGTTAGCTGGATATCGAACATAAAACGGTCAAGCTGGGCTTCGGGTAGGGGATATGTTCCTTCTTGCTCAATCGGGTTTTGAGTGGCCAGCACAAAAAATGGTTTATCCAGGGGATAATCTGCTCCGGCTACCGTTACTTTGTATTCCTGCATGGCCTCCAGTAGAGCCGCTTGGGTTTTAGGGGGAGTTCGATTGATCTCATCTGCCAGAATAATATTGGCAAAAATGGGTCCCTTAATAAATTTAAAGTTTCGGTCTTTATCAATAGTTTCCGCCCCCAAAATATCTGAAGGCATTAAATCTGGGGTAAATTGAATTCGGCTAAAGTCTAAGTTTACGGCTGAAGCAATAGTATGGATCAGCAACGTTTTAGCTAAGCCAGGAACCCCAATAAGCAGACTATGACCCCGACAAAAGAGCGAAGTGATAAGCAGCCTTACTACTTCGTCTTGCCCAATGACAACCTTTCCAATTTCTTCACTTAAACGGCGATAATCTTCGTGTAAACGGTCGGCGAGGGCCACTTCCGATGAGGTGGAATCCATAGAGATACGTAGAGTTTAATGGTTTATAGCTGATTGTGCCGATACACTGGACACACTAAAGTGTGTAAACGCTTCGATACCGAAATGGTTTAGATGCTATTATCTACATCGCAGTGATCGTATTCCGGATCAACCTCAATATAGACCTGCTTCCGGGCATCTCCAAACCACTCTTGCATTAATCGCGCTCGTTTCTCCTGCAAAGCCGCATTGTAAATTTTCTGGTAATCGTCTTTTAGATTAGCTACGTGGGGCTTAGACTTTGATTTAAGATACAGAATTCGTACAGCAGGCTCACCCGCGGGTGTTCGGTATACTAATGGCTTCGTAATGGCTCCAATGTCCATAGTATCAATAGTGAAGAAGATGACTGGGTCAAGATTCTCGGTAGAAATCCGATTAGAACCGTCGGCACCAAGAAAAAATCCACCACTACCTGGGGCACCCGACTCACCTTTTTCATCGGAATATTCTTTGGCAGCCTTTTCAAAAGTGATGGTATCGGTCATAATCTGAGTTCGCAGACTATCCAAAAACTCTTCAGCCGCCTTCACATCTAACTCCGAAGAATTGGGCTTAATAAGAATATGGCGACTGCTATAGCGATTACCCCGACGTTCTATCAACTCAATTAGGTGAAAGCCAAAAGCTGATTCAATAGGCTGGGAGAGATCACCCGCTTCCATTTTGAGAGCTGCCGCTTCAAATTCCGGCACAAACTGGCCTCGTTCCACAAAGCCTAACTCTCCGCCGTACTGAGCCGAACCCGGATCATTAGAAAATTCTTTAGCAAGCGTAGCAAAATCTTCGCCGTTCAGAACGCGCTCCCGAATATCTTGTAATTGCTTGCGGGCAATCTCCTTTTGAGCTCGGCTTACGGTAGGTTCTTTCACAATTTGGGCTACGGCCACCTCAGAAGAATAAAAAGGTAAGCTATCACGAGGAATAGCGTTAAAGAACTTTCGGACTTCCGCCGGAGTAACTTCAATATCTTGCGCAATGGTACCTTGCATCTCCTGCACAACCAACTGGTTACGAATGTCATCCCGCATTTCTTCTTTCAGTTCCCCGATTGACTTGCCAAACTGCTCTTCAATAGTTTCTTCACCGTAGCGGTTCGTCATCATCTGCATCCGACGATCCAGGTCTAGTTCAACTCGGGCGTCTTCTACAACTACTGAGTCAATCTCAGCTTTGGCTAGCAATAACTTTTCTACAACAAGTTGCTCCAGCACTTGGCACTTAGTAATATTCCCGAAGTCAGGGTTTGCTTGTGCCTCCCGGTAAGAAGCTTCTAAATCCGACTTTAGCACTATGTAATTATCTACTTTAGCCACAATCTTGTCGATCATGGTTTCTCCACTGTACTGAGCTATACTAGCTAGGGGCGTTAAAAGTAATAATAGTAAAGGCAGTAATTTACTGCGGAGTTTCGGCCCGCACGGTAGGCAGTGGCTGCTGCACCGCGGCAGCATTGGTGTTTGGCTGAAATACTTCAAAGTGTTTTTTATCTTTTGCATCTTGGTAGATTTCTTCTTCTAGATTCTGGGTTAAGGCTACCTTACGCTGGTTGGTAATAATTTTAGTAATATCATCCCGCACAAACTCCAACGGCGAAATCTGATCGGTTATTTTGTAGTCCATCACTTTTACAAAGTACACGTACAAGTCATCGGAGGTTTCAATAAACTCATTTTTTTGCAGAAACTGTACTTTGTTAGGAATACTCACTAAGGGGGTATTAGCAATGACATCTTCAAAGTTGTACCAGGTAGAGTCATCTAGCGAATAAGAAGTAGCAAAGCTGAGACAGTATGATTTGATTTCTTCCCTAACTTCTTCCGTGAGTGTGCCCTGGAATAAAGATCGCAAACGGCCAGTACGCGGGGCTTCTTGAGGAACCTTCGCAAAAATACCCTTAATGATGTTATGCTTTAACTCAAAGTTCTGCTGATTACTCTGATAATACTTCTCAATTGCCGCTTCCGATACTTTGTCATCTACTCGTTGGTTCACGTAATTCTTCTCAAATTCGTACACAATCAGTGCGTAACGATAGTCTAGAATCTTACGCTCCAGTTCAGCCTCATCAATCTCCATTTGAGCGGCAGCTTCGGCAATGAGTAGTTGTTTCTTAATCCAGCTATCAATGTAGCGATTTATAATATCAGCACTATCTGAGGAATTAATAGTTTCATCCACAATTCCCCCTAAATCTTGCAGGTATAAATAATTATCGTACACCCGAGCAATTGGTTCTAAAGTAGCTCCTTCGTCGGTTTCTTGGTTCTTAAACCGCAAAAAGTCGGGTAAGCCAGGTTGATTGCAACCTGATGCTAATGTGATAAGGGTGAATAGTACCAAAGCTGAGCTAAGGTTCCATTTGCTGACCCAAGAATTGTAAAACATCTTCATTAATTTCTACCGGGTATTTTTCTCGCAGCGCAGCAATCCACTGCCGATCGAGTTCGTTTTGGTAGTCCGCAATTACAATGCCTCTTATCTCATCTAATCCCTTTAATTTAGGAGGTAATACGTCATGGATAAGAATATGATAAAATCTATCGTTTTCTATTTGTGAGTACGTTCCCTTTTCCCAATCAACCTGATCAATAACCGCCTCAACGGATGTCCGCTCCTCACCTTGTTCGTACTTATTCTGATGAATTTGTAGAGATAGTGGAGTATCTTGGTTAAAGGTACTTTCTGTTTCCGAAATCACTTCTTCACTTAGTGGGCCATTTATCTCCCCCAGCTTTTGCTTCGCCTCTTCCAGTATGGTTTGGCTTTGGGCATCTAAGATAGTGGCTTCCGCTCGCTCATTCCAGCGATAATCTTCTCGGTGGTTCTCAAAATACTGCTTTAAGCCAGCACTGTCTTCCACCGCTTTTGACCATACCTTTTGCTCCATAATATCAAACAGCAATATCCCATCCCGGTATTCCTGAAGTATACGGCGATACTCTTCGTTGTTATCTGCCAAGTGATCTTTCTCGTAAACTAAAAGAGCTTCTGCCTCAAAATCTCGGTATAACTGATGGGCTAGGACGCTATCGGCCGATAAGGCTCCTTGTTTTTCCTGTACAAAGTCATAAAAATTGCCGATCTCTAAAGTAGTATCAGCTACCGCAAAGAGCACTGCGCCTCGGTTGGGCTCGGCACTCTCGGCTTGGGTTCCGGCATGGAGATAATAAACTGCCTGAGCGATGTTGGATTTATTCGATTGATAGTCACTTTCTTGCTTGAGCGTAGAAACCATTTCTTCTTGCCGCACTTCAGCCTGAATATTACGTTCTACTTGTCGTTCTAATGAAGGACGCATCTTCTCCAAAGAATCTAACCCTTGGCGGTCGATTAACTTAATGATATGCCAGCCGAAGCGGGTCTTTACCGGCGAAGAGATATCGCCAGGGTTTTTAAGCGCGAAAGCAGCATTCTCAAAACTCTCAATCATATTACCTGTACCAAAATACGGTAATTCCCCACCCTGCGATTTAGTAGACACATCTTCAGAAAAACGCTCCACCATTTCGTTCCAATCGGCTCCGGTTAGTAACTGCTGATGTACCTGACGAGCTTTCTGATAAGCAGTTGAATCACTATCCGGACGAATCATAATATGAGCTACCTTCACTTTTCCCTGAGAAGTACGCTTATCATTCACCTTAATAATATGGTAGCCAAAGCGAGTGCGAACAGGTTCCGAAATACTGCCAACCGAGGTTCTGTAAGCCACTTTCTCAAACGGGTATACCATCTGCAGGGCTGAAAAATAGCCTAAATCACCGCCATTAGAAGCAGCCGAAGGATCTGATGAATGTTGCTCGGCCAGCATAGAAAAAGAAGCTCCATTTTGAGCTAGCATTCGTAGGCTATCGGCCAGTTGATAGGCTTTCAATGTATCTTGCGCAGTAGCATTTTCTGGAACTTCAATTAGGATATGAGCGGCTCGCACTTCTTGTTTCATTCGCTCATATGTATCCTGAATCAGTTGTTCTGTTACCCTATTTTCGGTCAGATAAGGCTTGGCCAACTGTTCTCGATACTGAGCTAGTTCTTGCTTAAAACTCTCTCTACGCTGCAAACCTGCCTCTTCGGCTGCTTTTACCTTGAGGCGAAAGTTGACGTATAAATCTAAGTATTCTTCCATCGCCTGTCTCTGGCTTTCTGGAGTACGTTCGGTCGCAGTATCTTTTATCCGGTTTTTCTGGTAGACGTACAGGAACTCATCGGCAAAAACCGTATCAGCCGCTGAAGTGAACAACACTGTCTCATTAAGTGAAAAATCGGCATTCTTATTTCGAGCCGATTTTTTGGTAGCAGTACAACCTCCTACTCCCAATAAAAGCACCAAACATGCTATCCATGAGACTCCAGGCACTATCCGGTTTCCTGTCATTTATTTATTCTCTATTTTGAAACTGCAATATTACGAATTTTCCGCGTAGGTTTTACTCCCGAGCCGTTGGGCTTCTACTTTCCCGCAAGGTAACGCCCCGAAAGAAGATAAAATTCAATTTACGGCGGGGTGCCAGGTGTGAGGAGTCTGGTGGCATTCATCCTAGCATTACTATTCCCATCGAATTCAGAATTTTTTACTCTACGCTCCTAGCATCTTGCTCCTGCATTTAGCTCTAGCGTTTATAAATCCTTATCCCTAACTTTGCTGGCTTACTAGAAAGAGACTTATGGCTTTAAGCGAACAAGAACTACACCGCCGAGAAGAACGGCAAAAATTGATAGATGTCGGAATCAATCCGTATCCCTCCGAAACCTTTGATATTACTACTACTACTGAAGATATTCATCAGAATTTTGCCCAATCTCCTGAGCAGTTTGAGCAAGTACGCCTAGCCGGACGACTCATTCGGCGACGAATTATGGGCAAGGCTTCTTTTGCGGAAATTCAGGATAAAGCCGGACGGATTCAGATTTATATCGCCCGCGATGAGATTTGCCCGGGCGAAGACAAAAGTTTATATAATACGGTCTTCAAGCAGTTGCTAGATTTAGGTGATATAATCGGGGTAAGTGGTTTTGTTTTCACCACTAAAACTGGAGAAACTACGGTACACGTAAAAGAGCTGAAAGTGTTGACCAAATCACTTCGTCCGCTACCACTGCCAAAAGAAGTGCAGGACGAAGAAGGTAATACTAAAACTTACGACGCTTTTACCGATCCCGAGCAGCGTTACCGTCAACGTTACGTTGATCTGATCGTAAATCCGCAAGTGCGAGAAACCTTTCGGAAACGCACTAAGCTAGTGAGTTCTATTCGTAATTTCCTGAATGAGCGAGACTATCTAGAAGTAGAAACTCCCATTTTGCAGCCACTGTACGGTGGGGCGGCGGCTCGCCCGTTCAAAACGCACCACAATACGCTGGACATGACGCTCTATCTGCGAATTGCCAATGAACTTTATTTGAAGCGATTGATCGTGGGTGGATTTGACGGGGTGTACGAGTTTGCCAAAGACTTTCGTAATGAAGGCATGTCGCGCTTTCATAATCCTGAGTTTACTCAAGTTGAACTGTACGTAGCCTACAAAGACTACGAGTGGATGATGAACTTGGTAGAAGAAATGATTGAGCGGGTGGCTCTAGATTTGCACGGCACCACGGAAGTTCAAGTTGGTGAGAATATCATTAACTTCCAACGTCCCTGGAAACGGTTTACCATGTTTGAAGCCATTCAGCACTATACTGATATTGACATCAGTGAGATGGACGAAGCTCAGCTACGTAAAACTGCCCGGAAGTTGAATGTATCGATTGACGATACAATGGGCAAAGGCAAGCTGATTGACGAAATTTTCGGCGAAACCTGCGAAGCCAAGCTGATTCAGCCCACGTTTATTACCGATTATCCCGTAGAAATGTCGCCGCTGGCGAAGAAGCACCATAGCAAACCTGGTTTGGCAGAACGCTTTGAAGCCATCTGTAACGGCAAAGAAATCTGCAATGCCTTCTCCGAACTTAACGATCCCATTGACCAGCGCGAACGCTTTGAAGAACAACTCACGCTAGGCAAACGCGGCGACGAAGAAGCCATGACGCTGGACGAAGATTTCTTGCGAGCTCTAGAATACGGAATGCCTCCCACCGCCGGTTTAGGAGTGGGTATTGATCGTTTGGCAATGATTATGACCAATCAACCGTCTATTCAAGAAGTGCTATTCTTCCCGCAGATGAAGCCGGAAACCAAGCAGGAAGAGTCATCTGATCAGGATTTTATTGATCGGGGTGTGCAACCGGAGCTAATTCCCGTGCTGCAAAAGTTAGGCATTGCTACGGTAGCTCAATTACAGGAAGCTTCCCCCGACAAACTGCACAATGATGTTTGCGGTATGCGAAAGAAGATGAAGCTGAAAGATGTAAAAAATCCAACGAAGGAAGAAGTTGAAGAGTGGATAGGAAGCCACTGATACGATGGACAAACGCCATCCCAAAACCCTTTCTCAAGGAGAGAACAACACCGTGATTGCACTATCGTCTACCGAGGTAGCCAAGCTATTCACCGAAGATACCCGTTCTGATATTGGTTCTGAAGCCGAAAAATTGAAGTATGCCAACCAGGTCAATACGCTGGTGGTTAAGTTTGTACGGCTAGATCTGGACGAAGATAAAAAATGGGAGATGCTAGTAATGGAACGGCTTTACCCTCTCGATTTCCGTACTTACGAATACGAAGCGAGGGTACTACAGATGGATGTCTTCGAGGAAGAATTGAAGCAGTTAAACGAAGCTGGATTTGTCCATCGTGATATACGTCGCCCATCCAGCGAAGCCGGAGAAATTTTTGACAATATTTTCCTGACTGAGCAAGGAATCCGACTAATTGACGTAGGGATTTCGGCTACACAAAATACGGTCGGAGAAGCTATTCTCACTGTATGTTGAACAAGAGAAAGAAGAATTAGCTGCTTTTAAGAGTTATTATCTATCTCGGTAAATTATTTCAATTCTCGTAGCCT
>JGI12210J13797_10294064_pt1 | contig 14869 bp, 15 predicted proteins | sample ElkSlonscriptome_3_FD_13797 | JGI IMG/M metagenome (IMG submission 13797)
CTGTTAACTTAGTTTTGCAAAGCTAAACTCACAGAGAGCCATAAAAACCATCAAGATTCTCCAGACGAGAATGGCAAAAATGCGTGATATATCCCAACCCATGCATAAGTTTCTAGTGCACCTAGTTCAGGTGCTACTATCTGGGAAGGGGCGTTACAACTTCACCAATCTATCTCGCTGGAGCCAATTCAGCGAGCGTACTTTGCGGCGTAATTATGATACGTCTTTCAACCGCGATTTCTATGGTTCATGCAAGCGTTGGTGTATAAATTTTTTCATACTTTCTATTATCTCGGATGCAAGCAAAAACCCGGTGAATAATCTTGTTACGAACCGCGTTCAAGACCAGCATCTTATTCTTTCCTTGCTCCACCTTTCTATGGTAATAGTCCGCCATCTCTCCCTTGCCGGACACCACCGATAAGGCCGCCATATGTAGTAATTTTTTCATTTGTTTGTTAGCGAGATGGCTGACTCGGGTGCCCCCTCGGATGCTGGTTCCTGAAGTATGCTGCGTCGGCAGTCCGATCAAAAGGTACTACCCCTGAATAACACGCAAACTTTCTAGGGCAGCCGGGCGTCGGTCGCTAAACAACTTGAACTCGTTGGTAGCAATGACCATCTCACAAAACACTACTTCCCCTACGCCGTCCACCGAAGTGACCAGATCAAAAAGATGCTTAAGGGAATCATCTTCTCTAATGAGAACCTTAATCTTCTTGTCCACTTCGGTAATCTGCCTTTCTAAAGCTTCAATGGGCTTTTTATTAAGCTTTTCCATCTCTTTTTGAAGCTTCTTATCTTGAAAGCCAGCTATTTCATTCAAGGGGACTTTCAATGTATTCTTCGCGTTGAGGAGTCTTTTGCGAAGGGCTACTAGTTGACGTAATTTGAAGATGATCTGCCGCTCAGGCTGCCAGAGAGTTGCTTGATCAGCATATCGGAAGGCATACTCGCTAATTCTAATGGCATCGATCTTATCGCTTTTGCCACGTTGAAGTCCTAGCGACCGTTTGATCCTTAGGGAAGATTCTAACAGCGCGGCTGCCGCCAGAGAGAAAAGTCATTCTCAGTAGCTAAAGCTAGAATACTTTGACTATACACACCCGTATGTTCACAACAGATCAGACTCTGCTGAAGATTAATATTCTTGATCGAACACTCTTGTTTGAACTGTTTCAGTCCTACTAACGAGTTATCCACCTTAATATGGAAAAGAAGCTTTTTGCAGTCTCTAACGGCGAAGTCCAGCGTCTTTTTACTAATGTCGATGCCAACAAAAAACAAATAATTCATAGCTTAGGGGTTAGTTGATAATAGATAATCAAGATACTTTCAAAACGCCACGGGGCGCCCCGCTTGTTAATGGGTCTTACCCAAATTTCTATCTGAAGCTGTCTTGATAAAACCAGCCTAAGTCTGACCGGGTCGCCGGGCGATCGCGGTATAGGTCTTTCTCCTGGCGGCGGCCCTAGTTCACTTAGACTGGCGGTCAAGCTGGGGCAGCCCCGCTGTGAATATATGGATAACTCTACCGACCGGCGTCCCGGCGAGTTGCCCACATATTCACAGCTCAATGGTAGTAACAACTTTCTTAGAATCTTACTACCTTACAAACCTAAAGGCAGCGGCCGCCATTGCCAAAGTACTAAAGAGAAAAGCCAAGCATTTCTCTTTCAGGCTACCATGATGACGCTAAACCTGTACCTGTTGGAAAACCACTGGCTGGGCAAAACCGCCTTTTCCTTACAAGATATCAAAACCGACTACTTCAACGCTCAGTGGCTGCAAGCCATTATTTCAAACTTAGACCTAAACGCTGAGTCGATAAAAATGCATCCGAACTACCCCAAGCTATTACGCATGGGGAAAATGGCTACTTAATTCTGTCCAGAGTATTGATAGTAAATATAACGTAATCCTTATGCAACTTAAGTTTTCTTTGTCTCTGTAATCGTCTTTATGCTAAAGCATTCACAAGAAACGCCCTTACGCCTTCCATCTATTGCCAAATTTTCGTTTTTCTAAAAATAGATCTCCATTCTATTGCTCACAATCACGCTGAAGCCTGGAACGGATGAAAGCGGGTAATCCCTTGGCGAGATACGGTTTGTTCCGCCTGTCATAGATCATACGTGGCTTGCATCCGAATCCAGATGCCCGCTCCGGTGCCAAAGGCTTCTCCTAGCTTTACCGCCATTTCTGGTGAGACAGCCGCTCGTTCATTCAGTACCTTAGACAAAGTAGATCGGGCTACGCCTAGTCCCTTAGCTGCTTTAGTAACTGAAAGGCTCAGCGGCTCTAGACAGTCTTCTCTGATAATTTCGCCCGGATGTATCGGCGGCATTCCTCGTTTTAATATCGTATTTATCCTTTGTTAATGACAATCTATATAATGGAGTGATTTAAAGTTTTAGTTGGGTAGTGAAAAAAGACTACGGAGTTTTGTGAAAACATCACTCAACACAAACCTGCCGTAGTCATGATCCGAATCATAAGCAAAGATAGTATAATGAAGTATATTTTACCTCATCTCAGTAAGCCTGTAAGAGGGGGTAGTCAAGCTCCTACCTGGGAAATAGTCAATGCGATTCTGTATAAATTCAAGAGCGGAGTACAGTGGCACCTATTACCCGTTAACTCACTGATTTACAGATCGCCTATTAAGTATGGTGCTGTTTTTCATCACTTCCGCAAGTGGGTCAAAGATGGCAGTTGGCAAAGAGCGCAGCAGCAGATTATTCGCCAATTCAGGCACTTACTTGACCTGAGTGTCGCTTTATTTGATGGTAGCCATAGCCCCGCTAAACGGGGCGGAGAACAAGTGGCCTACCAGGGTCGTAAGAAGTGTAAAACGAGTAACACTTTATGGCTTACTGACGTCAATGGGTTAGTAGTTGGCTTTACCTTACCTATAGCAGGTAATCATCACGATACACATGACATCGAGAAACGTCTGGATTATCTTGTTAAACAGTTAACCCGATCGGGTATCCGAGTGGATGGATTATTCATAAATGCGGATGCAGGGTTTGATAATGAAACCTTCCGCCACGCCTGCGGTCGGTTGGGTATAGAACTTAATGTACCCCGTAATTATCGGGGTGCCAGCCAGATAGATGATGACACCTATTTTGATGAGTTGATGTACAAACAGCGGTATGCCGTAGAGCAAACGAATGCTTGGCAAGATAGCTACCGAACACTTTTGGTCAGACAGGATACGTCATTAAGCAGTTGGACTGCTTGGCATCACCTCTTCTGCATCCATACTTGGATCAAACAACTGGTAAAACTTTAAATAGCTTCAATCCACGCAAAACACATGACCATCTTCAAACCGGAATGTGATACGGTAGTTACCAATCACGCGTACTGAGCGGTGCCTCACTAAATCCCTGCGCAACTCGTGCAACCGAAATCCTGGTAAGTTCACTTCTTCTATGCTTTTAGCGCCTTCTAACAGGTTTAAAATTCGCCTGATCTTACGTACCTGAGTAGCAGGTAACCTACTTTCATTGTTTCATTCCCAAAGACGTTTCAAGCCTCTGTATCTGATTGATTGTATCATACGCAAGTGTAGCGTTACAAAAGTCAATATTTTTTCATCTATTTTTTGAAATAAGTTCTGACCGATATTCATCTTCAATAAGACCAATTTTAGCAAAAGGAATCTCTTCAAAGCCCACCAAGCTATCAACCACGCTAATGTTTTCTTTAAAGCGAAAATCCATCGAGTCCTCGTTCACAAACCAAGAATCATCATCTGGTTCAACCAGCAGATTGTTTCTAATATCGCTTTCTTGTTGCACAATATCGGCTAAGTTCATGGGCTGACTGTCGTAGATGAGATTGTTTTCAATAACGCTGCCACTGGGAATGCCGGGGTCGCCCTCTAGAATATTAATCAGCTTCGGGTAACGACTGGCCCAGGGTTCTTCGGTATAGGGTACCTGTCGCAATCGGACAAACAGCGTTCCATGTTCTTCGTCCATCGTTCCGGCAAACCAGGGGTCGCGACGGTAAGCCCGGTCGTCGTAGCGAATAGATTCTTGCCCTCGGACAATCAGATTATTAGTGATCTGATGATCGCGGCCGCCGCCGATATGGAACGCCCGCCAAACACTGTAGAATACGTTACCGTGGGCTATCACGCTGCTCATCGCATCATCCAGGTAGATGCCAAAGACTCCTACCTGCCCGTCGATACCACCTACGTGGTGGATGAAATTATACTGAAGCCGGTTGCCGCGGTAGGTCCAGTCACGGCCGGTGTAAATAGCTCCGGCATCATCGGCCTCCTGGCAAACGTGGTGTATCTCGTTGTACTCAATGGTATGATCGTTGCCCCGGAACAGAATGGCCGCGTGGGGTGCATCGTGAATGAGGTTGTGCGCCGCCCGGTTGCCCACTCCGTGAATCTGGATCGCCTCGGTATAGGTCTTTCGAATGCGGGAGTAATGATGAATGTGGTTGTTCTCAGCGTAATTGTTTCCTGCTTCCAAGGTGCGCCGATCGCCTCCCTGTAGCAGTATGCCGCCCGAACCCGTATCGTAAATATCGCAGCTAACCACTCCGTTATTCCTGCCGCCCTCGGTAGCAAGTCCATCTTCAGTTGTTTCCTGGCCAACCACTACTCCTTTCTGACCCAAACGGCGGAAAGTACATCCAGCAATCATATTGTTTTCTCCTCTGGTCACCTGTACCCCGTGGCCTCGGGCGACCTCAAAAGTGATATTTTCAATAGTGATATTAGCTGCCTCGTTTAGTACCATTAATGGTTCTTCCAGCAGCGAAATTTGAATGCTGGCGTCCGCTAAAGAAGCAGGAGAATAGAAATACAGAATGTTGGTGCCCCGGTTCAGGTACCATTCGCCGGGCTGATCCAGTTCCTCCAGTAGATTAAACACATAAAAGCGCTGATCTTCTCGTGCCGAATACCAACTAGCGTGCTCGGTAGTGATTTGCTGCTTCAGCGTATCAACCTCAGCAATCTGGACAATGCCATCGGCCCAGTCCCAATACCAATACCCGAACATCCAAGCGTCTTCTGCGCTTGCCCAACGCTTAAGTCGTGAGTCATCGTAACCAATCGTAAACCCTCGCCATGGATCGTCCCGCTTCTCGGGCGGAACGTAGTTCGGAGCAGAAGGCGGAATGTCCGGCTGATACGAGCGAGGATTACTGCCGGGGTCCACTACCGATAATACGCGAGTGTAGCCAGTATTTGGCCAGCGGGCTAGTGTCATTGTTTCCCCATTAAAAAAGAGCTCGGGAGGCGGCACCACTTTGGGTAACCCCATACCCGCCTGTTGAATGGGGTCAACCGTATTTATCCCCATTTCACTCAACTGGATTTGCTGAACATAATCCCGGCTCTCGGCGGGTAATCGCTGAAGAATAGCGGGGTCGGATACTTGTTCAAACTGCTCCGCCGGTAGGGTACGCCCGCCGTGGATTACTACCTCTTCATTGGCGTAAGCCCCAATACGGATCGGCACTGCGTTTAGGTTTTTTTCAATAAGCACGGATTTTTGCAGTGGATAAGCCCCTTCTCTCAGATAAATAGTGAAGCCTTCTTCGGGAGGGAGTGTCTCCGCTTGTATTGCATTCAGAGCTTTATTTAGCGAAGCAAAGGGCTGGTCAATAGTGCCTGAGTTTTCGTCATTACCTTGGGGAGAAACAAAAAATTCGTTGGGCGGCTGTTCGCAAGCAAGTAATAGGATGGCGACAAGGCCGAACAAAAGTTGCTTGAAGTGATAAGTGTGGCGGTTCATTAGTAGGGTTCTTTTTGCTGACAATGATTTTTTAGTAAGCTAGCGTACCGGAATCTTTCCCTGATGCCAGGGAAAGGCGTAGGAAGGTTGATTCACATAGCGTTGCAATCCTATTTTTAGGGTGATAGAGTTGCTAGGAGGAAGCTTTACCGTAAAGTGCTGATTATCTACTGGCGTACTGGACATAGCAGTGTCATTCCGCACTTCGGTAAAGGAGTGCTCCCCAAAGGCTCCGGCCTGAATAACCAACTTTCGGGTTTCGGTCACACTGAGATTGACCAGCTCCAGGGTTAGGCTTTCGGCTTGCAGATCGGTTACCAGTGCGGCTACTCCCTCAGGCAACCCGGGTCTCAGATTTATGGCATCAAAGTAGCGGACGGTAGCTCGGAGCAATCCACCAAAATAGATGCTCTGGGGAGCGCCCATGGTGGTTTGCACCAGCGCTTTGGTCAGCACTGGGTTGTTAGGGTGCAGATCATCACCCTGAATTTCGGTGACATCGCGGGTATCCTGCTGCATAAATGTCATTCGTCGTACTACCTCCTGGTAGTCGGCTCTGAGGGACTCGTAGGGCCAGTCGGGATTTTCCCCGGCGTAGTAGCGCAGGCGGGCATACTCACTTTTTCCTAGGCTACGATCAGTCATACTCATTTCCTGATCTATGTCGAACGCTTCACTCTTCTCCCAGCTCATCGTATCCCGTTCAATCAGCGTATTCGTGCCCCACATCCCTTCGTCGGAAAGCGGACGGAACCGACTGCCTGCTAGCAGTTTTTCTATCATTTGCCAGTCGTCTTCCGCCATAGAAGTGTGCCAGAGGTGGGCCAGGTCGCGTACCATCATGGGGCGGTAGCTAAACCAACCCTCTTTTCCGTGCCGGAACGGAACTAGCAGTTGCCCGTCATCTGTAGTGCGGCTTCTCTCCATCAATCCCCGTAGCTGAGAACGGGGCAACTCCAGATACTTGGGGTCGCCCGAGAGCATATAGGCGCACTCACTGGCGGCGGACATGGAGGCAAACATCATCATTAGTCCGTAGCGACCGTGCCAGCCGTAGAGTCCGCCCCACCACTGCCCGTTGCGGTATTCGCCAATCTGGCCGGTTTGCCCAATGTTATCGGGAAGAAGTCCGTCGTTTTCTTCCACCCTTTGCAGCCAGGCATCCACGTAATCCAGCACCCAGTTCTTGTACTTCTCGTCTTGAGTGTACAAGTAGGCATTGGTTATCAACCCTACCGAACCCAGGTTAACCGGCACATCGGTGCGGGTGACGATGGAGTCGTATAGAGTTTGAATTTCGGTGGTTCGTTCGGGAGTATCGCTCCAGGTGGGTTCCAGTTCGGCCAGCACCGGATACAAAGAGGCATGTCCGTAGCGGAGATTGTACACCGCACTGGATGAAGTAAGTGGGCCTTCGCTGCCGGTGAAGATCGATCGCATCAGCTTTAGCTTGGGATTGAAATTATGGGCGGTAGAATCTTCGTTCAGGTAAAACCCAGCAAAGCGGCGAGCCCGGCGTACATTAGCTGGTAAAGTAGGGTCGCTCAATCCCAAGTGATAGAACAGGGTCATCCCTTCGCTGATATGAAAAAAATCATCGTGCCGGACAAACTCCTTGTGCAGCCGATGGTGGTAGTTGATAGAATCGCGGTAGTAAGTGGTATTGGTACGGGTGATGGCGTTGTAAGCCAGCAGTGATTTTTGGTGCAGATATTCGTCGCCACCGATGGCGTAGAGTTCCGGCCAATTGTAAAACATCTCGTAGACGTCATCGTAGGGACCTTCGCCGTAGATGGTGCCGTCATCCCGCATAAATCGCGCAACAAAATAAGGAGCAGCTTCTTCCATAGTGCGAATCAGCTGCCGTTGCATGATAGCCCAATCAGGCGGAGGCTGCACTTCAGTGGCTTGGATAATCGGAAGCTGGCTAACAAAATTTAAGTAGCCCCTGTCCTGGGACTGAGCCCTGAGTATTTGACTGCTGCCTAGGAGAACAATCAGTAACAACTGACTAAGCAGTGTTTTAGGGAATTGGTGGATTAGCATAGGTGATTAACAAGGTTGTAGTTTAGGGAATTAATCCGACGGTCGCTGTGCGATAGAATCCCAGGGTATTGGTTCAAAGTTGAGGTTGGAGAGGACACTGTCGTCGGGATAAAAATGACCGGCCTCAATATCAATATTGTCGGGCACTTGATCCAGCACGTAATTGTTCTCAATAGTTACTCGCGAGGTATCTACTTCATCGGTCAGGTTAAGCCATTGTTTCCCGTAACTAATGTTCCGGCGGATGATATTGCCGTCGGGCATCGCTGGATTTTCACGATCCAGTATACCGGCCAACCTGGGATACTGATCGCGGTAAGGAGGTTGATCATAGCTGACGGTTTGTAATTTTTCGTACATCTGCCAACTTCCTTTGGGCTGGATGTACTTGCTGGCCCAGCCTACTCCACGAGCGTCTAAGTGTACTGAGGGAGCGCAGTCAATGAAAATATTGTTCTCTACAATATTATCGTGCCCTCCGCCAATAAAGGCCGACCGGCCCGACTGATAGAATACGTTCCCATAAATATGTGTGCCGCTGGCCGCGTCGTCCAGATACACTGCCATTACGCCGTGTAGCCCCGGGCCATGCAGGTGGTGAAAGTAGTTGTACCGTACTACGTTGCCGCGCTGGGTCCAGTCGCGCCCAATGTAAAAGGCACCTACGTCGCCGGTTTCCTGAGCAATATCATGCACTTCATTATACTCTAGTAAATGCTCGTTACCGGAGAAGAGTACTCCGGTATGCGGGGCATCGTGAACATAGTTATGGGCTAGGCGGTTGCCTACTCCATTGAGCTTGACAGCCGCTCGATAGGTTTTATTAATCCGGCTGTAGTGATGAATATGATTATTCACCGCGTAGTGGTGGGCACTGGTCAGCGTCTTACGGTCACCGCCCGATACGGAGATGCCCCCGTCGCCCACATTGTAAATAGTGCAGCCGCTGATACCGTGTTGCTGCCCTCCGTTTACCGTAACTGCCTGAGAACCCAGATTGCGAATGGTGCAGTTGGCAATTAGGTTATTATGTCCTCCTTCAATCTGAATAGCCTCACCTCGGCTTCCCTCCAAGATAAATCCTTCAATCCTAATATTAGCCGTTCCCTCCAGACGAATCATTGGATCTTCCAGTATGGAAACGTAAGCGGTGCTATTTTCTAATGAAACTGGTGGCCAGAAATATATGATTCCTGAGTCCCGGTCAAGGTAGTACTCACCGGGGCTGTTAAGTTCTTCCAGAATGTTGAGGGCGTAATACTTTTGATCTTGGGTGTAGCCGTACACTCCATGCGGCTCGGCGAGCACAAACTCCTTCGCTACCGAGTCAATGCGATCTACTTTCACGTAAGAGTCAGCCCAGTCGTGGGTCCAGTAGCCGTGCAGCCACACATCTTTCGCCGACTGCCATCGGTTCGGCCGTTCGCTCTCGTACACGAACTTTCCGTAGTGCCGACCTACCGGAACACCGAACCGGGATACGCGGTCGCTACCTTCGTTAATTAGCTCTTCACCCTGCTGAGGAACCGACGCAACACGTAGCCACTCGCCCGGGTTGGGATAGCGGGCTAAGGTCATCGGTTCACCCGCAAAGAATAGCTCCAGAGCGGCCGGCTGCATATCGCGGCTGAAGCCCGTAGGTTTTATCGTTCCAAAGTCAGTAATGCCTTGGGCTTTAAGATCAGTCTGAAAAATATTCTGGTGAAACTCAGCAGGTATTCGGTTTTTGACTTCTTCGTTTTTGAGCGGCTCAAAGCCCTCAATTACCTGTCCCCCGATTAATCGTACTTCTTCGTCAGCGTAAGCTCGGTAGGTAATGGGGAAGGTGGCACTTCCAGAATCAGCAGCGGAGAGTTGAAGGGTAGATTCAATAGGGTAAGTACCCGCTCTAAAGTATACGGTGATAGCTCGCTCATCCCAATCACCCTGCTGTTTTAGTTGCCCAACGGCCCGACTGGCACGTTCCCAACTACTGAAAGGAGCTTCCTGCGTTCCGGTGTTAGCATCATCCCCCTCCGCAGAAATGTAGAATGCGTACTCCTGCGATTGAGTGCAGGCAACTAAAAGGATAAGAAATAGAAAAGGGAGGAAATTAGATACGGTAGTAGTTTCCTTCATTGGTTAGGTAGTTGTAAGCGAGCCAAGTGGTAAAAGTTAAAGATTATTCTACTTGAATACCAATGCTACACCCAGAAAATAGATGTAGTGGACGAGATAACTTGGACGTAAAAACCGTGAAGTGCTCCTGCCAGATTTATTCCATTGGAGCACCGACTGTAACTCGCTATCGTTTAGTTTGCTCTGATGAATTGGGTGAAAAGTCATATTCAGCAAAGGGCCCTAGTTCTTCAGTTCACGCTTATGGATTCAATATACTTTCCGATAAAGCGAGTTGTTTTTCTGCTTCTCGCTAATTCAATACGAGCTTTACGTATTTTTTTCTCTCGGGAGGATGTACCTTGAAATCGACCACCCCATCTTTTAATGTGCCTTCTACTATCGTTTGGTTAGTAGAATGTAAACAAAAATCGGCATCCCAGTCTTTCGGCCAGGCGGGCATTAGCAAGATAGAGCCGCTCACTGTTTGTATCATCATCACCTGTAATGCCTTAAGTAGATTGCCACCGTGATCTTGGTCAGGTATCCAATCAAAGTTTGACCCCCAAAAAACAGGAAAGCGACTATCTTTGTGTTTCATGGGGGTGTACGACAATTTTGTAATAGTTAGTTGGGATGGCAGATTAAGTCTTTTACTACGTTCCATCGCCCACTTTTGTTGAGTGCTCTCAGAGTAGTCATCTGCTGGGCACCGGCGACTGCCCAGCGTTGCCCGGAAAGCTTCATGCGCTGTTGAATGACATGCCGATGGGCAGCTTCCATGGGTCCCGAGCCAATCAATAAGCCCTCCTGCTGATAGGTTTGGTAGCACATCCGGCTCAAATTGCTTTCATAGTAGGTCAACAAACTACGCTGCCGTTGCCGGGCTTTTCCCTGGCAATGCATTAATGTAATATTGGCAATGACGATCTCGGCTTGGTCAGCCAGTAGTAATTCTTCTTGCAAACTAATCCATTAATCACGCTGATGAGTATCTTTGATAGCTTCCTTAGCAAACTCACAGAGCTTTTCTTTGCAATGATAGTAGTCTAGGATTTGAACACTATCAGGATAGTACATTGATATCCTATCCCATATCCAGCGCGCCACGCCACGGGGGCCCCGTCAGCAATCCAGACTACGTTAGATAAGCGGTCGGTAAGAGGGAATAGTTTATTGAAAAAAGCACGGTACCCCCCCAGGTGAGCCACGTAGTCCGAGTGTTGAATCAGGTTACGATTAGCACTTTGGGGGAAGTGATCTTGGGCGGCAAACAGACGAGCCAGCTTCAATTCTTTCCAATCGTCTTCTCGGGTTAGTATCATGCCACCATCTACCATCGCATAGTGTAAACGCTCGTCTACCGTGCGCAACGCATCGGCATGCTGCGCTTGCTGTTCTTCAGCTAATTGTCCGTGGCAATGACACAAACGCTCTAACTGCTTAGCCGTTACGTAAGTACCCGTCAGCTTTTCCATTATTTCACCGGCTCGTTCAAAAACTTGCTCCTGACCCATGTACACACATTGCTCCTGCCAATAGGCCGTCATACGGAAGCCTGCTGGACTAGCACCGAGCACATGCCTGTTGGACACACTAATCTTACCATACTTACTTTGCGGCCGCCGCCTTTAGGTTTGTAGGGTAACGTGAACTATGATTTAGGGCGAATATAAAAGGTTGACCATCAATGTTTTGTATATTTGGGTTAGAAAAAACCAATACGAAACATAACAGTCAACCTTATGGATGTTCAATTTAGTGACTCAACTTACGCAAGCCCTACATTCACGGCGGCAATAACAGCTAATTTATAGTATCTTACGCTGATGAACAAAAAGATGATAGACCTATACGCCCATTATCTGATCGCTAGCTTTGGCAAGGCTACCGCTACTGATATGTCTGAAATGCTTGCGGGGGCGATCAGCCATGATAAAATCACCCGTCTACTATCTGGGCATCAGTTTACCCCTAGTATGCTCTGGAAACTGGTTAAAAAGGCTATCCGGCAGGTAGAGGATGAGCAATCAGGCTGCCTAATTTTCGATGATCATATTGCTGAGAAGCCCTATATGGCTGAGAATGACTTGATTTGTTGGCATTATGCACATGATAAAGGGCGTTGTGTCAAAGGGATTAATGGCGCGGCCACCGTCAGCTATCCTGCTTGCTAAACAGCCGGGGAATGGATATTCCGGTAAGTTTTGCCTTTATCCACAAAACAGACTGGAAGATAGATGCCAAGACTGGCAAACCCCGACGAGTGAGCCCCATTAATAAAAATGAGTATTTTCGGCGGTTAGCCCGACAGTGTGTAGACAATAAGACTGGCTTTCGCTATGTACTCTGCGATGCCTGGCAGCCGTCGCGCGGTTCGCCTCTAAGCAGAATATGATAAGTGTCAAACAGGAATTGGGCAAAGAGTTTGTAATGGCGATCAAATCCAATCGGTTAGCCTGTCCGGCTGAACTAATGGGAACCGAACAAGAAGAATTCAAGGACATCAGTTCGCTAGCGTGGTCGGAGGATTATACCCAACAAGTGAGACTCAACGGGGTGCCGTTTGATGTCTTACTGACCAAGAAAGTCTTCAAAAACGAGGACGGCAGTATGGGTGAACTCTATTTGGCCTGTAGCGAACTGAGCCTTGATTTCGGACAAATTGATGCCCTCTATCAAAGACGATGGAACATCGAGTGCCACCACAAATCGGCTAAGTCAAATCTCAATTATAGTAAGTGCCAGGCATCTTCTCCTATGGTTCAACAAAACCATTGCATAATGGTACTATATGCTTTTTTTCTGCTGGAAAAAATTAGTCGAAAGACAGGAGACAATCATTTTGCGCTTAAACATAGGTTATATAAAGCAGCCCTTACAGCGGCCTGGAAAAAACTGGGTAAATACAAATGTTTTTCAGAAAATGAGGATGTCACCTGCAACACTCAGATCACCTTTAATGTGGCTGCGTAAGTTGAGTTATTAATAGTGGAAATCTGCTCCTGAATAATAAGAGGAAAGCATGAAAACGATAACTCTGAAGACTACAGAAGAAGCATACGATAGATTTGGCTTTTCTTCGGAAGACATTAACTTTATAGGTAAACTCGCTGACACAAAAGTGATACCCCCCCAAGAATTCTGGCAAACTCAGAAGAAAGTATGACCCAACTTAAAGGAGTATGCATAGGCGCTGGTTACTTCAGTCAGTTTCACTACGACGGTTGGTACCGTTTGGGTCGCCGAGCGATCAATACGGCAGAGATTACCGCGTTATGCGATACCGATCAATCCAAAGCGGAAGCCATTGCCCAGAAATTTAACATTCCCAGAGTGTATACTGACTACCAGGAAATGCTGGATCAGGAACAGCCGGATTTCGTTGATGTTATTACTCCTCCGGCTACTCACCGAGAAATCTGCCAGCAAGCTTTTGACCAGGGGATCAATGTGATTTGCCAAAAGCCCCTCGCCCCTACCTACGCCGAAGCGGAAGCTCTGGTACAGGCTGCTCAGCAGTCGGGTGTCCGCTTTATGGTACACGAAAATTTTCGCTTTCAGCCCTGGCATCGGGAAATCAAAAAGCTGTTAGAGCAACAGATAATTGGTGACCGTCTGCACATGCTTAATCTCCGCTGCCGAATGGGCGACGGCTGGGGCGACGATGCCTACCTCGACCGCCAGCCCTACTTCCGCGAAATGCCTAAGCTGCTTGTGTACGAAACGGGAGTACACTTTATTGACGTATTCCGCTATCTAGTTGGTGATATTGATAGTGTCTACGCCCAGCTTAAAACGCTTAATCCGGTTATAAAAGGAGAAGACTCAGCACTAATGATTTTCCGATTCGCCAATGGGGTCACGGGCATCGCCGATGCCAATCGCTATAACGAAAGTAATCAGCCCAACCCTCGCTATACTTTCGGGGAATTGTTGATAGAAGGTAATAAAGGTAGCATCCGCCTCTACGCAGACGGGAAACTAACCATTCAGCCACTGGGCGAACCCGAGCAGGAGCATCACTACCACCATGAAAACAGAGGCTTCGCAGGTGATTGTTGCTTTAACACCCAACAGCATTTTGTTGAAAGCCTACTACACAATCAGCCCTTTGAGACCAATGGTCCATATTATCTGAAAACATTACGAGTGCAGGAGGCGGTGTACGAATCGGCGAAACAGCAACTTCCAGTGCAGATTTAAGCGCAAACCGGTGAGAGAGTATCTAAGAAGCTGTTTGAGTTGTTACTTCGTGCTACAAACACGCCTTTTGGGCTACCACGTCGTTACTTTTTCAATCCATAGCGCTGCTATGCCTCCTCAAAAGTGCCTCGTGTCGCCTCAAAATTCGTTGTTTTCGCATCAAATAATTAACTCAAACAGCTTCTAAGAAAAGACTACTCAAGACTTAGCCAGTGATTACAATTCTTTGATCCGAATATCCCTGTAATACACTTTTTGCCCCACTTGTTCTTCCTTCCAGGCACCGTGCAATTGCAAGCCTATAAATCCTGTATCGTGAAGGTCATCGGTGGTTTGTACTGCTTCAATATACGCAGCTAAGCGAAAATATACCATTTCTTATCTTTTTGGAGACTTTTCCTTCATTTCTAGCCAATCTAAAAGTAGCCTGAATTGCTTTTTGGTAAACTGATTGTAATACTCCGGGGACTGAAAATGCACTACTTCTTCAGCATGATAGAGCGAATATATTTTTTTAATGTTTTTCACAGCCTTCCTGATTTCGCCCAGGTCTGCGTCTTGGTCAAAACGGGGAGCAACTAATAAAATATCCCGGGGCGCTATGCTGGCAATAATTTCATCAAAGTCAACAGGCAGTCGGTTTTCGTGTCCAGCGAAAAAACCAAAACGGGGTTGCAAACCGTGCAAGTGCGAGTATTCGTGGATTCCAGGAAGCCCTTCCATCTGATATGTTGGGCGCAAAG
>JGI12210J13797_10584052_pt1 | contig 14862 bp, 9 predicted proteins | sample ElkSlonscriptome_3_FD_13797 | JGI IMG/M metagenome (IMG submission 13797)
ATAATATTGCCTTTGACGTATTAACTCGTTTACACGCTAAAGGATGCTTGATAAGTAAGGAGATACTCGTATTGCTTAAAAATGGCTATGCAGATGGTGCCCATGCGCGATGGCGCGCTCTTCATGAGATTTCTGTTACGGCAGCATTTTTAGCAGCTCATGGTAGCGAGGCTACACAACGATATTTGGATCACGACTTTGTAGAACAGTATAAAGCTGCTTCTCAACTTAACAAATACCAATCGCGACTCAATGTCTCGGGTTTCAATGAGCAGGAGACAGAAGATTTTAGATCTCAATACGATAATATACTAAAGAAGTATGGGCAGGAATTTAAAAAACCATATGGCTGGGCTAAACCTTTTGTAAACGGGAATTTAACCTTTTCTGCTCTTGAAGATGCAGTAGGTCTTGATCACTGGCGCCCCTACTACAAATGGGCAAGTCAGAATATACACGCTGGTTCAAAAACAACTGGAAGGTCTCTAGGATTATCTGAAACAGAGGAAGATATCCTTCAAGTAGGACCTAGTAATTCCGGTATGACGGATCCAGCTCATTCGGTTGCAATTTCACTTTCACAATTGACTTGTACTTTACTACTTTCTTCGCCCAATCTTGATAGCTTGGTTGCAGCTAAAATACTTATTTCCTTATCAAATGAAATTGGGAATACTTTTCTTGAGTGTAGTAAAAGAACAATACCTGATGAAGATGTTAGCCTCTGAACGTAGGGTAATTGGTGTCCATAATCGCACATTTCTGCTCGCCAGCGGACACTTCACTTTAGACAGAGCACGGCAATTAGCCAATTTCAGGGCATTTTGAGGGTGGCACAACTTTTTCAATTAACGCTGAACAGTTAGCAATTAGCAGTTTCTTGATAGTCCTTTTAACTGCACATTGTTCATTGCACATTTCTAATTGAATGAACTATGCTCAAAAACTACTTTACCGTAGCCCTACGTAGCCTAACCAAGCATAAAGGCTACTCTGCCATTAACCTGCTAGGACTCACCGTGGGTATCACTACCTGCATTCTGATCTATCTCTACATTCAGCATGAGTTAAGCTACGATCGGTTTCATAAACAGGCTGGTCAAATTTACCGGGTAGATAACACCTACCTAGCCGACGGGGTGGATTCTTATCCCACTGTTTCATCAGCTCTGGCGGTAGGAGCTAAAGAAACCATACCGGATGTGGAAGAGGCAGTACGAATTAGCCGCCTTGGCGGTGGTTTCAATAGCTCAGCAATCATTCGGGTAAAGGATGAATTTTACCGGGAGCAGCAAGTGTACTTCGCCGACCCCTCCTTTTTTCAGGTATTTTCTTTTCCATTGATAGAAGGCGATATCAATACGGCTTTAGCCGAGCCGTTTTCCGCCGTACTGACCGAAGAAACTGCTAAAAAATACTTTGGGCGCACCGATGTAGTAGGTCAAACGTTTCGCTTTGCTAACGACGATGAGCACGAGTACCAAGTGGCAGGAGTAGCCGTAGCCCCTCCATCCAACAGCCATTTCACTTTTTCTATCCTAACTTCTACGGAAAGTTTCGCCTCGCTAAACCCCGATGTAGATTTAGCGACTACCTGGAATAACGACGGCTGGTATACTTATTTACTACTTAAGAGTGATGGTTCTCCAGAAGAAGTAATTGCTCAAATTGATGCGCTTAATGTGAAGCATCTGTCTTCTCAAGATATAAAGCGTAAAACCTCATTAACCGCTCTCACTGGTATACATCTGCACTCTAATCTGCTTAACGAGATTAGACCTAATGGTAGCATAACTCAGATTTACGTTTTCGTAGCCATCGCGCTATTTGTACTATTTATTGCTATCGTGAATTACATGAACTTAGCCACGGCTCGTTCGGCCCGGCGGGCAAAGGAAGTGGGTTTAAGAAAGACTTTAGGAGCTGAACGCTCGCAATTGATCGGGCAATTCCTAAGCGAATCAGTGCTATTAGTGCTGATAGCTACTTTAGCCTCATTGTTAATAGCTCAGGCACTCTTGCCTACTTTCAATCAACTCGCGGGAAAAGAACTAGCACTGGAATTAGGGCAAAATTTTGGGCTTTGGATTGGACTAATTCTGGTAGTTTTGCTCACCGGTTTAGTATCGGGTAGCTACCCAGCTTTATTTTTATCTGGTTTTAAACCGGCTGAAGTACTCAAGGGAAAATTAGCGGTAGGCATGAACAGTTCGCCTTGGCTACGGAAGGGGTTGGTGGTCTTTCAGTTCACCGTTTCCATTGTGCTGATTATTGGGGCTTGGGTGGTATACAGTCAAATTGATTATCTGCACAACAAAGATTTAGGTTTTCATAAAGAGCATGTAGTCGTTATTCAAAACGCTAATAATGCGGTAACCGATCAGCTTAATACTTTTAAACGAGAGTTAACCCAGCACCCAGGTGTTCTATCTGCGGCAGCTTCGCTAAGTGTGCCCGGCGGGTTACGTCCGATTGTGCCCATTAAAACCGACCGGATGGGTGAGGGTGAAAAAGTGAACATGGCGGGTATCAACATTGATTTTGAGTACTTGAAAACGATGGGTATTGAAGTAGAAGCAGGTCGGAACTTTGACCCTCGCTTCACTACTGATTCTACTCAATCAATTATCATTAACCGTCAGGCTATTAAAGAACTCAATTTAGTGGGTGAACCGGTAGGGCAAACAGTCCGAATAAATCTAGCCTTCCCCAATGAAGATTATCAGGAGAAGCAGATCATTGGAGTGGTAGATGATATCAATTTTGAACCTCTGTACCGCTCTACCGCTGGGGCGTTCTTTGCACCGCTACTTCCGCTTTATAACTACGTTTTTGTGAAAATTAATCCTGAGCAGCGGGAACAAGCTTTACACCATCTGGAAGATACCTGGATGGCGATAGTTCCCGATCAGCCATTTACCTTCTCCTTCCTAGATGATGACCTGAACCAACTTTATCAGGCCGAAGAGCGGTTAAGCACACTCGTTACCTACTTTTCGGTATTAGCCGTCATTATTGCTTGTCTGGGATTGTTTGGCCTGGCTTCTTTCGCTACCGACCAGCGTCGGAAAGAAATTGGTATTCGGAAGGTACTGGGCTCTACTAATTCAGAAATCATCCGGCTGTTCTTTAAGGAATATCTACAGATTATCGCGATTGCTAACCTCGTGGCTTGGCCGCTGGCCTATTTCCTGGCGAAAGAGTATATGAGCAATTTTGTGTTCAGCACTCAGATTCAGTGGTACATCTTTTTAATTGCTGGAGGTCTAGTGCTGGTCATAGCCTTTTTGACTGTTGGTGCCAAAGCGACTAAAGCTGCTATGAGCAACCCGGTAAAGTCTTTACGAAGCGAATAAAACTTACAATTAACGCTGAACAGTTAGCAATTAGCAGTTTCTTGATAGTACTTTTAACTGCACATTGTTCATTGCACATTTCTAATTGAATGAATTATGCTCAAGAACTACCTCATCACCACCCTGCGGAATTTCCGTCGCAACTCATTCAGTACTGTTATTAATGTGCTCGGTTTAACACTGAGTCTGGCCTGTTGTATCGCTATTTATGCTTTCATCAAGCACGAGCATAGTTTTGATACTTGGCATGAAAAAGCCGACCGTACTTTTCGGGTAGTAAGTCAGTACAAGGGCGAGAGCGGTACTAATTATCAAGGATCAGTTGCCTTTCCAATGGCAGACGCCTTACGAGAAGAAGTCACCGATATAGAAATGGCTACGCAGGTAGTAATCGATGAAGCGGCTACCGTAAAAATAGAGCAAAAAGGCCAGTCGCCTCGCTTGTTTGAAGAAGATGAGATTACCTACGCAGATAAGTATTTTCTGCAAACCTTTGACTACCAACTATTGGCGGGACAATCTGCGAATCTGCTTAGCACACCTAATGAAGTAATCATTACCCAAGAATTAGCTGATAAGTTCTTCGGCAATGAGGTTAAAGGAAAGTACCAACAGTTGCTGGGCAAAACTCTGATCGTTGATCAACGGTCGTTCCAAATTGGTGGAGTACTAGAAAATACTCCCCGAAATACGAATGTTACATTCCGAATGTTGCTGCCTCTGCAAGATTACGTAAAGCGAAACAAAGGCTGGATTTATGATTGGGGAAACTATAGCTCTGATTGGGCTATGTTTGTGACACTGCCCGAAGGGTATGATGCTGATCAGCTAGAAAGTCGTTTGGGAATGTTGGTAGAGAAAAATTATACCGGCAATCAGGCCGCCCGTCGTAGCTTCCACCTGCAACCCCTGCCCGAAGTACATACCGACGAACGTTACGGTGGCACTGATTACGCTACCCCTAGTATTCTTATTATCGCCTTTATCACGATGGGGCTGATTGTACTACTTACGGCTTGCATTAATTTTATCAACTTATCCACCGCTCAGTCGGTGAAGCGAGCCAAGGAGATCGGTATTCGCAAAGCATTGGGCAGTCGCAAAGGACAGATCGTGCTACAGTTTATGGGTGAGACCTTCATTATTGCAGCAGTAGCCTCACTAATTGCAGTGGTATTAGCCCAAGAATTCGTTGAAGCCTTCAATCAGTATTTGTTGGTAGTGATTGACTACGGACTAGTATTAGATATTAGTGTCGCTTATTTTCTAATTGGACTAGTGCTAGTAGTTACATTACTGGCGGGTTACTATCCGGCCCGAATCTTAGCCGCTTTTAAACCTACCGAAGCTCTCAAACAGTCAATGAGTGCTAAGAACACTGGGTTTGCTGGAAAATTTTCATTACGAAAAACGCTGGTGGTTACCCAGTTTGTTATATCTCAACTACTCATTATCGGCACCATCGTGGTATCTAGCCAGATGAACTACGTGCGGAATCGTGATCTAGGATTTACCAAAGATGACATCGCCGTTGTGTTTATCCCTCAGCAAGAAGATCAGAACCTGGATACTTTCCGCGACAAGATTGTTTCTCAGGCAGCGGTAACTGATGTAAGCTTCTGCACCGGCCCACCCATGTCGGGTAGCAACAGCTGGGTCGGGATTCGCCGTCCGACTCAGGATAAAGAAGAAGGTTTCGGTATTGAACAAAGGCGGATTGATAGTCAGTATCTACCCGTTTTCAATATTCAGTTACTGGCGGGGCGCAACCTACAGGACGAAGATCAAGTATTGGCGGCTGATTCTAGCGATAGTTACAATGCACTGCTTAACAAAAAGGCAATTGCCAAACTAGGTTATAGCAGTCCGGAAGAAGCCATCGGTGAAACAGTACTAAATTCTGATGAAGATAAGGTAACCATCGTGGGGGTGGTAGACGATTTTTTTAATGCCCCGCTACAGAATGAAACCCATCCGCTGATGCTCCATAGCCAAGGCGAACACGTGTGGATGGCCGCTGTAAAACTGGCTAGTCCCCAACCGATACAGCAACTTTCTTTTGTGGAAGAAAGCTGGCAAGAACTCTACCCGGACTACTACTATTCGGCCATGTCACTGGACGAATATTTTGAGTACGGAGCTTTTTACGTGATTGAAGATATAATGTACCAAGCCTTCCGTTTGTTCGCTTTCCTATCTATCGTCATTGGCTGCCTGGGACTGTACGGTCTGGTTTCTTATCTAGCAATACAGCGCAGAAAAGAGGTTGGAGTACGAAAAACCTTGGGAGCTACGGTTGCCCATATCTTATATTTATTCACCAAAGAATTTGCCTGGTTAGTAATACTAGCCTTTGTTATCGCGGCTCCACTCGGGTACTTTGCCATGCAAGCTTGGCTAGAGACATTTGTGTACCAGATTCCATTAACCGTAGATTATTTTGTGTTGGCTTTCGTAGCCTCGATGTTAATCGCACTGGTCACGGTAGGCTACAAGTCGCTCCGAGCTGCCACCGCCAACCCGGTAGACAGTCTTCGTAATGAATAATCTGGCGGGGAGCTGGGGGCGAGGGGCTTGGAACTCTTCATACTCCCCGCCCCCTGCCCCAACCCCCTAGCCTTATGATTAGGAACTATTTCAGAATTGCTTTACGGAACCTGAGTCGTTACAAGGTCTATTCCTTTATTAATGTGTTGAGCCTAGCTATTGGCATGGCGGCTTGTTTAGTAATTTTTCTCTTTATATCCGATGAACTGAGCTTTGATGCTTTTCATCAGCAAAAAGATCAGATTTATCGATTGGATGAAGTGCAGTCGTTCCCTGGAATGAGTCCGCAAAACGTAGCCCTGTCTATGCCCGGTATGGGGCCAAATTTGCTCGAGGAGATGCCCGAAATTACTAACTTCACCCGCTTTTGGGTATGGGACAATCTTCTGTACCAGAAAGAAGACCTGCAACTAGTTATTGATCGCACCGCCGTAGTAGATTCTACCTTTTTAGAGATGTTTGACTTTGAGCTACTACAAGGCGATGTAAGTACAGTACTGGATAAACCTAACAGTGTTGTAATTACTGAAACTACCGCACAAAAGCTGTTTGATGATGCAGCAGTTTTAGGCGAGCAATTAATCATCAACGACGACAACTATGAAGTTACCGGGGTTCTCGCTGATGTACCAGAGAACTCTCACCTACAGTACGAAGCGCTGATTTCTATTAATACCGTTACGCAAGAACGCCCGGAGTTTAACGATCAGTGGGGCAGCAACTTTATGGTTACGTATTTGGTACTGGCACCGCACACTGATATTGAGCAGTTGGAAAGCAAGTTTCCTAAGTTTCTAGAATCGCATATGAGCGAAGAGGCGACCACCTACTACACGCTCTTTCTTCAGCAACTTTCCGATGTTCATCTTGGGTCAATGGATATTGAGCACGACTATCAGAATTACCGTAAGTTTGATGGTTCGTACATTAAAACATTTTTTATTCTGGCCTTCTTTGTCCTGATTATCGCCAGCATCAACTTTATGAATCTTTCGGTAGCGCGTTCCACCACTCGCTCTAAAGAAGTGGGTATTCGTAAATCAATTGGAGCGCTAAAGCAGCAGTTGGTTGGACAGTTTTTGGGTGAGTCAATTCTTCTTACCCTGATTGCTCTGATATTGTCGCTGCTCATCGCGGCTGCTTTCATCCCTTATATAAACGCTATTTCTAATCGCTCGCTGTCGCTGCTGGCGGTCTTTGATCACATTGAGGTGATTGCGGGAATACTGATTGTAGCCTGCCTGGTAGGAATACTGTCCGGCTCGTATCCGGCTTTTTTCCTCTCTTCTTTTCAACCAGCTAAAGTGCTGAAGGGTAAGCTAGAAAGCCTGAACCGGAGATCGCTACTCAGAAGTGGGCTGGTAGTCGTACAATTTGCTACCGCCATTGCCTTAATAGTAGGCACGGTACTGGCTACACAGCAGCTCAATTTTATGAAGAGCAAGGACATTGGCTTTAATAAGGAACAAATGATGCTGATTCCGATGAATAGCGAGGCCAATGAGCAGTACGAAACGCTCCGCAACGAATTGTTAGTTCAACCAGGGGTAATAGGTGTGACCGCTTCCGGTCAACGGATTGGCAACAACTTTCATCAGACCGGAGGCAAAGTGAAAACCGATACTTCAATCCATGAACTGACTATTTCTCAGGTTAATGTCGATTATGAATACCTAGATGTGTACGATATTCAACTGAAAGAAGGACGAGCGTTTTCCCGAGATTACGCCACTGACGCTGGCTTTAGCTTCATCATTAACGAATCTCTGGCGAAAGAACTCGGGTTGGAAGACCCGGTTGGAGCACAGTTTGGCTTTGGCTGGTACGATAATGATACACTGGGTACTATCGTAGGCGTTACGCAAGACTTTAACTATAACTCGCTGCACCATTCAGTAAATACACTGGCCATCCATGTGCATCCAGAGTGGAGTTTTAGTGAGCTTTCGGTAAAAGTAAGCCCGGATAATATTGAGAGCACTATCCAGGCAGTACGAAGCACTTGGGAAACCTTAATTACTAACCGCCCTTTCGAGTATTCATTCCTAGATGAACACTTCGAGGAGTTGTACCAAACCGACGAGCAAATGAGCAAAGTAGTCTCTATTATTGCCGGACTAGCCATTATCATTGCCTGTTTAGGTCTGTTTGGTTTAGCTTCCATCGCTACGGAACAACGTATCAAAGAAATTGGTATCCGAAAAGTACTAGGAGCTTCTCTAATTCAGATTTTAGCGGTGCTCTCTAAGAATTTTGTGAGCCTCATTCTGATCGCCTTTCTCATCTCAGTTCCGATTACCTACTATCTACTGCAAGAATGGCTGGAGGGCTTCGCTTTTCGCATCAGTATTGGCTGGTGGGTATTTATTTTTGCAGGGATACTATCACTACTAGTAGCCCTAGTGACGGTCAGTTTTCAAACGACTCGGGCAGCACTGGCTAATCCGGTAGACTCACTGCGGAGTGAATAGATAAAATGTCACTGATGGTGGTACGCTTTGAAGACTATTTTACTAGCAGACTTTTTCTTTTGGTTGTCGCCCATAGATCAAGATAGTAAATAGGCTGACTCAACAGTCATCTGATTAAAAAAAGCCGCCTCACGTTTGAGATAGCCTCTTTGGTATTGAATAATATGTGTAAAGAGCTATTCTACTGCAGCGCGAATTTCCGCTGCTATATGAGTCATTTCATCTTCGCTTATGGTAAGCTTAGGGTTACTGAAATTGGCGTCGCTCATGCTGTTAATTGGAATGAGGTGAATATGCGCGTGAGGTACCTCTAGTCCAATAACAGCAGTAGCAATCCGCTGACAAGAAATTACGTTCTTGAGCCCAATGGCTACTTGCTTTGCAAACAGGTTAAGTTGAGTGTAAGCCTCATCGTCCAGATCAAAGAGATAGTCAACTTCCTGCTTAGGCACAACGAGAGTATGCCCTTTAGTTAGCGGACGAATATCCAGAAAGGCGATAGCGTGATCATTCTCGGCCACAATATGACCCGGAATTTCTCGATTGATGATCTTATTGAAGATGCTGGGCATAGAATTAGGGTTTTGAGTTCCAAGTTTTAGCGGATGAAACTCGGAATTTCTTAAATTCCGCTTACAGAAATGTCTAATACTTCAAACTCCATCGTGCCAGCAGGGGCTTTCACTTCAGCGATCTCGCCTACCTTTTTACCAAGTAACCCTTTTCCAAACGGTGATTTCACGGAAATTTTATTAGCCTTTAAGTCTGCTTCTTCTTCAGAAACTAGAGTATAAGCTACCTTTGCGCCGTTTTTCTTATTCTTAATTTCTACGGTAGAAAGAATAGAGACCTTAGAGGTATCAATAGTAGACTCATCAATAACGCGAGCATTACCTACCGTTCCTTCCAATTTAGAAATTTTCAACTCCAGAAGTCCTTGGGCATCTTTGGCGGCGTCGTATTCAGCATTTTCACTTAAGTCGCCTTTATCACGAGCCTCGGCAATTTGTTTAGCCATATCGGTTCGCCCCTTGGTCTTTAATTCATTTAGCTCGTCTTTCAGCTTTTGCAGCCCTTCTTTGGTGTAATATGATACTGCCATAATTGATAAAATTTAACATCTATCCACCGAAATAAAATAAAAGAACGGCCTACGTAAGCAGCCGTTTTTCGGAGGTTCGATAAAATTGATAAAAAAACGCGCTACCCAACTTGGGCAGAGCGTCGCGCAAAAATAAGGAAATAGACTAGTTCTTCAAACCACGATTTTCAGAGAGAAAGTTCCCAGATTGTTAGTTTTAGCTTACCAGTTACAGGCTATGAGCTACAAGTGTCGGGTTTTGTAAACTTTCGCCCTAAAATTTGTAACTTTCTATCCCTGGCTTTTTATTCCGATGTAGTTGAACGGAGAAACAGACTGTAGCTCGTGCTTTACCGGATCGCTTACTTCCAATGAATCAATAAAATGTTTTATATCTGCTTCCGAAATTTGAGTTTTACCCCGAGTTAACGACTTCAAAGCTTCGTAGGGTTTTGGGTAGCCTTCGCGCCGTAAGATGGTTTGAATAGCCTCAGCTACTACTGCCCAGTTTTCTTCCAGATCACCGTGCAAAGCCGCTTCATTTACCTCAATCTTATTTAACCCTTTTAGTAACGATTGAAAAGCAATCAGTATGTGACCTAACGGAACACCCAGATTACGCAATACGGTAGAATCAGTCAAATCTCGCTGTAAGCGAGAAATAGGAAGCTTCTCCGCCAAATGAATTAATAAAGCATTAGCAATTCCTAAGTTACCTTCGGCATTCTCAAAGTCAATAGGGTTTACTTTGTGCGGCATGGCTGAAGAACCTACTTCGTTTTCTATTACCTTTTGCTTTAGATAACCCATAGCTACGTACTGCCAAACGTCTCGGCTAAAGTCAATCAGAATAATATTGATTCGCTTTAATGCATCGAGCAGAGCCGCCAAATGGTCGTAGTGCTCAATTTGGGTAGTCGGAAAACTACGTTGTAACCCTAGTGCTTCGTTCACAAATTTTGCGGCAAATGCATTCCAATTCTGGTCAGGGTAGGCCACTACGTGAGCATTCATATTACCGGTGGCCCCGCCGAACTTCGCCGCAAAAGGCACTGAATTAAGAGAAATTAACTGCTGCTGCAACCGCTCGTGAAATACCAACCATTCTTTACCGAAAGTAGTAGGCGACGCTGGTTGACCATGGGTGCGAGCCAGCATGGGTAAATTGCTCCAATTGGCCGCCTGTTTCCCTATCTTTTTCAGTACTTCTTCAATTAAAGGACGATAAACCTGCTGTACTGCATCGCGTAAGCTCAATGGAATAGCGGTGTTATTAATATCCTGAGAAGTAAGGCCAAAGTGAATAAACTCTTTATATTCAGCTAATCCCAGGGTATCCCAACGGTCTTTTAAAAAGTACTCTACCGCCTTCACATCGTGGTTGGTTTGTTTTTCCCATTGTTTAATTTTCTGGGCATCTTCCTCAGTAAAGTTCTCTGCTATTGCTCGTAGCTTAGAAAATACCGATGAATCTACTTTAGTTAGCTGGGGTAGCGGCAGTTCGCAAAGAGCAATAAAGTATTCTACTTCAACCAAAACCCGATAACGGATTAGTGCGTATTCGGAGAAGTACGGAGATAAAGAGGTAGTATGCCTTCGATACCGTCCGTCAATAGGTGAAACTGCGGTGAGGGAAGTTAATTCCATGTAAATTTGTTAATAGTAAATCCAAAATTAGAAATTTGTGCGCGATTTTACGGTCATCTCTCATAATTTTGGGAAGGTTTTGGTAAAAGCGTGTTATAGTTCAGAGTTTGTTTAATGAGGTAACTCAAAACTCATGAGTACGTAAAGCCATCATTTATGAGCTGGCTACGGAGATTAAGTATTACGATTAAAATATAAAGAGGATTGTTGTGAAGTTTAATTTTTTTTCAAAGTCTAAGAGTAAAGATAAAGAAGAATCGGAAGCGAGTTCACCAGTAAAGAAGCCTAGTCCGAAGGAGCTGAAGGTTAAGGAAATTATACGAGAAACGGCCGATGCTATCACTATTGTATTTGACCAACCTGACTTGGTTTACAAGCCGGGGCAGTTTCTTACACTTATTTTAGATATTAATAATCAAGAGGTACGGCGATCGTACTCGTTATCTACCTCCCCCTTCACTAATCAATACCCAGCAGTTACGGTGAAGCGGGTGGCATCCGGTAAAGTGTCTAATTACTTGAACGATACATTACAACCAGGCGATACAGTAAAAGTGCAGGCTCCGGCTGGTACATTTACTACTGAACTAAATTCTGATCAGCCCCGGCATTTGGTCATGTTTGGGGGTGGAAGCGGTATTACGCCGCTTATGTCGCTGATAAAATCAGCACTAGAAAAGGAACCCGAATCTAAAATTTCGCTGATCTATGCGAACCGCGATGAAGAGGCAATTATTTTTCGCGAGCATCTGCATCAGTTGCAAAGCCAGATGCCCAAGCGATTTCATCTAACCCATATTTTGGAAAATGCCAGCCCGGAATTTGCCAGCCATAGTGGGCTAATTAGCCCAGAACGGGTTCCAGAATTAATCGCTGAATTACCTTTTTCTGAAGATAAGACCGAATACTTTTTGTGTGGCCCGCAGGGAATGATGGAAAATGTGCTACAAGCCCTGAACGAACAGGGCGTACAACCATCATTAGTTCATAAGGAAAGCTTTGTAGCAACACCAGCCAAACCGAAGACAAATGAATCTTCTGCTGAAGAGCAGTCACCATCTGCTACCTGGGATACCGAAACCACAGTAGGCGCGCTAGGTAACGATAAAGTTCCGGTCACGGAAACCAACGAGGTAACCGTTATTTTTGAAGGCGAAACTCATCGCTTTGCGGTAGACCCAGGCAGCACAATTCTAGAAACAGCAATTGCCCTAGACATAGACTTACCCTACTCCTGCCAAAGTGGAATCTGTACCGCCTGTATGGGCAAATGCACTTCAGGCCGTATGAAACTAGATGAAACCGACGCCCTAACCGAAGATGATCTAAAGCAAGGCTACGTACTCACCTGCGTAGGCCATCCACTTACATCTGACGTAATTATTGAAATTGACTGAAAAGGTTTTAGGTTGCAGGTTTAGAAAGTTAAAGGCGACCCTCTGGTTAAGCCCGAGGCAAGCTGTTGCGCGGTTGAGAGCGTCAAGATTTACCGAATTTTCAACCTCGAAACCTGTAACTTGCAATATTGAAAATACAATCTCCAATCTGATATGAATACTGATAATATAACTATCCCGGAAAAGAAAGATAGAACACTTCTACCCAATGAGTTTAAAGTAACTTCTTGGGAAGCATTAAAGCCTTACTACGACGATTTGCTAGAGCGCGAGATTACTTCTGCCGCCGACCTACAGCAGTGGTTTCAAGATCGTAGTGAACTGGAAGCGGTTATTTCGGAAGACTTGGCGTGGCGTTACATAAAAATGACCTGCGATACTACCGATGAGCAGCTTCGGGAAAGCTACACTGAGTTTGTTACTCGAATCCAACCTGAAATTGCGCCATTTAGTAACGAACTTAATAAAAAGGCGTTGGCTAGTCCGTACCTAGACGAGCTAAAAAATTTGGGTGGCTATCCAATTCTTATCCGAGAATTAGAAAAGGATGCCCAGATTTTTCGGGAAGAAAATATTCCGTTACAAACTGAAGCCCAAAATGAGGCTCAGAACTTCGGAAAGATTTCTGGAGCCATGACGGTGAAGATTAACAAGCAAGAGGTGACCTTGCAACAAGCAGCTAATCGGCTACAGTCTACCGACCGTAAGGTGCGTAAGAAAGCGTATAAAAAAATCACGAAGCGTCGGTTGGAAGATAAAGATCCGCTCAATGCACTGTTTACCAAACTTATCAGCGTACGCGATAAAATTGGTAAGAACGCCGGTTTTGATAACTACCGAGACTACAAGTTCACCGAAATGGGACGCTTTGATTACGCCCTACAAGATTGCGTAGATTTTCATAATGCAGTAGCAAAAGAAGTGGTACCAATGCTCAACGACTTAGCGGCTACTCGAAAATTGAAACTAGAAGTGAAACGGCTACGACCTTGGGACAAAGCGGTTGATCCTGAGGGAAACCACCCACTCAAACCCTTTTCCACCGGGAAGGAACTTACGAAAAAAACCATTGAAGCTTTTGGGAGCTTAGACCCCTATTTGGGAGAATGCATCGCGGTGATGCGTGAGATGGGCCACTTAGATTTAGAGTCACGTAAGGGAAAAGCTCCGGGCGGCTATAACTACCCACTATCCGAGACCGGCGTGCCGTTTATCTTTATGAACGCTACTTCTAATCTGCGCGATATGGTGACGATGATGCACGAAGGTGGTCACGCCGTGCATTCGTTTTTAACCCGCGACTTAGAGCTTACCAATTTTCAGCATACTCCGTCGGAAGTGGCAGAACTGGCTTCTATGGCAATGGAGCTAATTTCAATGGATTACTGGCACTTATTTTTTGAGGACGAAGAAGATTTGAAGCGAGCCAAACGGGAGCACTTGGAGCAGATTATTGAAACCCTACCCTGGGTCGCAACCATTGACAAATTTCAGCACTGGGTGTACGAAAATCCAGACCATAATTTAAAGCAGAGAATGGTGGCGTGGAACCGAATATTCAATACTTTCTCCGATACTATTACTGACTGGGATGGACTGGAAGAAGAGAAAAGCCACCTGTGGCAAAAGCAACTTCACTTGTACGAAGTGCCGTTTTACTATATCGAGTATGGCTTCGCTCAGCTAGGAGCCATTGCCGTTTGGAAAAATTATCGGGACGATCCAAAAAAAGGGCTAGAAGGTTATAAAAGTGCGCTAAAGCTAGGCTACACCCGAACGATTCCTGAAGTGTACGAAGCCGCTAATATCAAATTTGACTTTAGCCCCGCCTATATTAAATCACTGATGCGTTTTGTTCGGGAAGAGCTAGATAAGATATAGTAATGCTTTGAATGATGAACTGGCTCAGAAATTCGGGTCAGTTCAGTTCTCATATGTGCTCAACAATCACCTCTACGATCTGCCCCTTATCTACTGGTTTAGAGAAATAGGCATCAAAGCCTTGGTGCAGAAATTTTTCCTGGTCGCCGGGGTTGGCGTACGATGTAACGGCAAACACTGGAGTATTTTGATAAGTTGGCATCTGTTTTAGCTTTTGCATGGTTTGCACCCCATCCATTTTCCCTCGTCCTAAATTAATATCCATCAGTATAAGGTCATATTGCTCTTGCTGTACTTGGCTCAGACATTTTTCCCCATCGGGCACAACCGCTATTTCAAATTGATTTTCTAGCAACTTTGTGAGGACGAAGGCGTTTATTTTATCATCTTCTACATACAGTATTTTTTTCATATTTCTACCCTCTCCATCTTTTCGTTTGCTAGAGGTAATATAACCTCAAATGTACTACCCTCTTCTGGAG
>JGI12210J13797_10017754_pt1 | contig 14859 bp, 13 predicted proteins | sample ElkSlonscriptome_3_FD_13797 | JGI IMG/M metagenome (IMG submission 13797)
TCGGCAGCGGGAAGGGGCACTCAACCGCATGCCGGAGAACTTCTATAGCGACGTGCGTGAGGTGCTCAAGCATTGTAAAGGCATCATTATTGGGGACCAGCTCGAGCGGCGCAATCGCCTGGACAGCGAGCTGATTTTGGCAGAGACAACTCCAGAAGAGCAAAACTTCGCGTTGCGGGTAGAGCATCTCCTCAACAAAATCCAGGCTCCTGAGTACCGGCAGCTGACGGTGGAAGCGCTAGTGGAGCTAGGGGCGATCGCCAAGCAAAACGACGACCTCGAAATTGAGAGCACCATCGTGCTGGATGTCCTCATTGGCCATGCCGTTCGCTTGGCGTGGATTGACCACATGATTGACCAGAGTCTTGATGATGCCCATTACGATCGCTACGTGGCGCAGGCGTGGAAGCAGTTTTACGAAGCGTCACCCAAAACCTGCGCTGAATATGTGGCCAAAGCCCTCCAGTTCCTGATTGATCTTGGTGCTCCGGAAGAGAGTGCTGAGGATGCTGAGGATGCTGGTGTTGTGTCTGCGATGGCTTCGCTAGACGACTAAGATCTCAGCTGTACAGATAGCGCGGTTATCTAGTACGGTTTCGTCAGCGCTGCAACTTTCTGTAGACTTGGGCAACTTGTCCGTGCTCGCCCCATTCACGCTGAAGAACATTCACATAACGTGAAGCATCAGTCGTGGAGGGACCTATGTGGGGATTTTTTCGTCAAGAGCCTGTGGCCACCATTGAACCGGTAAAGTCGGGCACGGTAACGAGCATATCGGCTACTGACAACCGTATGCGAGTTCACTTTCAGGCCACCGAATGGTTCGCCTGTTCTGATCAGCCTTGGATGGCCCAGCCTGGAGATGCGGTCCAAATCATGGGTCGGCTCAACGCTACGACGCTGCTAGTACAGCAGGTCAGGGCAAGCATACCGGCCTAGGTCGAACCTCTCGCGTCAATGCTCATTGCGTCTGCCTCTCCCCGGAGGGCGATCGCTTTAGCTCAAAGCGAAATGTTTCATGGGCGGCAGAGNACGCAACTGTTCCAATGCATCGGGACAATTGCTGTGTGGGTGAGGAGAGAGCGGAATACAGATGGAGGGGACGGCGATCGCTATCCCCTCTACCCGTATCAGGCTGTACCAGGCTGTACCAGAATATGCAGAAGAGCTCACCTGACAGAACGTAGCTCACGACCTAAGGCAAGTGCCTAGGCGTTCAGCATGCTCTCCAGGATTTTCTGCACAATCTGCATGCCGGTCAGGGCCTGCCAGCCGAATAGGGCTACCAGGGCAATGTTCAGCGTGATATGAGTGTAGCGAGCCCAGTCTTGACCCTTTTGCATAAACGGCGATAGGGATGCCGATGTCGCAATCAGACCCGTCATGCCAAGGCCAACCAGCAGATGCGGGCCGAAGAACAGCTTACCGTTGTTGATATATGTCACAGCCATAGCGCTGATGGAGCCGATCACCATAAAGGCCAGCAGCGCCGAGCCAATCTGGTGATGCTTGACATTGACCTTCTTTTTGACCAACTCTTTGCGGGTTTCGGCATCGGCGGACCGGATGCGGCGGATTTGAAGGCCGAGATAGAGGGCGTACAGCGTTATAACAAGCAGCACCCACATCAACACAGGATGGATGAAGTTGAGCCAGGGTTTAATTGCGTCTGGGATGGATAGGTCCATGAATTTTTTGAGAAAGCGTCACTTTATCCTAATTTTAATCTTTGTTCACATTCTTCAGTGAAGAAAATGCCGCGTTCCCGTCATAACCATAACGATGCCGAGGGCGTTGGCGGCGTCAATGGAGTCTTGATCCCGCATACTGCCGCCTGGCTGAATGATGGCGGTGATGCCGGCGGCAGCGGCGGTTCGAACTGAATCGTCGAAGGGAAAGAACCCATCGCTGGCCAATACGGCTCCCGCAGTTTCCTTTCCGGCTTGCTCTAGAGCGATCGCTACCGCTCCCACTCGGTTCATTTGTCCGGCCCCAATGCCCTGGGTTGTGCGATCGCGACTGACGACGATTGCATTAGACTTGACATGCTTCACAACGCGCCAGGCAAATGTCAGCTCAGCCAGCTGCGCCTCTGTGGGCTGACGATCAGTTGCCACGGTCCAGGCCTCTGGGTCCGTGGGGTGGTCGTCGCTTTGCTGTAGCAGAAAACCACCTGCAATGGGGCGGGTCAGCTGCTGCGGCCCCTGGGTAAAATCGTCTAGCGTTAGCACCCGAAGCTTGGATTTTTTAGCCAGTATGGCCTTAGCCTCGTCGCTGCAGCCCGGGGCCACAACGCATTCCAAGAAAGTTTGGGTCAGGGCAGTGGCCGTCTCGGCATCGATGGGCTGGTTGAGGGCAACGATGCCGCCAAAGGCAGAGATATTGTCGGCGTCAAATGCGGCACGATAGGCCGTCGTCAGGGTGTTGGCAACGGCAACCCCACAGGGATTAGTGTGTTTGAGCACGGCGGCAGCGGGCTGGGCTGCGGGGAATTCGGCGATGATCCGCCGTGCGGCTTCTAAATCCACAAGGTTGTTGTAGCTCAGGTCTTTCCCCTGCAGCTTACTGGCCGCGGCCCAGCCAGACGCTACCGTCCCGGTTTGATACCAAGCCGCTGTTTGGTGAGGGTTCTCACCGTAGCGCAGGGGCTGCTGCTGTCGTCCTGCGAGACTGACTTGCTCAGGTAGGGTAGTGTCTTCTGACGCAGCGCTGGCGCTTTGAGTTAGATAGGTGGCGATGGCTTGGTCATAGCCTGCCGTCTGCCAGAAAGCTTGCTGGGCGCAGCGACGACGAAATTCTAGGGAGGGTGTGGCGTTCTGGCGGCGCTCTTCCAGGTAGGCGGCGTACTGATCGGCCTGGCACAGCACTGTTACATGGGCAAAGTTCTTGGCGGCAGCGCGAATCAGGGTGGGTCCGCCAATGTCAATATTCTCAATAGCTTCGGGCAGCGCCACATTCGGCTTGGCAATGGTTTGCTCAAAGGGATATAGATTCACCACCACTAGCTCAAAGGGGCGAATCTGGTTTGCCTCAAGCTCCGCTAAATCCTGAGCGTTGTCTTGTCGGGCCAAAATACCGCCATGAACGCGGGGGTGAAGTGTCTTGACCCGTCCGCCCAAAATTTCCGGCGATCCGGTGTAGTCTGAAACTTTTTTGACCGCAATGCCTGCCTGCTGTAAAGCTTTCGCGGTACCGCCGCTGCTCACCAGCTCAAAACCAAACTCGCTGACTAACGCCTGGGCCAAGTCGACTAGCCCTGTTTTATCCGATACGCTCAGCAATGCCAGCGGTGCCATAATTTCTCCCTGTTGTGCGCTGATGGACGCCATTGCGGCTCCCCCGTATTATCAATAAGCACCGTATCACACCTGAATTGCTATGGCCGACAGCACCCTGACCAGTATTGTCCGTAACGCCCAGTCACAGCCCAAAAATCTGCTGGTCATGCTGCATGGTTGGGGGGCGAATGCCCAAGATGTGGCGTCGCTGGCGGATTACCTGCAGCTGCCAGACTACGCCATGGCGTTTCCCAATGCTCCCTTTCGCCATCCCCAGTCCCCAGGGGGCTACATGTGGTATGCCTTTCCAGATGAAAACTTAGATCAGCTGTTGGGTTTAGAGCAGGTTGACCTGCAGGAGAGTCGCCAGCGGCTGCGGACCTGGCTCACAGATCTAAGCGCACAGCTAAACATCCCCCTCTCCCGCACAATTTTGGGAGGATTTTCCCAAGGTGGGGCAATGACCCTAGATATTGGGCCACAGCTGCCGGTGGCTGGGCTCATGGCGCTGAGCGGATACCTGCATCGGGCGATCGCAGCCCCCGATGTCCCTGCCCCCACCCTGTTAGTTCACGGCGTTCAAGATGCTGTTGTGCCTCTGCAGGCGGCCCACCAATGTCGGGAGCAGCTCACGGCACTCAATACGCCATTGGACTATCACGAACTCCCCATGGGACACGAAATTTCACCTAACGTGCTCAATCTTATACAAAGTTTTATCGAACGTAGGGGGGTAATGGGAGATAAAACCGAATAGGATGGGAACTAGAACGCTAGCGGTAGAGTCTCGGATCCCGATAGGTTTGTCCTTTATCGGCTCAAGGCTTGTTTCGCTTACAGTCAACCGATGTGTTTGCTCTGGAGGTTCCACGATGACAGCTCTAACCATTTCGCCACAAGACATCGACAAAATCACCGAAGGTGATATCGCTGAGCTCGCAACGCGTCTGGAACAAGACGAGTACAATAGCCCGTTCGATGGTCTCCAGGATTGGCACCTCCTGCGGGCGATCGCTTTCCGGCGTCCTGACATGGTGGAAACTTATATGCACCTGCTAGATCTTGAGGCCTACGACGAATCATAAGACAGGGGGCGCTAGCTTTGCCTAGGCTGAGGCACGTGCTGGCATATTAGGGGTGCTACCTTGTCCAATCCCGTCGCCAGTTCAGCAGCAGTTCTAGGCTATTGCGACGCCAATTTGGCTGGCGTTGGCGTCGCCACTGATTTGCCAACCGCATAATCACTTCCCCGTAGGCCGGATGGGGCCATGCTTTGGCCATGGATTGAAGCGTCATGCGGCGCTCTATGGCCCATGACAGAGAACCGATCCAGTCCTGGGCATTGGGGCCGATAGCCTCAGCGCCCAAAATAGTGCCGCGTTTTGACAGGATCAGTTGGCATTGCCCCACGGGCTTATGTTCTAGCTGTGCTTGTGGTAAAGAGGCCATCGCCTGCTGCAGCACCGTGATTGCGCCATGGCTACGCCTCGCTTGCCGCTCTGTCTGCCCTACTCGAACCACGGGTGGATCGGTGGATATCAGCTGGGGAATAGTCCGATATTTGACGCGTCGGTAGGGAAGCAATAGGGCATTGTCGACGGCCACCTGAGCCTCGGCGATCGCCACTGTTGGAGTGTTGTAGGGGTTCACAGCATAGCCACAGGCATAGATGCTGGGGTGGGCTGTTTGCAGCTTTGTATTGACGGGAATGCCATCGGCCATTGCCCTGACGCTGTCAGGAAGGTTCAGTCTCGCCAGCTGGGGACAGTAGGCCTCAGCTGCAATGACGCCATCGGCAGTCAGGGTCAGGGTCTCTGATTGGACCGATATGGCGCTAGAGGGAGAGGTTGGATCGCTGAGGGTGACGAGATCTGTAGCAGCCTCACGGGATGAACCAAGGGTCGCTGCCGTGGCGATGCGGATGCCCTCAGCTTCGAGCTGCCCCTGCAGGATTTCAGCAATAGCAGAATTTATCCGAGGCAGCAGTCGCGGCGCTGGGCTGGCTAAGATCACGGACAGTCCAAGCCGCCGTAGCGCCTGGGCAAGGACAACGCTATGAGCTTGAGCCCCCCACACAATGATGGACTGTAGGGTGGTCTGCTGCAGCTGCTGTAGGGCGGAGATTCTACGTCCTGCCACCTCAACAGGTTTATAGGGCTCGGCATTGACGGCAACTAGATAACTATGGCCGCGCAGTATGCGCTGGTCTACCTGCACGCCCAAGCTGGGCTGATGGATAAACTTACCCTGGCCAATGACGACATCTATCCCGTAGGTTGCTAGCTGCGCTGGGGCATGTTGCTCGAGCTGCCATGCCGCAAAGGCTCGGGCTTGGGCGAGCTGGTCTTGCCGTGAGGCGATCGCTGAGGCGTTGTAGTTGGTCAAAAGGTAGGCGAGCTGCATTTGCTCAAGCTCCCATCTGAATGGGCTGGCCCGCGAGCTGAATAGTCGATGCCGGGGCGGTTCCACCAGCGCCACCCGCCCACCGCTTTGAGCTGCGCGAATCGCAGCCTGATGGGCAATTAGACTGCCGCCTAGAATAACAAGATTGTAGTCAACAGCCATAGTGTTGTTTTAGGTCGTGCAACAGCGCCACTTACCCCGCAGCAGCCTCAGCATCCAATTCAGTATCAAACTCAGCGTCAAGGCTGTCTGCTAAGGCTTCCAGCAACTGCTGGTTTTCTGCCGGTGTCCGTACCGCAACTCGAAAGTAGCCATCGCCCAACTCGGGAAAGCTGACGCAGTCTCGAATCAGAATGCGGTGGCGCTGAAGCAGCTGTTGCTGGAGCCGGACGGCGGAGCCACCATATTGGACCAAGATGTAATTGGCAACGCTGCTGTAGGGCCGTAAACCGGGAAGTGACCTCAGACCCGATAATAGCTGCTGTCGGGCCGGGGGCAGCCAGGCCCAGGTGCGCTCGTGAAATGCTCTATCTTGGAGGGCTGCTTCTGTGGCAACGGCGGCTAGTGCATTGACAGACCAAGGATCGCGCCAGAGCTGCCACCGACGCAACCGATCGGGGTGGGCTACGGCGTAGCCGATGCGTAGCCCCGGCAAGCTGTAAAATTTTGTCAGCGATCGCAGCACCACCAAGTTGGAGTACTCGCCTACTAGCGGGAGCAGAGTAGGCTGCTGGCCTGGCGGCAGAAAATCAATGAACGCTTCGTCTATGACAACCAAGCTGAACGCATCGAGGCAGTCGCACAGGTCGGAGTAGTCAAACAGCGCCCCCGTGGGGTTGTGGGGATTGTTGATCAATATGCCGCAGTCTGGCGCCGACTCTGGAACGCAAACCTGATAGTGTTGAATGTCCGACGTTGCGCCGAGTAAGACTGGCTGGGGTGTGATGTTGGCGTCAAATGCCTTGAGCGATCGCCAGTAGTCGCTAAAGGCTGGCGTCGGCAAATATGTCGTTTTGGTTTGAGCTAGCTCTCGACTGGACCAAGTCAGCAGCTCGGCAGCGCCGTTTCCTGGGCAGATCCAGTCGGGAGATATGTGATGGAAATCGGCCAGTGCCTGACGCAAGCGGCTGTAGGTGGGATCAGGATAGACGCGCAGCTGGTCTAGGTTAGCCTCAATAGCTGCGATCGCGGAGTCCGGGGGACCCATCGGATTGATGCTGGCCGAAAAGTCCAAAATATCCTGGGGGAAACAGCCCGCTAGCTCTGCGGCCCAAACGACGTTTCCCCCGTGACGTGGTGACGCCATTACCCCTACTTAGGTGCGACCTTTTCTTTGAAGAGCTTGCCTGCCGAAAAGGCAGGTACCCGAGTCGCCGGAATGGTCATGGCCTCGCCGGTTTTGGGATTTCGGCCTTCCCGAGCTTTGCGCTCGCGGGGTTCAAAGGAGCCAAAGCCGACCAGCGTGACCTTATCATTGTCAGAAACAGCCTCCATAATTGCTTCTAATGCAGCCGTTAGGACAGTATCTGCTTCCTTTTTAGTGACATTTGCTTTCTCAGCAATTTTGTCGACTAATTCACCTTTATTCATAAGAATCTCCTTTCATTAAGTTGAGATAAACGGATGGAAGTGGACGAGATAAAAAATTGCCTGCTTGGGAAACCACAGTGAATTCTGAGTTTCAATGCCCTATTCTAAGGGGAAGTTCGGTAATTTGGAACAGCCAAACGTTTAATTCTCGTTGATTTGAGAATTTTTTTAAGATTTTTGGAAAAATCTGCCACTCCCAGAGACCACAATACATGTTTTGTGCCTGTGGTCATCAGAAATACGTCACATTGAGGTGACAATAAATCAGTTAACTTGAACTTAAACTTGAACTTAGTTGAGCCTGCTTTGAGACAATGCAATGGATCGGCAAGAATGGCGCGACAAGCAACAATGCGCCATCCCAACTTAGCCAATGTAGCGCTCAGAGAACAGCTGCTGCATCAAATATAGATAAGAAAAGCTAAATCAAAACAGCTGCGTTCATCGAAATTGGTGAACGCAGCTGCAGGCTTAGATCAGCTATGACTTGCTGTTAGCGCTGCAGTAGCTCCTGAGAATCGGCGCTGCCGGGTGTGTAGCTGTAGCCAAAGGTAGAGCCTTCTGAATCATCCAAAACATTGACCGTCATAACGATGATGACCTCGCTACGCTCGTTCGTCCGTTCGGTACGGCGGAAGAGCGCCCCGACGATGGGTAGATCGCCCAAGATCGGAATCTTGGTTGAACTAGTTTGGTCGGTATCCTGAATGATGCCAGACAAGACTAAGGTTTGGCCATCTCGTAACCTCAGTTGACCAGAGGATAAGCGCCGCTCCGAGAGTAGTGTAATCGTCGTCGTCGCATCTTCGACCGTAATCTCTTGAACCGCATTGGGCTCCGATACGGTTGGGGCAACAGACAAACTGACAAATCCATTGTCATCAATGCGGTCAATCTGAACCCTGAGAATAACCCCTGCCGGCTCTGTCTCGACGCTGACGGTTTGAGTCCGGTCGTCCCCAACACCGTCGGTTTCAATCTCAACGTTTGTCACGACCTCATCCGCTAAGACCACCTCAGCCTGCTGTCCTTCTTGGACCACTAAGGTTGGATCGGTCAAGATTTTGGCATTGTCGTTGGTGATGGCTAGCTGCAGCTGACCCAGAAAATCTTCACCAAGCTCAAAATCAAATCCTTCGCCAACATTAGTCACATCTCCGAAGTTATCCGTTAAGATGTCATCTGCTATGTTAAAGGGGCTTTGATCCCCAAAGTTGATGACACCGATACCTCCATCTGAGGCCACAGTAGTGCCATCAATGCCGAAGGAAAAGCTAGTCGACTGGCGATCGATAGCATCAAGGTCAACATCAATCACTCTGACATTGACCGCAACCTGACGTCGCCGGATGTCGAGAGGAATGAGCTGCGCGACAGCAATTTCAATTTGCCTTGGCGTTCCAACCAGGGTAACGGAGTTCGTCCGCTCGTCCCCAACAACCTGAAGCCCGCGCAAAATGGGTGATGAGTCCTGATAGTCAATGCGCTGGGTCTCGATTTGCTCTTGTTCAAAAGTTTGAGTCTGAGTCAACGGCGGAATGCTCTCACCCACCTCGACCGCGTTGACGGCTGTAACCAATCGCTGGCGACTGACCGCCGTCTCTGCCCCAAGCCCAACTAGAAAGTTGAGCGCAGTGGGTACATCAACCTGGTTGAGACGCAGGTTACGCACAACAAGCTGACGGGCTTCGTTGGGAAGGCGTGGCCCCGCAAAAATGGTGCGGCCAAACCGACTGGCATCAAGGCCTGACAACCGCAGGACGTAGTTGAACACGTCCTGAATCGGCTCGTTCTCAATGTCAAGAGAAATTGTAATATCCTCTTGGTCAATGTCGGCTTCTGGATCGCCGGTAAACGCGAGGTTGAGCCCCGCGGCGCGGGCCAGTAAAGATAGCACCTCACGGACGGGAGCATCGCGCAGAACCAGACGAGGCAGGACCTCAGATGTTCCGAGGGAAATAGTCGCGGGGGATGGATCAATGCTGGTGACGGCGATGTCACCGACTGGCGGCGCGATCGCCCGTGGGAGAACTGGCGGCGCAGTGGCGATGGGGGCAGGGGAAACCTCCACACCATCGATTCTGACGTCAGGGTCCGGAACGAGAATGTCTATGTCATCATCAGGACCAGCCGGTTCTAGCTCTAGGTCTGGCTCTTGGGCCACAATTTCTGGCTCTGGCAACGGCGCTGATGGCTGCACAGGATCCACAACGACGGGAACAGGCTCAGCATCAGAGGCCACAGCTGTTGCAAAGTCGAACACGATCGCGTCGTCTGTTTGACGAACCTGCCCAACCGGTAGTGACGCTTCACCAGCAACCACAACACGAACGCTGTTGGCGTCAAGCTGAGATACCGTAACCGATGCAATATCCGAGGCTGGGTTGTTGACCGTGAAATCACCGCCGTCAGGCAACCTAAGCTCGGTATTGATTAAATCAGCCACCAGCGTGTTATCGCGGCTGACCGTAAAGATCTGAGGCCGACTACCGCTGTCGCTGGCTAAGACAACCTCAATCCCCTCACCCGTCTGTCGAATAGCGACGTCATTGATTACCGCAACTGACTGGGCCGACGCAGCTGTTGACATTATGGCCACTGCTGCACAACTGCTCAGGGCACCAAGCCCGATACCACTTAATCCGGGATGCCGTTTCACCGTTCTCTCCTCCAATTGGAAAATTGCTTATATCCGTCGGGCTGGCGACTGTCGCTAGCCCCCTGCATTACTCTGATGCCCCTTCGTCAGCACCACCTGACTCACCCCCAGCATCTGCGGCACCTTCTTCGCCTTCTGTTGCAGATACTTCAGCCGTCGCCTCCGGTGACGCAGGCAGCAGGGCATCCAATCTGAATGCCGTATTCAGCCGCGTTTGTGGCGGAGCGGAGGCGTTAATGTTGCCCTGCTGGTCGATCTGTACGACCTGGTCAGCGGTTTCCAAATCGCTGTCAAATTCCTGAATGATCAGCAAAGGCTGCAGCCGCTCTACGTTCCGTAAAATTGACTGTGTTTGAGCAAAGCTTCCGGCAAGCTCAACATTGTAGACGCGCCGCTCTAGTCTACCGTTGACGCTCTCTCCTAAAGAGCTATCCTGCACCAGCCCAGATGAATCCTCATCCACTTCAAACGTCACCAGCTCAGCCCGCCGATCCTCGTCGACAATGCCTGCATTGACGGACTGCACCCGCTGGTTTAGGTCATATAGCAGAGTTTCAAGGTTTTCTTCGTTGGCAAACAAAGCCAGTACATCGGCCTGAAGCTGCTCGGCCTGGGCCAATCGAGCCCTTGCGGCAGCAATTTCTCGCTGGGTTTCCTCTGGGTTTTGAATTCGCTCTTCTTGTTCTGCCACCTCCTGGTTGAGCTGCTGATACTGGGCTACCTTGGGCCTGATCAAGGTGAGAAGGAGGTAGACCGTCAGAGCAACACCAACAACAGCAGCGATCGCCCCCAGGATCCTAGGAGTTAGCTCGACGCCAAAGGCTACCGGGTAGCTAGGTTCGCTTGGGTAATATTGCTCGTCATCGGAGTAATCGCTTACGGTCATTATTCAAATGCTCCTCTGTCTCGTAGGGCCTGAATTCTAGAGGTTAGTCCAACCGCGAGGGTGCTCTCTAGCTCTGCCAACAGCTGAGAGGCCGGTAAATCCGTCAATGTTGATGAGATGGTGTATTCAACCACCTGGGGAACGCGGACGTCAACCTCAGATGATGCTCCCTCGGGGAGCTCGAAATCTACCGGATAATCTGTCAAGGTAGCACTCTCTAAATTAGTGGTTTCCGCATCGACGAATGGCGATCGCTTCAGCACTAAGACAAAATCACTGACGTCATCAAACGAGACGGCGTAACCAGAGATGGCGACCTGTTGACCGTCTTCGCCGTCTCCCTGCTCAACACCAGAAATCTGGACATCGCTTGGAACGCTGTCCTGAATGCTCTGAAGCAGCGCCGACCAGGGCTTTATCTCATCAAATACGGTGACTAGCGCTCTAGCGTCATCTTCCGCCTGCTGCGCCCGCTGCCGGGCAGTTTCCAGCTCCTGTTGTGTCGATTGCTGGGCAATGAGCTGTGCTTCGAGCTCGTCCCGCCGCGTTTCTAGGGTGTTGTTGAGGCTGTTGAGCACAAGCCACCCGGCACCCACTAGAACCAAAGGCACTAGACCGACAATAGCGCCCATGATAGCGGGTCGCCAGTTTGATTGTTCTCTTACCGCAGGTGCCGATGTGTCGGTTTGCTCTGTGCTCTGGGTCGTGCGATCGTTTAAAAAATTGATGTCAAGGCCGTACATAATCTACCAAGCCTCCCGTAATCCCAAGCCAATAACAACTCCTAGACCGGGGCGTTGAATATCAAGATCCTCGCCTTCTACCTCTAACGCGAGGGTCGATATCGGATCGATTTGCGTTGCGGGCAGGCTCAACCGCTGGGAAAAGAATTCGTCCAACTGTCCGATTGCCGCCCCAGGTCCGGATAGCATCAGCTGAGCGACTTCGAGCTCTTCGCCCTGATTTAGATAAAAGTCGATAGAGCGCCGCAGCTCGTCGGCAAGCTCTCCCAGGACACGAATCATCGCTACTGTTCCAGGGTTCGTTGCAGCGCCCATCTGCGGCACGCCAACGCTATCCATGGGGGCCACGGGAATGGTCATCCCTTGGAGCTGCCCAGTATCACGGGTTGGTTTGAGGTTCATTGCATGACGGAGCGCGGAATGAATTTGATGGGTTCCGATGGGCACAGTCCGAGAGAAGTGGGGCACTCCGTCTAAAACGATAGAAATCTCGGTATTCTCAAACTCAATGTCTACTATGGCTACTGCCTCTTGAGGCGTAAATTGCCGCAGCTGCTCCCGAATTGTTCGGATCAACGAAAAGCTGGATATCTCAAGAATATCGACATCTAGCCCAGCCTGCTGGAAGGTCATCAGGTAGTTGTCGGTGACCTCTTTTTGGGTGGCCACCAATAAAACCTGAACCTTCTCGATGCCGTCTTCGTCAACGAAGAAGCCGAGCTTTTGATAGTCTACGTCAGCTTCCTCCCTCGGGAAGGGAAGATATAGCCCTGCTTCTTGGTTCAGAACCATTTCTCGCAGCTCATTGTCGTCTAGCTCTGCCGGAACGGGGATGATCCGGGTCACCGTATCTCGCCCTCCCGGAATCGCCGTAGCAACGACGTTGGCATTGAGCTTATGTTCTGCGAACAGCTCCTGAATGAGATCCGCCATGGTTGGCGGATCCAGTATCTGCCCCTCGTGGAAGACTCCCTCGGGCACTTCGGCAGAGGCAAGCTGAGTCAGGCGAAACGACTGTCCCTTGCGCCTAACTTGAGCTACATTGATCCGATCGGGGGTCAGTTCAACACCGATGCCTTTCGACTTGCTTGAAAAGAGATTAGAGAGAAAACTCACGGCAATATATTACTTGCTTTAGTGAACCCAAGACCAATTGCACAACTCTACACCAACCCTGAATCAGATACGCAGCCAATAACTGCTCGAAATCTTATCACTATCTATCTAATTACAAAAGACTAATTACAAAAGATATTACCCACGTTTGCGCAAAACTCGATCGCGATGCAAGATGCTGGGATACAAAGCGTAACGCTAATTTAGCGCACAATGGGCTGTTGGAAAAGGAATAGGTCGCGATCGCAGAGGCCATCGCCCCGTAGCCTGCTGTAGTTCTGCATAACATAACCAAAAACGGGGGAACAACAAAAAAGTTCCCCCGTCTATGTCTCTATCGAACTGATGCCGCGATCGCTGCCTTAGCGGATATATTCTTTGAGGATGCTGTTGCGATTTGGATGACGCAGTTTGCGCAGCGCCTTAGCCTCAATTTGCCGAATTCTTTCCCGAGTCACGTTGAAAATTTGGCCAATTTCTTCCAGCGTCTTCATGCGCCCGTCGTCTAGCCCGTAGCGCAGGCGCAGCACGTCTCGCTCCCTTGGGCTAAGCGTGTCGAGGACGCTCTCTAGGTCTTCCCTCAGCAGGTTCTTCGAGACCTGATCTTCTGGCGTCTCACCATCTGACTCAATAAAGTCACCAAGGCGCGAGTCTTCTTCCTTACCAATGGGGGTTTCTAAAGAGATGGGAAGCTGGGCCGACTTGGCGATGAAGCGAAGCTTCTCGATGGTCATCTCCATGCGGGTGGCAATCTCTTCCTCAGTGGGTTTTCGTCCCATCTCTTGGGAGAGCAGCTTGGTGGTTTTCTTGATACGGGAAATGGTTTCATATAGGTGGACCGGTAGCCGGATGGTGCGAGACTGGTCGGCGATGGCACGGGTAATGGCCTGTCGAATCCACCAGGTCGCGTAGGTCGAGAACTTGTAGCCCTTCTCGTGATCAAATTTTTCCGCTGCTCGGATCAGCCCCAAGCTGCCTTCTTGAATCAGATCCTGGAACGAGAGACCTCGATTCATGTACTTTTTGGCGATGGAGACCACGAGCCTCAGGTTGGATTGAACCATTTTGTCCTTAGCGCGACGCCCTAGGTGCAGGCGGCGACGAAAGGCGGGCAGACTCATTTCCATCTTTTCCGCCCAGTCCGCATCCGTGGGGCATCGGTCAAGGTCTTCGGCGAGCTGTTCGCGAACGCGCTCTAGCTCCAGCAGATCCGCAATCTTACGGGCAAGCTCGATTTCTTCATCAGCTCTCAGAAGCCGGATTCGGCCAATTTCCTGAAGATAAAGGCGAATGGAATCTTCTGTGTAGTGCTTCTTTTTCGCCTGAACCTTGCGCGATGCACGGCCCTTTGTTTTGCCCTTTTTGTCGGCTAAAGCCGCCCCAGGCTTGGAATCACCAGACAATCCTGTTTCCCCACTTGCTCTAGACTGGTCGCCAACCAGCTTAGAACGATCCATATCCAATGCATTCTTTGCTTGGGTCATGCCGCGTTCCTCATTTTCCTAAATCAAGACAGTAAAAGCCACTACACATCAGTAGATGCCACAAGTTTAGCCAAAGATTGAGAGGGTCACCACATTTTTTAGCAACCTGCGGCGCGTTCAACGCACAGCCCTTCAACAATGGCACATTGACAACAATGGCATGACATCAAATCTGGCTCATGATTCCAATCCCTTGGAGTGTTGCCAAATCGCTCCGGGTCACAGAATACATAAGATAGTGTAGCGAAGACCTCCCGAAATTGCCTTGAATCTGATGCGATCGCTAGTTCTGCAGGCTTCTAAATAACTTCTACCGGGCAGCAGGCCGTAGAATAGACCTCTGTGTGCCTGTCCTAGCGCGTACTTTTGCCGTCGTAAGACCTAGCGAAACCGCGTTTGAATGGGCCAATGACGTTTTGTAACGAAAGTAATGGNCAAGCGAAAACGCTACCCCCATCTCCTGGGTTCGAAGTGGACAGCCCAGCAGCAGCAGTGGGGATGGCGGCATTTCCAAGTTGCAAATCGCAAAGATGACGGTCGGTGGGTATTCGCGGAGATGGTGGCGTCTTGCGACCCATCGGTTCGCTTTTGGCTCAATGCGCAGTCTCTCAAAGATAGAGACCTGTGGCGAGCGGGCTGGCAACCCTTGAATGCTGCTGCGTCGGCCTCGCCCGACGACGACTGAATATTCAGTTTTGAC
>JGI12210J13797_11283320_pt1 | contig 14858 bp, 8 predicted proteins | sample ElkSlonscriptome_3_FD_13797 | JGI IMG/M metagenome (IMG submission 13797)
TCGCACTGGAGCTTCGCCGTCCTTGTCCCGGCCATGTGGTGGACAGCCGAGAATTCCGAATGGGGCTGGCACCGGCGGCTCGGGCTTGTCCTGTTCGGGATTGTGACGCTGCGAATCCTGTGGGGCTTCATCGGCCCGCGAACCGCGCGCTTTGGTGATTTCGTGCGGGGGCCTAGCAGCGTGCTCGCCTATTTCCGGGGGAAACTGTCCGGGGGCGCGCGGCGGGTGGGGCACAACCCGGCGGGCGGTTACAGCGTGCTCGCGCTGCTGCTGGTGATGCTGGCGCAGGCGTCAATGGGGCTGTTTGCGGGCGATCCCTTCGACGGGATGACCGGGCCGCTGCGGCCGTTGGTCGGGGTGATGACGGCCGATACCATCACCGACCTGCACGAGACCTTCTTCTGGGTGATCGTCGGCTTCGTCGCGCTGCACATCGTGGCGATCGTCTTCTACGAGGCAGTCCAGCGCGAGCGGCTGGTGGGCGCGATGGTGACCGGGCGGCGGCGGGTTCCCGCGGGGGTGGAGGGGATCGGTGGCTTGCCGTGGGGAAGGGCGCTCGCGGCGGTGCTGCTGGCGGGCGGATTCGCCTTCTGGATCGCGCAGGGCGCGCCGCCGCTGACCTGAGGCAGGTGGGGCGCTCGCCGAATTGGAAAAGGTGGCCCGCGACCTGCAGATCTTCCTTTGCGCAGAGATGTCGAGGGACCGTCTCCCGATGTCGCAACCGCGTCGCGCGCAAGCTCGCTGATTGGAGCGCTCGTGCCGCCTCCTCGGCAGCGCGAATGCCGCCTCAGGTCCATGAAGAGCGGCGAGACGCAGATGTGGCGGGGCGGTCCTCCGAATTCGGGCGCTTCATGTCGTCAAAGCAACCAGAGGATAAGCGGCAGAGGCTTTCCGGCTGAGACGGACCGAGCGGGACTGAACAGCGGCGTCGCCATCGGCCCGATGTCTATCCGGGAGCCGTCCTGACAGCGCATCGCCGGGTCCTGGTCTCACGGGCATTCGTAGCCGATCAGGTGAGCGATCGGCCGATGCCCTGGGCCTTCGCGCGGGCGAGGTGCGTTCTCGAAACCTGCTTCGATTGCGCGGGGCGAGGAGGCGGGAAGAGGCGAGTAGGAGACGGAACGCCCCTTCTCGCCCCTGCGCGCGTCAGAGCTGGCCGAGCATGTGCTCCGCGCTCGAGACCTTGAAGTCGCCCGGCGCCTCGACGTTCAATTGTTCGACCACGCCGTCGTTCACGACCATCGAGAAGCGCTGACCGCGCTTGCCCATGCCGTAGCCCGAGCCGTCCATGGTGAGGCCCAGTGCCTCTACGAAATCGGCGTTGCCGTCGGCGAGCATGGTGATGTCCTCGCTGCCGCCCGCCTTGTTCCAGGCACCCATGACGAAGGCGTCGTTGACCGCGGTGCAGCCGATCTCGTCCACGCCCTTGGCCTTGAGGTCGCCCGCCTTCTCGACGAAGCCGGGCAGGTGCTTGGCCGAGCAGGTCGGGGTGAAGGCACCGGGCACGGAGAAGAGCGCGACTTTCTTGCCCGCGAAATACTCGCTCGCCTGGACCTGCTGCGGGCCGTCGGCGGTCGCCTTGACCAGGGTCACGTCGGGAACCTTGTCGCCTACCGAAATCGTCATGGAAATACTCCCTTTACTCATGGCTGGAACGCGCGAGTGGTATAGCGGCTTGGTTCATGCTGCCAACCACCGCAATCGCGAGGCGGGCCGTCCGGTGCGGGAATTTCGTGAACGGCCATTCGCGCATTTTCACATATAAAGATAACTTTATATTGCTCCCGCACGCGCCGCTCGCTATGGGCGCAGGCAAGACGGCGGGGTGCGTGCACTTCGTCAACTTACGACTGTCCCAAGGAGACCGCTTCATGGCCACCGCCACCGCAACGCCGACGACCGAATACAAGATCAAGGATCTCAGCCTCGCCCAGTATGGCCGTGACGAGATCGCGATTGCCGAAACCGAAATGCCCGGCCTGATGGCCCTGCGCGAGGAATATGGCAGCGCCAAGCCGCTCAAGGGTGCGCGCATCACCGGTTCGCTTCACATGACGATCCAGACCGCGGTGCTGATCGAGACCCTGATCGAGCTTGGCGCGGAAGTGCGCTGGGCGACCTGCAACATCTTCTCGACCCAGGACCACGCCGCCGCCGCCATGGCCGATCGCGGCATTCCGGTCTTCGCGATCAAGGGCGAGAGCCTGGCCGATTACTGGGATTATGTCGGCCGCATCTTCGACTGGTCGACCAAGGACGATCCCGATTGCACCGCCAACATGATCCTCGACGACGGGGGCGATGCGACGATGTTCGCACTGTGGGGCGCACGGCTCGAAGCGGGCGAGGAAATGCCGCCGCCCGCCAATGCCGAGGAAATCGAGATGCAGCGTGCGCTCAAGGCCTACGTCAAGGAGAAGCCGGGCTATCTCACCAAGACCGTCAAGAGCGTGAAGGGCGTTTCCGAAGAGACCACGACCGGTGTCATGCGGCTCTACCAGATCGCCAAGCAGGGCAAGCTTCCCTTCCCCGCGATCAACGTCAATGACAGCGTCACCAAGTCGAAGTTCGACAATCTCTATGGCTGCAAGGAATCGCTCGTCGACGCGATCCGCCGTGCGACCGACGTGATGCTGGCCGGCAAGGTCGCCTGCGTCGCGGGTTACGGCGATGTCGGCAAGGGCTCGGCGGCTTCGCTGCGCGACGGCGGTGCCCGCGTGATGGTGACGGAGATCGACCCGATCTGCGCGCTGCAGGCGGCGATGGACGGCTATGAGGTCGTCTCGATGGACGAGGCGACCAAGCGCGCCGACATCTTCGTCACTGCCACCGGCAACGAGGACGTCATCACCGGCGAGCACATGAAGGCGATGAAGCACATGGCGATCGTGTGCAATATCGGCCATTTCGACAGCGAGATCCAGATTTCCGCGCTCGACAACTACGAGTGGAAGGAGATCAAGGAAGGCACCGACATGGTGACCAAGCCCGACGGCAAGAGCCTGCTGGTTCTCGCCAAGGGTCGCCTTGTCAATCTCGGCTGCGCCACCGGCCACCCGAGCTTCGTGATGAGCGCGAGCTTCACCAACCAGACGCTGGCCCAGATCGAGCTGTTCACCAAGTCGGACGAATACGACAACGACGTCTACGTCCTGCCCAAGCATCTCGATGAAAAGGTTGCCGCGCTCCACCTCGAGAAGCTCGGGGTTGAACTGACCAGGCTCAGCCAGAAGCAGGCCGACTATATCGGCGTGCCGGCCGAGGGCCCGTTCAAGCCGGACCACTACCGCTACTGATTGCGCCCTGACCGAAGCGGGACGAAGAGCCCCCGCGCATCGATGCGCGGGGGCTTTTTCGTATCCGATCCGCACGGTGTGAGTTGCATCGCGCGCTGGGCCCGCATAGCTGGCAGCCATGGAACTCACTCCGTTCGCTCTGGTGCTGATTGCATTACTGCTTGCCGCCTGGACGGTGGGCGCGGCGGTCGTGGTGCTTCGGGCAAGCGCGAAGACGAGACGCGCCGACACCCTTCAGAAATCGCTGCGGCGCATGCAGCACCTGCTGGAGGTGGCTCCGGCAGTGCCCATGCTGGTGCGCGTCGATGGCCGGATTGAGGGATCCGAGCGGCTTGCGCGGTGGCTCGGTCTCGAGAAGATGCCGGGCTATCTCAGCGAGTTGGCGACCGGAGAGGAGGCAAGGGATGAGGGCGGGCTCACCCCTGAGCAGCTCGACGTGCTGACCGAGAAGATCCGCATCACCCAGAAAAGCGCCGCCCCGTTCCAGTTGGCGTTGACCCCCCTGGGATCGGGCCGCAGCCTTGCCTTCCGCGGCGCGCTCGCCGACCCGCAGGTTTCGCCCGGCGGTGCGGCGCTGGTCTGGGTGCTCGACTTTACCGAGAGCGAGGAGGAGCTCTCCCGCCTCCGAGAGGCGGCGAGTCGCGCCGAAGCGGATTTCGCCGCACTGGTCGGCCTGATCGAGGCTGCCCCTGTGCCGATGTGGTTCCGGGGGAGCGACATGACGCTGCGGCTTGTCAACCAGGCCTATGTCGAGGCGGTCGGCGCGTCGAGCGCGGAGCAGGTCGTATCCGCCCAGGCCGAGCTGCTCGAGCCCGACGAAAGCGGGCGCACTCCGGCCGATCTGGCCCGTCTCGCGATCGAGGGGCAGGAGAAGAACGAGCGTATTGTCGCCGCGACCGTCCACGGGGAGCGCCGTTCCCTGAAGGTGAGCGACCTCCCGCTGGGTCGTGAAGGCGTTGCGGGCTATGCCATCGACATCGAGGAACAGCAGCAGGTCGAACGCGGCTTTCGCGCCTATCGCGAGGCGCAGCGCGCCATGCTCGACCAGCTGTCGGTCGGGGTCGCCCAGTTCGACGGCGAGGAGCGGCTCGTCTCGGCCAACCTGCCCTTCGCACGCCTTTTCGGGCTTGGCGGAGAGGCGATATCCGAGCGGATCGCGTTCGAGCGGTTCTTCGCCGATGCGCGCGAACGCGGGCGCACGCCCGAAGTGCGCGACTTTCCCGAATGGCGGCGCGAACATGTCGCCTGGTTCGGTCTTTCAGAGGCGCAGGAGGAGGCCTGGCCGCTTCCCGGCGGCACGCATCTGCGCGTCGTTGGCCAGCCCATGCCCGATGGCGGGCTCGTTCTCATAGCGGAGGACCGCACCGAACAACTCGCCCTCTCCGCAACCCGTGACACCCTGCTGCGCACCCGCACCGCGACGCTCGACAGCCTGTTCGAGGCGCTTGCGATCTTCGCGCCCGACGGGTCGGTCCAGCTATGGAACCGCAGCTTTGCGGGGACCTGGGGTCTGACCCCCGAATTCCTCGACACCCATCCGGGCGCGCAGGAATTGCTCGACGCGATTGCCGAAAACCTGCTGCGCCCAGCGGACGCACAGCAGATCGGAGCGGTGGTGCGCGCAGCGACCCTCGACCGGCGCGGACAGGGCGGGCGGATCGCTCTCAAGGATGGGCGAACGCTGCGCTTTGCCGGGGTCCCTCTGCCTGACGGGAACGGCCTTCTTACCGTGCTCGACATCACCGATTCGCAGAAGGCCGAACAGGCACTGCGCGAACGGGCGAGCGCGCTCGAGGAAGCGGACGCGGTCAAGGCCCGCTTCCTTGCCAACATGAGCTATGAATTCCGCACACCGCTGACCACGATCGGCGGCTATGCCGAAATGCTCAAAGGGGCCGCGGGCGGTGATCGCCTCGACGGCACTGCGGGGGAATATGTCGATGCGATCCTATCTGCCGTCGAGCGCCTGACCGAGCAGGTCGAGAACGTGCTCGACCTGTCGCAATCCGAGGCCGGCCTGCTGCCGATCAACAAGCAAGAAGTCGACTTGCTCGCGCTTCTGACCGAAGTTGTCCGCGAGCGCGAGCAGGCGATCATCGGCGCGGGGCTGAGCCTCGACCTCAAGGGCAGGCGCGGGCGCAAGGTCATGGCCGACCGCCGCCAGCTCGCGCGTGCGGTGGGCAATCTGCTCGACAACGCCATCGCCGCAACGCCCAAGTCCGGGCGGATCGTGATCGAAATCCCGGCGCCGGGCCCCGACGACGATTGGAGCGCCGCGATCGTGCTGAAGGATACCGGCGGCGGCATGAGCAAGGCCGACCTCGACCGCGCGCTCGAGGGCCTGAAGACGGGCGATGACGGCAGGATCGAGAAGCGCAGCGGGCTTGGCCTCCCGCTCGCCCGGCAACTGGTCGAATCGCATGGCGGAACGCTCTCGATCGAGAGCCGGGAGGGCGCGGGCACGACCGCGACGATCCGCCTCCCATGAACGTGGACGAGCAGCGGATCGACCTGCCCGACCTCCCGGCGATGGAAGAGTTCGGACAGCGCATCGCGCAGGTTCTTCGCCCGGGCGACGTGGTCGCGCTCAGCGGTGGACTTGGTGCAGGCAAGACGACGCTGGCGCGCGCGATCCTCGCAGCGCTCGGGCACGAGGGCGAAGTGCCGTCACCCACCTTCACGATCATCGAGACCTACGATGCGCCGCCGCTGGCGATGCCGGCCGTCCATGCCGACTTCTATCGCCTCGAGGACCCGTCCGAACTCGCCGAGATCGGCCTCGGCGATTATCGCGAAGGCGGCGTGCTCATCGCCGAATGGCCCGAACAGGCCGGCGGTTTCACGCACGAGCCAGCCTGCCTCCAGATCGCGCTTTCCTCCCGGACGAAAGATGCGGAAGAGGGGCGGATCGCGATTGTGAAAGGCGGTCCGGATTGGCTAGGACGGATGCCATGACCACCCTTCCTGACGGGCTGCACGATTTCCTCCGCGAGGCGGGGTGGGGCGATGCGGCGATCGATCCCCTGCCCGGCGATGCATCCTTCAGGCGCTATTTCCGCCTGCGCGAAAACGGGCGCGGGGCAATGTTGATGCACGCGCCGCCTCCCTACGAGGATCCGAAGCCCTTCCTGGATGTGGCGGAGTACCTCACTCAACAGGGAATGCGCGCGCCCGCGATACACCATGCCCATGCAGGTGAGGGCTGGGTGCTGCTGGAGGATTTCGGCGACGACCGGATGCGCGACTGGCTCGATGCCCGGCCGGAGGACGAGGAAGCGGCCTACGAGGCAGCGGTGGATGCGCTGGTCGACCTTCACGGCAAACCGCCGGGCCCTTTTGCCGCCTACGACATGGATGCGTATCTGCGCGAAGTGCGCCTGTTCACCGAATGGTATGTGCCTGCCATGGGCCTCGACGTCGATGAGGCCGCGCACGAAGGGGTCTGGCGCGAGGCGCTCGAGCCTCTGCTCGACCGTCAGGATCCCGGCGTGACCGTGCTGCGCGACTATCACGCTGAAAACATAATGCTCCTCGGCCAGCCGGCCGAGCGAGCTGCGCAAGGCCTGATCGACTTTCAGGATGCGCTGGTTGGCCACCCGGCCTACGATCTGGTCTCCCTGCTGCAGGATGCGCGGCGCGATGTCTCGCCTGCGCTAGAGGCGGCGATGCTCGATCGGTATGCCGAGGCCACCGGCGCTGGCGACGATTTCCGCGCGGACTATGCCCGCCTCGGCGCGCAGCGCAATGCCAAGATCGTGGGCATCTTCACCCGGCTTCACAAGCGCGATGACAAGCCGCGCTACCTCGCCATGATTCCACGCGTCTGGGAGGCGATGGAGCGCGACCTTGCCCATCCCGCACTTGATCCCGTCGCGCGCTGGTTCGATGCGAATATCCCTGCCGCCCTGCGCCGCGCGCATGGGGGAGAAATCGCTTGAGCCTGCCCGGGGGCCCGCTCGCCAGCGAGACCGCGATGGTCCTTGCCGCCGGGCTGGGCAAGCGGATGCGCCCGCTTACCGCTTCCCAGCCCAAGCCGCTGGTGCGGGTCGCGGGCAAGGCGCTGATCGACCACGCGCTCGACCGGCTCGCCGATGCTGGAATTGCTCGGGCGATGGTCAATGTCCATTACCTCGCCGATGCGCTCGAGGCGCACGTGCTCGAACGTCGCACCCCGCAAGTGACGATCTCGGACGAGCGCGACCTGCTGCTGGAGACGGGCGGCGGTCTCGTCCGCGCTGCCGAGCACCTGCCCGATCCGTTCTTCTGCCTAAACGCCGACAATATCTGGCTCGACGGGCCAAAGAACGCCTTTGCCGATCTTTCCGCGCGCTGGGACCCGAAGACGATGGATGCGCTGCTGCTCCTCGTTCCCCATGTCAGGGCCAGGAATTTCACCGGGCCGGGCGATTTCTACATGGATTCCGGCGGGCTCCTTTCGCGGCGCAGGACGGGCCGGATCGCACCTTTCATCTACACCGGCATCCAGCTCGTCTCCCATCGCCTTCTGCGCGAGGCTCCCGAAGGGCCGTTTTCCACCAACATCCTGTGGAATCGCGCTATCGGGGAAGGGCGGCTTTACGGCGTCGCGTTCACCGGACAGTGGTTCGAAGTCGGCACGCCGCAGGCGATAGCGCCGACCGAAGCTGCCTTGCGGGAAGCCTGAGCCGCCGCGATGGGTGAACGGCCGGCGCCTTCCGTGTATTCAATCGCCGCGCATCGCGGTTTCGCCGACGCGCTCGTCGCCGGGCTGGTGCCGCGCTACCGCGAGCCGGATGTCGGCCTTGCCCGGCTGACCGTGCTGGTCCCTTCGAGCCGCGCGGCGCGCACGATTTCGGAGGCCTTCATCCGCCATGCCGGAGAGGCGGGCGAGGCGGGCCTGCTGATGCCGCGCATGGTGGCGGTGGGGGATCTCGATCTCGACGAGGTGCTGGGCGCGCTGCTCGACCCGCTCGGCGCCGCTGAAATCCCGCCCGCGATCGAGCCTGGTCGGCGCTGGCTCGAACTTGGCGCCCTGATCGAGGAAGAGCGGGCCGCCTTGGGCGAGGCACCGCTGCCCGGTGCGGCGCGCCTGCGGCTCGCCCGCGATCTGGCCCGGACGATGGACCGGCTGCTGGTCGAGGCCAAGGAACCCGAGGACCTCCTCGGCGAGCCGGTGCTGGGCCTGCTCGGCGACCTCGCTCAGCATTGGCAGGCTTCGCTGCGGCTTTTCGCGCGGGTTCAGGCGCGTTGGCGCACGAGGCTCGACGAGCTGGGCGCGGTCGATGCGCCGACGCGCCGCAATCTCCTGTTCGAGCGGGCCGCACGGCGCTGGCGTAGCGAGCCGCCCGAGACCCCCATCATCGCCGCCGGCGTGACCAGTGCCGCGCCTGCGCTCGCGCGGATGCTGCGCACCATTGCCGATCTTCCGAACGGGGCGGTGATCCTGCCCGATCTGGATCTCGCGATGGGCGAGGGCGCCTGGGGGGAGCTTGGCCGTGCAGGCGCCATGCCCGAGCCGGGGGACGAAGTGTTCGCGCGCGGCGACGCGCTGACCCATCCGCAATACCACCTCAAGCTGCTGCTCGAACGGATGGGGATCGCGCGCGCGGAGGTCCGCCCGTGGCACCGCCGCGGCATCGCGGCGGCCGAGCCCGAGCGGAGCCGGGCGATCAGTTCGCTGTTCCTGCCGCCCGAGGCGAGCAAGGCATGGATCGACCTCGCGCCCGAGCAGCGGCGGCTTTCGGGTGTGCGGTTGCTGACGCTCGCGACCATCGAGGAGGAGGCGCAGGCGATCGCGCTCCTGGTTCGAGAGGCGCTCGAGGAACCCGAAAGGCGGGTCGCCGTCGTCAGCGCCGATCGCGGCCTTGCGCGACGCGTGGTGCAGCATCTCGCGCGCTGGAACATTGCCGCCGATGACAGCGCTGGCCGCCCGCTTGCGCTGACCCCTGCGGGCCGGATGTTCGGCCTGCTCGCGGTCCTGATGAGCGAGGGGCCCGAACCGCTCGGGTTGATCGCTGCGCTTTCCCATCCACTGGTGCGCGGCGATTCGCCCGCGGCCCGCAAGGCATGGCTCGGCTCACTGCGGCGCTTCGATCACCGCTTGCGCCGCGAATCGGTGGCGCCGGGGCTCGCGCAACTGGGAGCCGTGGCGCTCAAAGCGGGCGAAGGAGAATGGTGGCAGGAGGCGGCAGACCTCGTCTCACCTCTGTTCGAACCGCTCGAAAGCGGAGAGGGGTCTCGTCCGCTCGCCGACATGCTCGATCGCCTCGCTGCGACTGCCGAGAGGCTGTGCGGTATCGGGGTATGGGCGAACGAGGACGGACGCGCGCTCGCCGACATGGTCGAGCAATTGCGGCAGGATGCGCGCGCCTGTGGGACGGCACTGGGACCGCGCGACATGGCGCAGGTCGTGCGTGAATGCATGGACGAGATCGCCGTGCGACCGCCCTATGGCGGCCATCCTCGGGTGGCGATCTACGGACTTCTCGAAGCGCGCATGGCCCGCGCCGACCTCGTCGTCTGCGCCGGTCTCAACGAGGGCACATGGCCGCAGCCGCCCGGGCCCGATCCGCTGCTCGCGCCCGGCGTGCTGCGCGCACTCGGCGTGCCCGGCGCGGAGTTCCGGATTGGCCTTGCCGCGCACGATCTCGCAGGGGCGCTGGGCGCCCCGCATGTCGTGCTCACCCGCGCGCAGCGCGACGCCGAGGGGCCGACACTCCCTTCGCGCTTCTGGCTGAGGGCCGAGGCGCTTCTGGGCGAAAGGCTTGCAAGGCAGCACCGCGAGACACGCATCCCCGCTCTTCTCCCGCGCCTCGACCGTGCGCCCGAGCCCGTCCCTCCGGCTCCCCGGCCCGAACCTCGCCCCTCGCCCGAGCAGCGCGAGGTGGCGATCCGGGTGACTGCCCTCGACCGGCTGCTGGGCGATCCGTACCAGTTCTACGCCAAGGAAATCCTCCACCTTGGCAAACTCGATCCGCTTGGCGCAGACCCGTTCGACGATCCTGCCCTGCGCGGAACGCTCGTCCATGAAATCCTCGAAGCCTGGCACGGCGAACGGGTGTCGAAGCCGGATCTGCCGCTTGTTCCCTTCGCTGCCCGAAGGCTTGCTGCAAGCTCGATCCACCCGCTCTTTCGCGGATTATGGCAGCCCCGCATCCTCAAGGCGCTCGACTGGATCGAGCATCGCATCGCCGCGAACGAGGCGGAAGGTCGCACGGTCGTCGCGTGGGAGGCAGACGGCGAGATGCGGCTCGACGGCGTTCGGGTCGTGGGGCGCGCCGACCGGATCGACAGGCTACCCGACGGGACCTATGCCGTGGTGGATTACAAGACCGGCAAGCCCCCCAAGGCCGCGCAGGTCGAGGCGGGCTACGCCTTGCAGATGGGCCTTCTCGGTCTCATCGCACGCGACGGCGAGTTCGAGATGGACGAGGCCCGGCTGAGCGGAGAAGTGAGCGCATTCGAATACTGGTCGCTCGCGCGGGATTCGAATCGCAGCACGGTTGATTGCCCCGTCTTCGGCTACGTGGATCAACCGCTCAAGATCGAGGGAAAGCGCAGCGGTCTCGCGCCCGACGACTTCCTGCCGCATCACGAGGGGAAGCTCGTCGAGGCTATCGGAAAGTATATCAAGGGCACCGAGCCGTTCCGTGCACGAGAGAACCCGGATTATCCCGGTTATCACGAATATGACCAGCTGATGCGGCTCGAGGAATGGATCGTGACGCTCGGACCGGGCGGCGCCGATGACGGGGGGGGCGCGTCATGAGCGGCAAGGTCTTCCCGCTGCAGGGCAATCAGCGCGAGGCGGTCGATCCAGAGGACAATGTCTGGCTCTCGGCTTCGGCCGGCACGGGCAAGACGCAGGTGCTTTCGGCGCGCGTGCTGCGCCTCCTGCTGCGCAAGGAAGTCGATCCCTCGCAGATCCTGTGCCTCACTTTCACCAAGGCCGGGGCGGCGGAAATGGCCAACCGGATCAATGCCGTGCTTGCGCGGTGGGTGCGGCTCGATGCGACCGCTCTTGCGACGGAACTTGGCCATCTCGGCGCCGACATCGATCCCGCCACGCAGGCCCGCGCACGGACCTTGTTCGCGAGCGTGCTCGATTGTCCGGGCGGGGGGCTCAGGATCGATACGATCCACGCGTTCTCGCAATGGCTGATCGCTAGCTTTCCGCAGGAATCCGGCCTCCAGCCTGGCGCGCAGCCGATGGACGATCGCACCCGCGAACTGCTCGCCCGCGACGTTCTGACGGATATGCTCGAGGAAGCGCGGGCGAACGGTGACGAGCGGCTGACCGACGCGATCGCCGACTTCGTTACCCGCAAGGACCCCGGGGCGCTTCGCAACTGGCTGGTGCGCTGCGCGAGTGCGGGAAGCTTGTGGGAGGGGCCGGGAAGCTGGCAACCGCCGCTCACCGAGCGGATTCGCAGCCTGCTCGAGATTCCGGCAAATGCGGACGAGGAATGGGCGTGCGCGGTGTTGCATCCCGACATTTTCCCGGACCAGCATCTCGTCGCCATGCTGCCGATGATGCAGGGGTGGAACGCGCAGACGGGCCGCGATTGCTCGGAATTCATCCCGCGCTGGCTCTCGGCCCCGCTCGAGAAACGAGCCGCGCTGATCCCGTATTTTTTCGACACGATCCTCAAGAAGGACGGCGAACCGCGTCAGATGAAGGTTCCGGCAAAACAGGACCCGCTGATCCCCGACCGCCAGCGCGCAATCGCCGATGCCCTGGCGCTCTACAAAGAGCGCCGTGCGTTGCTCGGTCTTGCCGCCCTGCTCGAGGATGCGCTTACCATCGGGCGGGCTTTCGCGCGCAAGTGGGGTGAGGCGAAGGAGCGCGAAGGCCTGCTCGAATTCGACGACCTTATCCGCAAGGCGGCCGCGCTGCTCTCCGGCTCGCTTTCGGCTGACTGGATCCGCTACAAGCTCGACCGGCGCTTCGACCATATCCTGATCGACGAGGCGCAGGACACGAACAAGGCGCAATGGGACATCATCGATGCGCTGATCGACGATTTCTTCTCCGGCGAAGGCGCGCATGGCGACCGGCTGCGCACGATCTTCACCGTGGGCGATTACAAGCAGGCGATCTTCGGTTTCCAGGGTACCAGCCCCGAGAACTTCGCGCGCGCCAAGGACCGGGTGCGGGCGCGGATCGAGACTGCGAAGGCCAATATCGAGGGGATGCGGACCAATCGCCGCATGCCGCGCTTTCGCGATCTCGATCTTGGCCAGTCCTATCGCACCTCGCGCCCCGTGCTCGATTTCGTGAATGAAGCGATCCTGACGCTCGGGCACGCGTCCTTCGGGCTCGACACCGCGCCGGGAGATCACGTGGGCGCCGAACGGCCCGGTCTCGTGACCCTGTGGCAGCCGGTGCGGGCGGCCGATGCTGCCGGGGAGCCTGTTGGCGAACCGCAGGAGGACGGAGAGCAAAACTGGCTCCCGCGGCATGACACACTGCTTGCGGAGAAGATCGCCTCGCAGGTCGAGCGCTGGGTCAAGGGGAGCGAGCCTTTCGTGCTCGCCAAGGGAGAGGCACCGCGCCATGCCGGAGCGGGGGATGTCCTGGTGCTTGTGCGAAAACGCAAGGAACTTGCCGCCCAGATCGTTGCCAAGCTCTATGCTCGCGGCGTGCCGGTGGCGGGCGTCGACCGGCTGCGCCTCGGCGAGCCGTTGGCGGTGAGGGACCTGCTCGCCGCGCTGCGTTTCGCCGCGCAGCCGCGCGACGATCTCTCGCTCGCCTGCCTGCTGGTCTCCCCGCTGATGGGCTGGAGCCAGGACGACCTACTCGCTTTCGCCGTGCGAGAGCGGGGCATCCGGCTATGGGATCATTTGCGCGGCCAGAGCGACCCATTCGTCGCGGCAAGCGCCGAGCGGTTGCGCGACCTTCTCGCATTGGCCGATTACCAGACGCCGCAGGCGCTTCTGTCGTGGCTTCTCACCGGGCCATGGCGGGGCAGGGAGCGACTGGTGGCGCGGCTGGGGCGCGAGGCGAACGATCCCATCGATGAACTGCTCAACGCCGCCTTCGCTTATGAAAGCGCGCATGTGCCCAGCCTTGCGGGCTTTCTCGAGTGGTTCGAGGCCGGCGCTACCGACCTCAAGCGGGATTCGGGCGACGGCGGCGGGCAGGTTCGCGTGATGACGGTGCATGGATCGAAGGGGTTGCAGGCGCCGATCGTCATTCTGGCCGATGCGACCGGCGAGCCGGGGAAGGGGGGCGATCTCGAACTGGAGGACATGCCGCTCGGAGAGCCGACCGGGCGAATGGTGCCGATGCCCGGGCTGACCGCTGACCAATTGTGCGGCCGGGTTGCGAAAGCGTCTGAAACCATTCGGATCGCCGAGATGCAGGAACACTGGCGGCTGCTCTATGTGGCGATGACCCGGGCCGAGGAGGCGCTCTTCATCGGCGGGTCGCTCGGGCCAAAGCATGAGGGAAATGGGCCGCCCGAGGAAAGCTGGTATTTCAGGCTCGCTCCGCTCTTCGAAGGGCCAGAGCACCCGGACGACATCTGGGGCGCGCGGCGCGAGATAGGTTACCGGGCCGAGCCGCCGATGCCTGCCGGTGATGGCGATGGCGACGGGGCATCGGAGCCGCTTCCGCAGTGGGCGGTGACCCCGATCGGCTCCGAACCGCGCCCGCCGCGCCCGCTCGCGCCAAGCGGTGCGGGCGAGGAACGCGGGCCTGACCCGCCATTCGCCGCCGGAGCGAGCGACGGGGCAGAACTCGCTGCGCGGCGAGGCGTCCTGATTCATCGATTGCTGGAACGCCTGCCTGACATCCGTCCGGATCAGCGCGAGGAAGCGGCCGCGCGCTGGCTCGAGAGGCAGGCCCGCGATCTGGACGAAAGCGCGCGCGAAGAGATGACGGCGCAGGCGCTTGCGGTCCTCGCCGAGCCCGAATTCGCGGCGATCTTCGCGCCCGGAGCCCTGGCCGAAGTGCCGCTCGCAGCGACGGTTCGCGGCATCGTCGTCGCCGGGACCGTCGATCGCCTGCTTCTCGAGCGGGACCGCGTCACCGTGGTCGATTTCAAGACGACGCGCCGCCCGCCCGCCGATCTCGGGGAAGTGCCCGTTTCCACTTTGCGCCAGATGGCCGCCTATGCCGCCGCGCTGGAAGCGATCTATCCTGGCCGCGAGGTGCGCGCGGCGCTTCTCTATACCCATGCCCCGAGGTTGATCGAGGTGCCGGGCGCCACCCTTGCAACCCACAAGCGGGGATTGGGCGAAGCGCAGGAAAGCTATCCGGGCGAAGGCCCGATGCGTATTGAGTGAGCGCGGATTGACCCTAGTTTGGTTGTGAAGATACAGCCCCCTTCGAAGGAGATGAATTATGGCCACCGTCAATGTGACCGATGACAGCTGGAAGTCCGACGTGCTCGAAAGCGACAAGCCCGTCCTGGTCGATTTCTGGGCCGATTGGTGCGGCCCGTGCAAGATGATTGCCCCAGCCCTCGAGGAAATCAGCGACGAGCTGGGCGAGAAGGTGACCATCGCAAAGATGGACATCATGGCCAATACCGGCGTGCCTACCGAGATGGGCGTGCAGGGCATTCCCTTCCTCGTCCT
>JGI12210J13797_10066988_pt1 | contig 14852 bp, 10 predicted proteins | sample ElkSlonscriptome_3_FD_13797 | JGI IMG/M metagenome (IMG submission 13797)
CAAGACCGCCTCCCGCCTCATCCGTCGCTTGCGAGATCTCGGAGTGGAAGTCGAGGTCAAGCAAGCAGCGTAGAACGGCGGTCAGCGGCCCTACAAAGAGAGTTTCTTTCTAGCAAGGCCGGAGGAGACTTCGAGATCGTGGAGCGCGAGGATCCGCAGCCCGGCGCGGGCGAGGTCCGCGTGAAGGTCGAGGCCTGCGGCATCTGTCACAGCGACGCCTTCGTCAAGCAGGGCACCTTCCCCGGCCTGAAGTTCCCCCGGATCCCGGGCCACGAGGTGGCCGGCACGGTCGACGCGGTGGGCGAGGGCGTGACCGCGTGGTCGGTGGGCGATCGGGTGGGCGTGGGCTGGCACGGCGGGCACTGCTTCACCTGCGAGCCCTGCCGCCGCGGTCGCTTCATCGACTGCAAGAACGCCAAGATCACCGGCATCTCTCACGACGGCGGCTACGCGGAGCTGATGGTCACGCCCTGGGAGGCCTGCGCGCGCATCCCCGACGAGCTGCCCGCCGCCGACGCGGGCCCGCTGCTGTGCGCGGGGATCACCACCTACAACGCGCTGCGCAACAGCGGGGCGAGGCCAGGCGACACGGTGGCGGTGCAGGGCGTGGGCGGGCTGGGGCACCTGGCCATCCAGTACGCCAACCGCATGGGCTTCCGCGTGGTCGCGCTGTCGAGCAGCGACGACAAGCGAGCCCTGGCCGAGGAGCTGGGGGCACACGCGTACGTCGACGGCTCGGCCGACGACCCGGCCGAGGTGCTGCAATCGATGGGCGGCGCCGACGTGCTGCTGGCCACCGCCCCCCACAGCGACGCGATCGCCAAGGCGATGGGCGGGCTGGCCGCGCGCGGGCAGCTGCTGCTGGTGGCGGCCGCGATGGACCCGATCCCCGTGGTGCCGATGCACATGCTCAGCGGCAAGCGGATCCAGGGCTGGCCCAGCGGCTCGGCGATGGACTCCGAGGACACCCTGCGCTTCAGCGCCCTGCACGACGTGCGCGCCCGCATCGAGACCTACCCGCTCGAGAAGGTGAGCGAGGCGTTCGAGGCCATGATGAAGAACGAGGTCCGCTTCCGCGCGGTGCTCGAGCCGTAGGCCGCCGCTCAGCAGCTCATCGCGAAGGTGGCCGGCAGCGTGTCGACCACCGCCGTCATCGCGTGGGTGGAGACGTCGAGCGAGGCCTCGAGGGGCGCGATCAAGGTTCCCCCCGCCTCGCCGCAGTAGGCCGGCGTGCCGCCCCCCAGCGAGACCACGTTGGCCTGCACGGAGACCACCAGGTCTTCGCCGGTCAGCGGGTTGGCGGCGCCGGGGATGAGGATGACGCCGGTGTCCCAGAAGAACGTGCCGCTGGCGTCGACCGCCAGGCCCGGGTAGGCGTACTGGTCGCCCACCGGCTCGCGCGGCGCGGTGGTGCTGCCCGGGCTCAGCGACAGCCACTGGAGGGTGAGGTCCGTGGTGCCGTTGCCCGGGGTGAGGTTCACCAGGCCCTGGAAGGGCAGCGAGGGCTCCAGCGGGGTCGACAGCGCGAACAGCAGCAGCTGAGGGCCGACCGGCGCGTCGGTGTCGCCCGTGTCGAGGCCGTCGGTGGTGGTGACGGTGCCCCCCCCGGTCATCGTGCCCACCGTGGGGTCCCCGTCGTCGCTGGGATCGGGGCTGGTCTCGAGCGTGATGGTGTTGTTCTCGCACCCCAGGGCCGAGACCGAGATCAAGGCGAGGGCGAGCCGCGGCGTGCGAAACCAAGGCATGGCCGAGCCAGGGTAGCAGAAGCGCCTCCGAGGCAGCGGGACGCCACGGGCGAAAATGAGGGGCGGACGAACACGAGGGCCGACGGAAGCCCGCGGGTTCGACCGCCCCTCGACGGGACGACGGAGTTCAATCGTCTACGGGCAGCGATAGTCGGCGTCGATGCTGGACATCGTGGCCTGGAGCTCCTCGGTGGTGGGCAGCTCCTCGCTCGCCCACAGGCTGGCGTAGCTGGTGGCGCCGATCCGAGCGGACTGCTCGTCGAGCACGGGGCCGGCGATCTGCAAGAAGGCCCAGTGGGCCTCGGCCTCCACCCCGCAGCTCATGGTCAGCTGCTCGAGGCGGTCGCGCACGACCAGCGCCCAGCCGTACCACAGCGCGGTGGCGAGCTGATCGTAGGCGTCGTCGAGCAGGGCCTGGCCCTCGGCGTCGACCTCGTCGATCGTCTCGTACTCCTCGATGGGGTAAAGCTCGCGCCAGCAGCGAACGGCGGAGAAGCCGTCCCAGATCCGATCGTGGGCCAGCCCCGAAAGCCCCGAGATCTCACCCGACAGCCCAATGCCGCCGCCGCGATCGAAGCCGCCAGTATAGTAGGCCCAGCTCGAGTCGCAGTCCTTCGGGGTCAGCAGGCAGGTGTTGGCCTCCTTGTAGACCGACAGGTGCAGGAACCACAGCAGCGCCGCCTCGACGCGCGCCGCCTCGACCCAGGGCTCGCCCTCGCCCTCCTGGCCGGCCATGAAGGCGTCGTTGAGCACGGGGGAGATCCGCGCGGGGCCAGCACAGCGGTTGGCGTACGTGGTGACGTTGGCCTCGACCGTGCACTGCTTGTCCGGATCGACGCCGGGGTCCCAGTCGGCCTCGGGCACGGGCGGGTAGAAGAGATCCTCGCGCCGGACCAGGCGCGACTCCAGGCCCTCGTCGGTGGCGTAGACCGTGCGGGCGCGGGTGAACGCGTCGGGGCCCAGGTCGTCCTCGCCGAGGATCCCCATGATCTCTTCGAAGGCCTCCACCCGCGCGATCGAGCTGGGGGAGTCGGCGATCAGGTGGTAGTCGCCGTCGTCGGTGGCACACGCAGGGTAGGGATCGCTGCTGGCCGCGCCGAGGGGCTGGTAGTCGGTGGCCGCGGGGCTGCACGCGCTCTCGTCGTGGGGATCGAGCGCGTCGGGCATGGGCGCCTCGCACTCCCCGGGGCCATCGCCGTTGCCGTCCTCTCCGGAGCCGCCATCGTCTGTGCACGCACTCAAGGCCAAGACGAGGGGAAGTCCGTAGATCCAAGTTCGCATCACCCGCGCACCATGGATCGGATCGCCGCCCCTCGATAGCGGGTAAACCGCTGGCTCGGAGCGAGGGAGAGCCCGGGGGGGCGATAGAGGGGTTCCCCCTGGTCGGTCACATGTCGGCGCTGACCAGGCCCAGCCGGATGGCGTGGCGGACCAGGCCGGCCACGTTGCGGGTGTCGAGCTTGGCCATGATCCGGCCGCGGTGGCCCTCGATCGTCTTGACGCTGAGATCGAGGTCCCGCGCGATCTCGGGGCTGCTGCGCCCCTCGGCCACCAGCTTGAGCACCTGCCGCTCGCGCGGGGTCAGCTCCGAGCCCGCCCGCTCGTTGACCCCGGTGCGGGCCGCCCGGCGCGAGTCGTCGAGCACGATCTTGGCCACCTGGGGGCTGAAGAACGCGTTGCCCGAGGCCACCGCCTTGATGGCCGCGACGAGGTCGGACAGGCCCGAGCCCTTGAGCAGGTAGCCCTCGGCCCCGGCCCGGATCGCGGGCCGCACGTGCTCCTCGGTGGAGTACATCGACAAGATGAGCACGTGGGTGTTGGGCAGCGCCTGGCGGATGGCCCGGGTGGCATCGACCCCGTTGAGGCCCGGCATGTTGAGATCCATGACCACCACGTCGGGGCGATGCTCCTTGGCCGCCGCGACGCCGTCGGTGCCGTTGTCGGCCTCGGCGACGACGACCACGTCGTCGCGATCGTCGAGCAGCGCCCGCAAACCCTCGCGAACGATGGTGTGGTCTTCGGTCAGCACGACGCGCACGGGGTCGGTCATGGCCGGTGAAGCCTAGCACGCCACGGGCGCGCACCTGAGGGGAAACCCGGGCCGCCCGATCGAGGGTTTCCCCCCTAACCCAGGGGAATCACCGCGGTGACGGTCGTGCCCTGCCCCGGCGCGCTGTCGATCGTGAGCTCGCCGCCCAAGAGCTCGGCCCGCTCGCGCATGCCCACCAGGCCGCGGCTGCGCCCGGCCCGGATCGCGGCCTGGGGCTCGAAGCCGCGGCCGTCGTCGATGACCCGCACCGTGGCCTGCCCGCCCTGCACCTGCAGCCGCACCTCCACCCGGCTGGGCTGGGCGTGGCGGGTGATGTTGGTGAGGGCCTCTTGGACCACCCGGTAGCACGAGGTCTCGATGGCGGGGGGGAGGCCGTCGTCGGGCAGCTCCACGTCGCAGTCCACCTCCACCTCGAGGCGCTCGGCGAGGTCGAGGCAGGCGCGCTCGATGGCCTCGGCCAGGCCCACGTCGTCGAGCACGGCGGGGCCCAGGGTGTTCACCGCGCGGCGGATCTCCTCGAGGGTGTGGTCGACCATGGTGGTGGTGCGCGCGGCCAGCTCGTTGGCCTTGCCCGTCGACAGCCCCTCCATGAGCTGGAGGTGGATCCGGATCGCGGTGAGCGACTGCCCGGCCGAGTCGTGCAGCTCGCGGGCGATCGCCCGGCGCTCGGCCTCCTGCATGCTCACCGCCCGGGTCGACAGCTCGCGCAGGTTCTGCTCCTTGTCCTTGAGCTCGGCCAGGGCGCGGGAGAGATCGGACGAGCGGGCCTCCACCTGCTGCTCGAGGCCCTCGGCGAGGGTCGACAGCGCCGCCCGCGACTCGCGGAGCTTCACCAGCAGCGCCTCGATCTCGTCCTCCACCCGGCCCATGGCGCGCAGGGGCAGCCAGTACATCAGCCCGGCCAAGGCCGCGCCGAGCAGGCCGAACAGCAGCAGCATGCGCCCCGCCCCGCTGCGCACCTCGCTGGTGGAGGTGGCCACCCAGATCGCGGCCACCGGCTCGTTGTTCACGGTGACCTCGGCCGATTCCCACACCACGGGGCGCGCGGCGAGGGCGGCGTAGTCGACCTCGCCGCTGCGGTCGATGCTCTGGCCCCGGGCGTCGATGACGGCGATGTGCTCGACGTGCTCTTGGGGGTCGTCGTAGGTGCGCAGGTGCGCGAGCATCTTGGGGGAGTCGTACTTCCACAGCAGCGGGCGCTGCTCGGCCTCGCGGCGCACCACGGCGGCGAATTGCTCGGCGGTGGCCCGGGCCTGCACGCGCGCGGCCCGGATGCCCAGCACGTAGAAGGCCACCGGCGCCGAGATGGCCACCACCGCCACCAGCAGGATGGCCAGCGGCCCCAGGCGCGCGCCGAGATAGCTGCGCAGGCGCAGGCGAGGGGTGGAGCCGGGCACCTAGGGCGCCCCCCCCAGGCCCACGCCGCCGCCCGCCTCGACGATCTCACGGCCGGTCTCCGACAGCGCGAACTCGATGAAGACCCGTGACGCTCCGGTGGGCGCCCCGCGGGTGACGAACGCCAGCTCCTTGGAGAAGGGGTAGGCGCCGCTTCGAACGGTGTCGGGGCTGGGCGTGACCCCGTCGACGGCCAGCGACGACAGCGGCAGGCCGGGGGGAATGGCCCCCTGCCCGAACAAGCCCACCGCCCCGCGGGTGTCCGACAGCGCCTCGCGCATGGTCTCGTCGCGGTAGAGCACGCGCCAGCGCGACGAGCGGTAGGCGTCCTCGTTGACCTCGGCGAAGCCGGGCAGCACGCGCGCGACCGCGGCGTGCGAGGAATCGCCGCGCTCGCGCTGCAGCACCACCACCCGCGAGCCGTCCGCCCATGTCCGCCGCTCGCCCGCGTACAGGGCGAGCAGATCCGCGGGGCTCAGCCGCCGGTCGGGCACGCTGCCGTGGGTGGCCACCACCACGGGCACCCGGGCGTAGGGGGTGGCCAGCAGGCCCTGCTCGCGCTCCCCGTCGCGCAGGGGGCGAGAGACCAGCGCGATGTCGATCACCCCGTCCAGCAGCGCCCGGATGCCGCCGCCCGACCCGATGCTGGCGTGCACCACCGGGTGGTGGTCGGCCCCGACGGCAAAGCGAGACGCCAGGGCCCGGGTGATCGGCAGGTTGGAGCCCGAGCCGGCCATCTGCAGCCCTGCGCCGGGCGCGGGGGACTCCACGACCGTGGCGGGCGGGGCGTGCCCGGGCTGCAAGAAGGGCGGCAGGGGCTGGCGGGTGTCGGCGATGACCACCCCCGCCGCGACCGTCAGCAACGCCAGCAGCGCCAGCGACACCAGCACCCACAGTAGGTTCGAGCGCCCCCAGCCGCCCAGGGCGGGCACGAACGGCTCGGGTGGCGGCTCGGCGGCCATGGGCCCGATGCTACCCCCGAATGCCACCGCGCCGGAGCCGGGGGCTTGCGTGGATCGATCGATCGTGGGAACGAAGGGGCGAGCATGCGCCTTCCTTGCGGCATGATTCGGCTTCGCGACCCCGCGCGGGTGGGGCTGACGACCCTGGTCCTGGGCCTCGGCTCGGGCTGCGACGCGCCCGCCCCCGGCTCGGCCCGGCCCCGGCCCGCGGCGGCCCGCGCCCAGGCCGAGCGCGCCGCTCCCCGCTCGGCCGAGCCCAAGGTGGCCGCGCGCCCGGCCGTGCCCGCGGCCACCCGCGCGCCCGCAACGGTCGACACCCTCGGCAAGGACGAGCGCGATCGCTTCCGGGCGGCGGTCGACGAGGGCCGGCGGCTCCACGGGCAAGAGGACTACGCGGGGGCCATCGAGGCCTACGGCCGCGCGCTAGACCTGCTGCCCGACGACCCCAGCACGCTCAGCGAGCTGGGCTGGGCCTCGATCTTCGCCGGCCGGCTCGACGAGGCCGAGACCGTGCTGCGCCGGGCCGAGGCGGGGGTTGGCGGCGACGATTCCCTGCGAGCGTCGATCCTCTACAACATCGGGCGGATGCACGAGGCTCGAGACGAGCGCGACGCCGCCATCGAGGCCTACCAGCGCTCCATGGAGCTGCGGCCGCACCCCTCCACCTACGCGCACCTGAGCGCCCTGTCGGGCGGCTCCCGCTATGCCTTTGGCCCCGCCGTGCACCGGCTGCAGGGGCCCTACGCCCGGCTGAGCGAGCTGTGTGCCGAGGAGCGGCGCCTCACCCAAGACCAGCGCACCGAGGACGAGGACGACAGCTTCGGCTGCTTGCTCGACGCGGCGCGGGGGCTGGGGGGCGAGGCGGTCGACGTGCCGCGCTCGGGCCGGCTGCCCGCGCCCTGGAAGGGCCTGCGCTTCGTGGAGGTGCGCCCCAACGCCTACGCGGCGCGCTTCCACGCCGCGCTGCGCACCGACGCCGGCTGGTTCGTGCTGCCCGAGGTGGCCTCCCTCGCCCGCGGCGCGGTCGATTCCACCGAGCGCGTCACCAAGCTCGACGCCCAGGTGGAGGCGCTGGTGACCGACGAAGACCCGCTGGTGGTGCTGGAGGTCGAGACCCGCTGGACGGCCGAGGACGACGGGCGCGAGGTGGAGTCGGAGACCCACCGCGTGGAGTTCTTGTGCGGGCGCGGCCGCTCGGGCGTGCCCAGCTGCACCGGCGCGCTGCCCCGCGAGACCTTCGCCCGCCGCTGGGAGGCCGGCGAGGTCGAGCAGACCCGCTGGGCGGTGGAGCGCGCGGTCCGACCCGACGGCATCTTGGTGCTCACCGGCGATCCGAGCGCGCTCGACGAGCCCGCCGCCGCGCTGCTGGGCGAGCACCCGCTGGCGTTTCCCTGAGCGCGCGGCTGCGGGGTCGGAGCGGGCAATTCGAAGCGCTCCCACCGACCCCGCCGAACCGCCTCAGCCACCCACCCGATCGGCCCCTGCGTCGTCGGGCGAGCCATCCATCGCGGGTCGCGCTGCGCCGTTGATGTCGGTGGCCGGATCACCCTGCGACCAGGCCGCGACGTCGCTGGCGATGCTGCCCGCGCCCAGCTCGTAGTCGGCGTTCATGAGCAGCGGGCCGAAGGCCCCCAGCGCCACGTTGGTCGGCCCGGCCTCGAAGGTCGCGTCGCTCACCACCGAGTGGGTCACGCTGCTCGCCCCGCCGCACGCCAGCGCGTCGGAGAGGGCCAGGGAGCTGACGATCGAGTTGCGCACCGTCACCACGCTCGCTCCGCAGTCGATCGCGCCGCCGCTGGAGCCCGCGTTCTGGACGATGGTGGAGTACAGCACGTCGATCGGCGCGGTGCCCTCGCTGACGATCCCGCCCGGGGTCGCGCCCTCGCCGTTGTTGGCCACGATCGAGTTCACCAGCACCACGGGCTCGCTGCCCTCGAGCCGCAGCGCCACGCCGGGGCCGTCGAGCACGCGGCTGCGGCGGAGCACCACCCGCCCCGACAGCGAGTGCAGGCCGATCTCGTTGTTGCGCACCCGCGCGTCGTCGAGCCACACGTCGCCCGTCGACTCGATGCCCGTGCCGAACACCCCGAGGTTCTGCACGTCGATCGAGTCGAGGTAGAGCGTGCCCGTGACCGTGGCCGTGGCGCCGCCGTTGATCGCCACGGTGGTCTCGTCCCCGCCCAGCAGCGCGTACACCCGCCCCGCCGGCACGCTCACCGGCTCGAAGTACACGCTCTCGGCGAGGTGGATGGTGGCGCGGGGGCTGGCCCCGATCGCATCGAAGGCCTGCCCCAAGCTGCACGCAGGCTGGGCCAGGGTGGCGTCTCCCGGGCCGCACATGCCGTCGGGGTCGACGAAGGCGACCGCGTCGGGGGGCAGGCAGGTGCCCTCGAACAGGTGGCAGCCGGCGTCGCCGGGGCACTCGGAGTGCGCGGCGCAGGGCCGGCACACGTCGTCGACGCCGCACACCGGCGTGGCCGGATCGATCGCGCCGCAGTCTCCCCCGCCGCTGCACGGCACGCACTGGCCCACCACGCAGAACGGCGCGAGGCCGGGGCACACCGGGTCGGGCTGGCCGGTCTCCGCCTCGCACTCCACGCCGGTCCCGCTGCTGCTGTCGCCGGTCTCGCCCGATGAGCTGCCCTCGGCCGGCCCCGAGGTGGAGTCGGGATCGGTGGCGCCGGTGGTGAGCGGCTGCGACGTGCTCTCGTCGTCGAGCGCGGTGGTCGAGCCGGTGGTCGTGGACCCCGCCGTCGTGCTGCCCGAGCCGGAGGCGTCGCCGGTGTCCATCAGCGAGGGCGGCTCGTCGAAGCATCCGGTGAGTGCGAGCACGGCGGGCCCGAGCCGAGCGAGGTTCCAGCTGGGGGGGCGGAGCATGGGCCGAGCATAGACCCCCCGCGCGGGTTCTAGCTCGGGCTGCTAGGCTGCGGCCCACGAGGACGAGAATGCGCGTCGTCAAGGACCGACGAAGCTCGCTGCGGGTGGCCATCGAGGGCGAGGTGTTCGTGTATACCGAGCGCGATCGCCTGGAGGCGCAGTGCCTCGACCTGGGCATGGACGGCATGCTGGTGCGCAGCGCCTGGCCCACGTACAGCCGGCGCCTGCTCACCGTGGAGGCCTTCGTGGGCGGCGAGCGCCTGCGGCTCGATGCCGAGCTGGTGCGCCACCGCGAGATCGACGAGGGCCACGAGCTGGCCCTGCGCTTCGTCGACGTCACCCCCGCCACCGCGGCCGCGCTCGAGCGGATCATCGTGGCGCGGCTGCGCGCGTCGACGCGGCGCGGGCACGCGCAGGCCTTCGAAGCGGGCGCGCTGCGGGGCTCCGCCGCCGGCTCGGTCGGGCCCGAGCCCGAGCCCGAGCCCGAGCACGAGCCCGACACCGAGCGCGCCTTCGCCCGACCGGGGCCGGTCATCTCCGGTCTCACCGAGGTCATGGAGCGGGGCGAGCCCGTGGGCGGGTTCACCATGATCGCTCCGCCGCCGCGCGCCGAGCCTCCGGTGGTGGCCGACGCCCGGGGATCGGCGGTGCACTTCGATGCGTCGTGGGACGAAGAGGAGGCCGACACCGCGCGGTTCCGGCGGATCACCGACGACGTGGGGCCGGGGCACACCGAGCGCTTGGATCGCGAGGGGCGGCCGCTGCCGCCCGAGCGCACCGTCATCGTCGCCGCCGACGACCTCGCCCCGCCGCCCGAGCCCGAGCGCACCCGCCTCGAGCGCACCATGATCGTCGCCGCCGACGACGTGGTCCCGCCGCCGCGATCCGAGCAGGGCGAGCGCACCATGATCATCGCCGCCGACGACCTCGCGCCGCCCCCCCGGCCCGAGCCCGCCACCCCGCCCGACCGCGTGACGCCGCCGGGCCAGGATCACCGCTCTCGACTCGTCACGGCCGCGGCCGCGGCCGAGGCCAGTCCATCCGCGCGGGCGTCCCGCGAGCCCAGCCGGTCGATCTCGGGCACCCTCTCGTCGCCGCACGAGCCCCATATCGAACCCGAGCCCGAGCCCGAGCCCGAGGCCCCGCCGCTGCTGCGGGGAGGCGGCACGACCCCAAGCGTCGAGCCCGAGCCCGGCCCCGCGGGCACGACCCGGCAGCCCAGCTCGCGGCCCAGCCAGCGGGCGCTGCAGCAGGCCCGGGCCATGCTCGCCACGGGCTCGCCCCCCGGGATGCCCCGGCGCCGACCTCGGGTGATCGTGAGCATCCCTCACCGCACGTACCCGGCCCGCGGCAGGATTCGGGGGCTTCGCTGAGGAGCCCTCGCAAACTCGGCCTCGACGATTGCACCCACTACGCCTCGTGAAGACCGAGGCCCTCGGAGCGTTGACACACCACCGGGCGACCGATAAGTCGATCGGAGGAGGTGGTGATGGACATGACACCGGCCAAGATCCTGTTCCAGGCGGGAACGGGCGACGACGAGTGGACGGTCGAAGGTCTGCGGGTCCGCGATCAGCTCGGCGAGCCCTACCGCATGCGCGTGGCGCTGCGCACCGACGACGCCTCGGCCGAGCCCTCGCAGCTGCTGGGCCGCTCGGTCTCCGTGGTGATCGAGCGCGGGTCGCTGCACCAAGAGCTGGGGGGGATCGTGGAGAGCCTCGTCGAAGGCGAGCACGACGGCCACGACCTCCACGTGCAGGTGACGGTGGTGCCGGCCCTCGTGGCGCTCTCCCACCGCCGCACCAGCCGGATCTTCCAGGACATGACCATCCCCGAGGTGCTCGGGCAGGTGCTCGGCGAGGGCCTCGGCCCCTACGAGCGCAGCGTGGACGCGTCGGGCCTGCAGGCCACGTACCCGGCCCAGGAGTACACCGTCCAGTACCGCGAGACCGACTTCGACTTCGCCCACCGGCTGATGGAGGAGAACGGCATCACGTACCGCTTCGCCACCGAGGGCGGCGTGGAGACGATGCTGCTCGGCGACGGCGAGACCCCCTCCGGCGACCTGCGCTCGCACGGCAACGCCGACGGCGTGCTGCCCGTGACCCCGGTCGACGGCGACCCGGGCCTGCACGAGGACGCGCAGCTGTTCGAGCGCACCTCGTCGCTGCAGCCCACCGTGGCCCGCACCGCGGTGTTCGACTGGCACGTGCCCAAGCCCCTCCAAGACGGCGAGAACGCGGCCGGGATCGGCCTGTCCTCCCCCAACGGCGCCACCCTCGGGCCCGAGCGCGAGGACTACGATCACATCGAGCCCAGCACCCTCTATGGCCACCGCTCCACGGCGCTGGACTTCGCCCACGTGCAGCGCCAGCTCGAGCTGCGGCGAGCGGTCCACCAGCGCGACGCGGTGCGCTGCACCGGTCGCGGCACCGCCACCCAGATGGCCCCCGGCGTGTCGTTCGAACTGCTCGACCACCCGCAGGCCGAGCTGTCGGGCGACTACGTGGTCGTGGGCGTGGAGCACCTCCAGGGCATCTTCGCCGGCAGCTCGGCCGACAGCGCCTACCGCAACGAGTTCGAGTGCCTGCCCAAGGCCGTGCCCTGGCGTCCCCATCGCCAGCGGCTGCGCCCCCGCATCGCCGGCATGCAGACCGCCACCGTCGTCGGCCCCGGCGGCGAGGAGATCCACACCGACGAGCACGGCCGCATCAAGATCCAGCTGCACTGGGACCGCGGCGGCCAGTACGGGGCCGACGCCTCCTGCTTCGTGCGCGTGGTGCAGCCCTGGGCCGGCAACGGCTGGGGCACCATGTTCCTGCCCCGGATCGGCATGGAGGTCGCGGTGACCTTCCTCGACGGCGATCCCGATCGGCCGATCGTCACCGGCTGCCTCTACAACGGGGCCAACCCCCCGCCCTACGGGCCGGGCAGCAAGTCCATGAGCGGCCTCAAGTCCAGCAGCACCCCGGGGGGCGGCGGCTCCAACGAGCTGCGCTTCGAAGACGGGGCCGGCGGCGAGCAGATCTACCTCCACGCCCAGAAGGACATGGTCGAGGAGATCGGCAACGATCACACGGTCACCATCGCCAACGACCAGACCCAGTCGGTGGGCAACAACCAAACCCTCGACGTGGCCGTCGACCAGACCCAGACCATCGGGGCCAACCAGATCGAGACGATCGGCGCCAACCAAACCCTCGACGTGGGCGCCGGCCAGTCGATCACCGTCAAGGCCGACCAGACCCTCTCGGTGCTCGGCAGCCAGACCGTCACCGTGACCGGCGCGGTCACCCACACCATGAACGGCGGGCTCACCTGCACGATCAACGCTGGCGCCACCTGCACGATCAACGGGGGCCTCACCGCCACGGTGAGCGGAGGGCTCACCGCCACCGTCAACGGCAGCACCACCACGTCGCTGCACGGCAGCCTCACCCAGACCGTGGACGGCGCCTGCACCATCACCACCGTCGGCGGGCTGAACATCACCTCCCCCGCCGGCGTGACCATCACCGCCCCCGGCGGCATGACCGTGGTCGACCCCTCCACCACCCGCGAGGCGCACGGGATCGTGGAGACGCTCACCGGGGTGAAGACATCACTGGACGGCACGACCATCGGCGCGACGGCCACCTCGATCAGCGCCACCGGGGTCTCGATCAGCGCCACCGGCATCTCGATCAGCGCCACCGGCCTGTCCATCAGCGCCACCGACACGTCGATGAGCTCGACGAACCTCGACTTCTCGTACGGCAGCCTCTCGATGCTGCTCTCGGCCCTGAGCATGGATCTCACGAGCCTGAAGATGATCATGTGATCACCTCGAGACCCTCGTGAAGGTCATCAAGCCCAACAAGCTGGGGGTCCTCACCCGCTGCGTCGAGCACGAGCGCCGCTTCGTGTTCGGCGTGTCGGTGCTGGTGTTCGTGCCCCTCGGCCCCGTCGAGGCGCTCACGCTGGGGACCGAGCAGGCCCTGTGGATGTTCGCGGCCGAGCGCATGGGCCCGCTCGCCGCGCTCGAGGCCGGCGTGCCCAAGTCCCGCGGCGAGTTCCTCGTGCACGGCGAGTGCTTCGCCCCCGGCGGCGTGCCCCACCCGCGGGTGCCGGTGCGGGCCCGGGTGGGCGAGTGCGAGCGCACCCTGATGGTCACTGGCGATCGCTACTGGAAGCCGGGCGGCAGCCCCAGCGATCCTCGGCCCTTCGTGCGCATGCCGCTTGCGTGGGAGCGGGCCTACGGCGGGCCCAAGTACGGGCGCAACCCGCTGGGGCGGGGGCACGGCAAGTCGGCCTACATGGGCCAGACGGTGCAGCTGCTGCCCAACATCGAAGACCCTCGCGCCCCGGTGCTCGCCCCCGGCGACCGGCCCGAGCCGGTGGGCTTCGGGCCGCTGGACATCAGCTGGCCCCAGCGCCTCGAGAGGGCCGGCACCTACGACGCGAAGTGGCTCGAGCAGCAGTACCCGGGGCTGGCCCGCGACGTGGACTGGCAGATGTTCAACCTCGCCCAGCCCGCCCAGCACGTCGACGGCTTCTGGGAGGGGGGCGAGCCCTACCGCTTCGAGAACATGCACCCCGAGCGCCCCGTGCTCGAAGGCGAGCTGCCCCGGCTGCGGGCGCGGGCGTTCGTGGGGCGACACACCGGGGGCGACCCCGAGGCCCCGGTGGAGCTGCAGCCGGTCGAGATGACGCTGCGCACGGTGTGGGCGTTCCCCGACGCCGAGCAGGCGGTGCTGGTCTACCAGGGTTCCACCCCCGTCACCGAAGACGACGGCCGCGACGTGGAGTACCTGATGCTCGCCGCCGAGCACCCCGACCGGCCCCGGACCCCCGAGCACTACGCCGCCGTGCTCGAGGCCCGGCTCGACACCGACCGCGCGGCCCAGGCCGTGCTCCGCGAGCACGAGCTGCTGCCCGAGGACGTGGCCGACGCGGTCGACGAGCGGGCCGCCCGCGAGCAGAGCCTGTACCGCTGCGATCGCCGGCTCGAGCACAACCTGCACCGCCGGGCCGTGCGAGAGTACGAGCGGGCCGTCGCCGATCTCCGGCAGCGCGGCCTCGACCCCGACGACTTCGGCCTCGAGCCCCCGGCCCCTCCTCCCCCGACCCTGTCGCCCGATCAGGTCCCCGGCGTGGTCGAGGAGATGCAGGTCTTGGCCAAGGAGAAGCAGGAGCAGGAGCAGGAGGCCATCGTCCAGATCCAGGCCCAGATGCGGGCCAAGCTCGAGGACATGGGCTTCAACGCCGAGGAGCGGGCCCGCATGGTCGAGCCCGCCGGCCTGACCGGGCCGCCCTCGTTCACCGCCCAGGGCAAGCGACGGGAGGCCGAGGCCCTCGTGGAGCACATACGCCAAAGCGGGTCGCCCACCGAGCAGCTCGAGCGGCTGCTGTTCGACCCGACCCAGCTCGAGCGCTGGCGGTGGGCCGAGGCCCAGCTCCGCGACACCTACCGGCAGTCCGCCCACCTCCAAGATCCCGCCCCGCCCCTGCCCCCCGCGGCCAGCCAAGCGGCGCGGGAGCGCGTGCAGCGGGCGGTGCCGCAGGCCGAGAGCTTCGTGGGGGTCGATCTCACCGGGGCCGATCTCTCCGGCATGGAGCTGCGCGGCGCCGATCTGCACGACGCGTGGCTGGAGTCCACCATCCTCGACGGCGGCGATCTCCGCGGGGCCAGCCTGCCCCGGGCCGTGCTCGCGCACGCATCGCTGCGCAAGGTCCGGCTCGACGGCGCCGACCTGAGCGCGGCCAACCTCGGGCACGCCGTGCTGCACGACGCCTGCCTGGCCGAGGCCAACTTGCAGGGGGCCCAGCTGACGGAGGCCGACC
>JGI12210J13797_11979181_pt1 | contig 14850 bp, 10 predicted proteins | sample ElkSlonscriptome_3_FD_13797 | JGI IMG/M metagenome (IMG submission 13797)
ACAAGATCCGCTTCGTCACCCGAGACCGGGTGGCGCGTACCGTCTACATTCCCGCGGATTGAGGTGACGCCGACATGCGTATTCTAGTGATCGAAGATGAGCTTGAGCTGAGAGAGCTGCTGGGTCGTGCGCTGAAGAAGGCCGGCTTTGCCGCGGATCTGATCGACGATGGCGAAGAGGGACTTTTCTATGCGACGGAATATCCCGTCGACCTGGCGATCATCGATCTCGGTCTGCCGGGGCGCAGCGGCATGGAAATCATCCGCTCCCTTCGACAGCGAGAATTGACCTATCCGGTTCTGGTGCTGACGGCACGATCGGACTGGCAGGACAAGGTGCAGGCCCTGGAGCTGGGCGCCGACGATTACCTGACCAAGCCGTTTCGTCTCGAAGAGCTGATGGCGCGCGTTCAGGCTCTGCTGCGGCGATCCGCCGGCCACGCGACCCCGGAGGTGCGGTTCGGGCCGCTCGAGATCAATCTCTCCAGCCAGGTGGTGCGCCTGAATGACCAGCCCCTCGAGCTCACGACCTTCGAGTACAAGGTGCTCGAATACTTTGTTCTGCATCCGAATCAGGTGGTCTCCAAACTCGAGCTCAACGACCACCTCTACGATGAGGATGCCGACCCGGACAGCAACGTGATCGAGGTGCTTGTCGGCCGTCTCCGCAAGAAGCTCGATCCCGATGCGCGCTGGAAACCGATCGAAACGCTGCGGGGGCGAGGTTATCGTTTCCAGCCCGCCGAAGCCTGATGGCGACGTGACCCGTGCCGTAGCCAGGGCGCCTTCGCTGGTTCTACGCTTGACGCTCGGAGCGGGCCTGGCGCTGATCATTTCTCTCAGTCTGATCGCCCTTGCCGTAGACCGGGGCTTTCGCGGCGCGGCCGAGGGGGCTCTGCAGGAGCGTCTCGAATCAGTGGTTTTTCTGATCCTTTCGACGCTCGAAGTGGATGCCGAGGGTCAACCGGGCGTCGCCGATTCCCTGGCCGAACCGCGCCTCGATCAACCGGGGTCGGGCCTGTCGGCCGGTGCCATCACTCGCGCTGGGGCCTGGCAGTCGAGCTCCCTCTATGGTGTGGTGGACCCGCCAGATCAGGGGATGCTGCCGCGCAACAGCGAGCGCATGCTGGCATCCTCCGATGCAGAGCCCTGGTATCGCTACGCGGTCGGCTTCGGCTGGGAGCAGCCCGACGGGCAAATTATCGATCTGACCATCTGGGCCGCCGAGGACCCCGAGCGCCTGCGTCGGACGCTGGCCGGTTTTCGCGGTGACCTCTACCGCTGGATGCTGCTGGCGGCCGGGCTGGTGATCGCGGCTCAGCTCGTCATCCTGCTGCTTCTTCTGCGTCCGCTCCGGCGCGTTGCCGAGGAGGTCGGTGAGATCGAGAGTGGGCAGCGGGCTGCGTTGACCGGCCCGTATCCGCGTGAGCTCCAGCCCCTGACGGCCAACTTGAATGCTCTGCTGGCGACGGAACGCAACAACGCCACTCATTACCGCCAGGCCCTGGCCGATCTGGCCCACGCGCTGAAGACGCCGCTGGCCGTGCTGCGAGCCAGACTGGACTCGAGCGGCTCCGATCACCCCGGCGATGTCGCGTTCGCCAACGATGCGGCGGTCGACGAAACCCTGAACGACATGGAGCTGATCCTGCGTCGCCAGCTCGAGCGCGCCGCGCGCTCCACCCGGCGCACGCTCACGACGCCTGTCGCCGTTCTGCCTATGCTTCAACGATTGGCGCAATCCCTGAGCCGTCTGTACGCCGATGATGGGGTGTCCTTTGACGTTGAAGGAGACGAGGTCACCCTCCGAATCGACGAGCGCGACCTGATGGAGCTCTGTGGCAACCTGATGGATAACGCGGCCAAGTACGGCCGGGGGCGCGTGTTCGTGCGGGTCGCCTCGGGTGCGAGCGGCCTTCGTTCGCCCGGTGTTGATATCGCCATCGAGGACAACGGCCCCGGCATTGATGGCAAGCGCTTCGATGCGCTGCTTCAGCGCGGCGCGCGCGGCGACGAGCAGCGCGAGGGGCAGGGGTTGGGCTTGGCCATCGCGCGTCAGCTGATCGAAGCTTATGGCGGCAGTATTGATCTGGACCGCTCGCGTTTGGGCGGGGCGGCGCTGCGAATTTCCTTTCCACCGAGGTAGGCAATGAGTTCATCCCCCATCGAAGAGCTGATCGGCATCATGGCGCGCCTGCGCGATCCGGACAACGGCTGTCCCTGGGATGTCGAGCAGACCTTCCGTTCCATTGCCTCCTACACCGTCGAGGAGGCTCACGAAGTTGCCGACGCCATCGAGCGAGAGGACATGAAAGACCTCAAGGAGGAGTTGGGCGATCTGCTGTTTCAGGTGGTTTTTCACGCGCGCATCGCCGAAGAGCAGGGCGCTTTCGTCTTCGACGACGTTGCTCGGGCGATCTCCGAAAAGATGGTTCGACGTCATCCGCACGTCTTCGGCGATGCCGATCTCGACTCGCCCGAGGCCCAGACCGCCAGCTGGGAGCAGATCAAAGCGCAGGAGCGAGCGGACAAGGGCGCCTCTGATCCGAGCGCCATGGCCGGCGTGTCCCGCGGCCTGCCGGCCCTGCGGCGCGCGGTCAAGCTTCAGAAGCGCGCGGCGCGGGTTGGCTTCGACTGGCCAGGCACCGGGCCGGTATTCGCGAAGCTGAGGGAGGAGGCCGTGGAGCTTGAAGAGGCGCTTGCCAATGACGATGCGGACAACATGGAAGAAGAGGTCGGGGACCTGCTGTTTGTCATCGCCAACCTAGCGCGCCACCTCAAGGTGGACCCCGGCGCTGCGCTGCGTCGTTCGAACCACAAGTTCGAATCCCGATTCCGCGCCATGGAGGCCCTGGCGGCCGAGCGCGGCCTGACCTTGACTGCCCTTGACCTCGAGCAGCAGGACGCGCTCTACGAGACCGTCAAGGAGTCAGGCCGCGACGGGTGAACAACCTGGACCCAGGCCGTTCTTCCCGCATCTCTCAGGGCGTTTCGAAGCGGTCGCTGAAGAGGCCATCGGTAATCACGCTGTATTCGAAAGCCCCCATGTCGAGCCCGGCGCCGAATTCGCGCACGAAGCTTGGTCCCCGCTGATCCTGCCCAGGGGCTGCACCGCCTGCTGCGCCCGCGGCATCCACAGCTGGGCTGGTCAGGGGGAGGGCATGAGTGCGGCCGCCGGTGCCTCCGTTGTCGGCGAGGGGCTCGACGAGCGAGGGCTGGCCAAGCAGATTGCCGCCATCGTTCGAGAATTCCGAGTCCGTTCCCGCGAGCAGCGATTTCTGCACCGAGCAGGTAACCGAGCTTGTGCCGAGGCGGCGGATATCCTGTCCTGTACTCAACGCACCGCCCGTATTGGTGTCGAAGAGGGACACGCCAACCTCACAGGCGTTGGATAGGTCGGTGAGCAGCCCGCCGCCCTCGCTGATCCCCTCGTTTCCGACCAGGGTCGAATACTTCAGGTTGAAATTCATGTCTCCGGAGGCGTAGAGGCCGCCGCCGAGATCGGCCGTATTGCCGGACACGGTCGAGTTGGCAAAAAAGAAGTTCGAGTTGGACGTTACTCCGAGGTAGGCGGCGCCGCCGCGACCGGCCACCGTATTGTTGGAGAATTCACTGTATTTTATGCCGGAGTTGATGGCGCTGCCCGTGTTCACCAGGTCCAGGCCTCCCCCGTAGTTGTTGGCGCTGTTATCGATAAAGGCCATTCGCTCGATGTCGATCAAGGACGGGCTTCCCGTGATCTGCATTCCACCGCCCGATCCTAATTCGGATAAATTGGAGCCAAAGTAGCTGTCGCGGAATCGAAGCTCCCCGCCCGCCAGGTTCAGCGCGATGCCGCCACCGCCAAAGCGAGCGTAATTGGCATAGCTGGTGGTCGTGCTGCCCTGAAAGTCACCGCCGTCGCCAATCGCGGCGTACAGGCCGCCGCCGGAGCCGGAAATGTTTGCCCGATTGCCGGCGAAGACTGCACGCGAGAGATTCACTCCCCCGTTGCTGGTGTCGATAAACGCGCCGCCGCCGTTATCCGATTCGCTGATGTTGCCAATGAAATTGGTGTCGCTGATGGTGGTGGTCGTGTTCTCTCCCAACGCAAAATAGAGGCCGCCCCCGGAGTCTGTTGCCGTATTTCCCTGAAATACCGACCCCGTCCCAGAATACGGATTGGCGACGACCTGTACGAGATTTGCCTGGCTATCGGCCGGTCCAAGGCGATCTGCCTTGGTAATAAACAAAGCACCTCCCCTGCCCGCCGCCTGATTGGTCTCGAAACGGGTGCCGCGAACACTGATTCGCCCGGTCAAATTCGGCTGGTTGACGCCCTGGCTAATGTCATTGATTGAAATCGCGCCACCGTCAGCTCCGGCAATGTTGTTTCGGAAGGCGTTTTCCTGCGAAAAAAATGATGCACCGCGCCCAACGTCATTGTAGGAATAGAGCGCTCCACCGCTTCCTGTCACAGCAACGTTGCCGGTGAACTCATTGTCTCTCAAATTGATTGCGCTGGAACCGTAGCGAGCAATAGCGCCGCCGTGGACCGTCGCCTCATTGTTAAGCAGATCGCTCCCTAGAAGCTGCAGATAGTCAGTGGTGTAAATTCCACCGCCTACACCCGTCGAACCGGTCGCTGAATTATTGCTGATCTCGCTTGAGCGGATCGCGAAATAGACAAAACCGGTGCCCTGGTTTTGCTGAAAGATTCCGCCGCCAGCATCGGTGACGGAATTTCCGGTGATCGTTGACAACCTGAGTGCAAGGCCGGAGGCAGTCGACAGAATTCCGCCACCGTTGGCACCGCCCCCGCCGGTGATGGTCAATCTGGAAATCGTGAGTTGCTCGTTACTGCCGCCGTTGTATTCGGAATAAATAACCGGCGCGTCTCCTGCGCCCTGCACCGTGACTCGGAAGTCTCCGTTGATTTCTAGGGTCTCGGTGATGCGAAGCGTGGTCCCGTCGAAGATCGATCCAGTGCCTGGGACGAGATTGATCGTGCCGTTCAGGGCATCGTCGAAAACAATCTCGTCCTCGCCCGGGTCACCGGCGATGCAGCTGTCAACGACGGCGTTGCTGTTGCTGGCGTAAATCGCGGAGCGCAGAGAGCACTCGCCGGGGACGTTGCCATCCTGCAGCGTCGTTACGGTGATCGTCGCGGCCTGGAGCGTTCCCGCCGTCAGGACGCCGCCAACTGCGGCGGAGAGAGGCGCCAGCCGGGGCGTGAGCGTCTGGTGTACCTGATACTTGAAAGACGGCTGCGGGGAATTTTTCGGCATGAAGCAGATCCTTATTTAATGGCGTTCGATGGGGTCAGAGTCGAAAGGCTTAGGCGCAAGTACAAGCGGTCCAATTCGCTTCTACGCAAAGCGCACGAAAAACCTGCCATATCTGTCGCCTGGTCATTGGGGGGCTTGATGGCACTCAGTGTTGAGCCGGCTTGTTATTACGGGTATCATGCCCGATCTTCTCGAGCACGGGCCGTTAGCTCAGTGGTAGAGCAGGAGGCTTTTAACCTCTTGGTCGAAGGTTCGAATCCTTCACGGCCCACCATTTCATTTGACGATTTCGCGTCGACCTCAGTCCAGTCAACATCAAGTTCATTCTCGTTTGCACGAGGTTGTGGCAAGGCATTGTGTCGCTCGCTGGCGCCAGCCCCTGCGGGCACACTCCAGGGCGGCCTTTGAGGCGGTTCAGGGGCACGCTGACTCGTTTGGCCGGATCATCCTGGATTCCGGCTGCGGCACCGGCCACTCCACCGCTACTCTCGCCAAAGGGGACCCGGATAGCCTGGTCATTGGCGTTGACAAATCGCTGCACCGTCTGGCCAAGGCCCCGGAACAGCCCGATAACGCAGTGCTGGTTCGTGCCGATCTGTCCGATTTCTGGCGTCTTGCCGCGGATGCTGGCTGGCGTCTGAAGGCTCATTACTTGCTTTATCCCACTCCCTGGCCCAAGGCCAGACACCTGCAGCGCCGTTGGCACGGTCATCCCGTATTCCCTAGCTTGCTGGCGCTGGGCGGTCGAATCGAGCTTCGCAGCAATTTCAAACTCTATATTGATGAATTCGAGCAGGCCCTCGGCGTCGCCGGTGTGTCGGCAGCAGAAGTGGTATCTTTCTCTCCCGATATTGCGATCAGCCCGTTTGAACAGAAGTATTTGACGTCCGGGCATGATCTTTACCGTTTGAAAGTAAACCTGGAGACAACCTGAATGAAACAGTTTTTCGCACAACTGACCTGCCTAACGCTTGCCCTGAGTGCTGGTAGCATGGCCTCGGCTCAGATCTCACTCGAGCAAGCCGCAACTGGTGACCATCGCCCGGCCGAATGGATTGAGCGAAATTCGGCTCGGAATCCAGTTGAAACGCTGACATTTTTCGGCCTTGAGCCCGGCATGACGGTTGTCGAACTGTCCCCGAGCGGTGGTTGGTACACCAGCGTTCTTGCCCCCTACCTCGCAGACGAAGGCCGATACGTGGCGGCGCACTGGGATATGGAGCAGGATGATCTCCCCGAGTATGCCGTGCGAGGCTTCGCGGCCTTCACCGAGCGCTTCTCTGATGAAGACACCTACGGCGAATTCGAAATCCTTCCTTTTAATCCGCCTGCAAAGTCAAGCCTGGGTGATGACGGCTCAGCTGACATGGTGGTGAGTTTTAGAAGCGTCCATGGCTGGAGCCGAGACGGCATTTTGGGAGATGTGTTCGATGCCGCGCGTAAGGTGCTAAAGAGTGGGGGCGTGTTCGGTGTGGTCGGCCACCGCCGTCCCGAGGGCGCTGATAACGAGGAGTTTAATGGCTACCTAAAGCAAAGCTACATTGTCGGCATGGCCGAATCGCACGGTTTTCAACTGGTCGAAGCCTCCGAGATCAACGCCAACCCGGCCGACACCGCCGATCATCCTAGCGGTGTCTGGAGCCTGCCGCCGTCGCTTCGTGATGGCGAGGAAACCGCAGATCAGTATTTGGCGATTGGTGAAAGCGACCGATTTACGCTGAAGTTCGTCAAGCGGTGATGCGATCGCAACAAGAGTTCTATCGAAGAGCCCGGCACGCCGGGCTCTTCACGTTAGTCGCTACGCTGACGGCTTACTATTCGTTGAGGTTTTAAACAGCCCCTTGGCCATGTCTGATCTGATTCAACTGATCTACGCCAGTCGATCAAATCTCCATTCCTACAGCGACCCCAGTGGTATCGATCCCGGCATAGGACGGATCTTGCTCCAATCACGCCGTAACAACCTGCCCAGAAGCATCGGCGGGGTCTTGTGCTTTGGAGATGATAATTTTTTTCAGTGCCTCGAGGGAGATCGGGATGAGGTGGAGTCGCTTTACGAAGTGATTTGTCGCGATGACAGGCACCGCGACGTGACGCTGGTGCTTAAGCGCCCTGTATCCAAGCGTCAATTCAAGCTCTGGTCAATGAAGTACCTATCACTCGATCGTGGCGTTCGCAGTGTCCTCAAGCGTCACGGCATTAAGGCGTTCGACCCCTATAAATTTAACTCCCAGGTGACCGTGGAGCTGCTCGAGACGCTCCAGAGGGCGATGGAAAGCCAGCACCTCAGCAAGCAGGATCCAAACTGGCAGCGGGCTCAGACAGAGTTCAATACTGATCAAGGCGACAATCAGCCCCTCGCCTTCTTAGGAGTGGGTGCGTTAGTGGCGGCAATCGCGGCGGTCGTGATGTTCGCCTTCGGCTTGCGTTGAGCTCGGTGGCGGTCGTCTGGCTTCGTACATCCTTCCCAAGCGCTGATGCACAACGTAGGCCGCTGTTCGGCTGATTCCCGACACCAGGCTGACAAACCCACAAAATCTGGGCGACAATACGTCCATGAACGATGAAAAAATTCTTCGGGAGGACTTCGAGCAGGTACCTCTGAAAACCTACGCCGAGCGTGCCTACCTGGACTACGCGATGTACGTCGTGCTGGATCGGGCGCTTCCGCACGTGGGCGACGGTCTTAAACCAGTCCAGCGGCGCATCATCTACGCGATGAGCGAGCTGGGCTTGTCGGCGGCCTCCAAGCACAAGAAGTCGGCCCGGACCGTGGGCGATGTCATCGGCAAATTCCATCCTCATGGCGATTCGGCCTGCTACGAGGCCCTGGTGCTCATGGCACAGCCCTTTTCCTATCGCTATCCGCTGGTTGATGGGCAGGGTAATTTTGGATCACCGGATGACCCCAAGTCCTTCGCGGCCATGCGCTACACCGAATCGCGCCTCGCGCCCTACGCCCGCGTTCTCCTGTCAGAGCTGGGGCAGGGGACGGTCGACTGGGTGCCCAATTTCGATGGCACGCTGAAAGAGCCGAAGCTTCTGCCGGCCCGGCTCCCCAACCTGCTGCTTAACGGCGGTCAGGGCATTGCGGTCGGCATGGCGACCGACATTCCCCCGCACAACCTGCGCGAAGTCGTCAGTGCCTGCGTTCGCCTGCTTGAGGCGCCGAAGACGACTGTCTCGGAGTTGACTGAGCACGTCCTGGGGCCTGATTTCCCGACAGGGGGCGAGATCGTTACACCCCGAGCCGATCTTCTGACGATCTATGAGACCGGTCACGGAAACGTGCGTCAGCGCGCGGTCTGGGAGCGCGAGGGCGAGGAGATTATCGTCACGGCCTTGCCGCATCAGGTCTCACCGGCCAAGATTCTTGAACAAATCGCCGCGCAGATGCAGGCCAAGAAGCTCCCGATGGTCAACGATCTTCGCGATGAATCTGACCATGAGCACCCGACTCGGCTGGTGATCATGCCGCGCAGCAACCGGGTCGATATTGACGGGCTCATGGATCACCTGTTTGCCACCACCGACCTTGAGAAATCGACCCGCGTCAATCTGAACGTGATCGGCAACGACGGTCGACCGGGCGTGCGCAATCTCAGGGAGCTGTTGATCGAGTGGCTGGCCTATCGCCGGGCCACCGTCACACGGCGCCTTGAGCATCGCCTCGATCAGGTGGTTGATCGTCTGCACGTGCTCGACGGCCTGCTGATCGCTTTTCTCAATATCGATGAAGTCATCCACATCATCCGCACCGAAGACGAGCCCAAGCCGGTGATGATGGAGCGCTTCGGTCTGACCGGCACTCAGGCCGAAGCAATTCTTGAATTGAAGCTTCGTCACCTCGCCAGGCTGGAAGAATTCAAAATCCAGGGAGAGAAGGACGAACTAGACGCCGAGCGAAAGAAGCTCGAGACGCTCTTGGGATCCAAGGCGAAGTTGACCCGGATGATTCGTGATGAGCTGCTGGCCGATGCCGAACAGTACGGCGACGAACGTCGCTGCAGGATCGTTCAACGCGAGGCCGCCCAAGCGCTTAAGGAGACCGACTTGGTACCCTCCGAGCCGGTGACCGTGGTGCTTAGCGACAATGGCTGGGTGCGGGCTGCCAAGGGGCATGACATCAAGGCCGAGGAGCTCAATTATCGGGCCGGCGACGAATACCTGGCCTCCGCGCGCGGTCGCAGCAACCAGACCGCCTGCTTCCTCGATTCTACCGGGCGCAGCTATTCCCTAATGGCACACGAGTTGCCTTCAGCTCGCAGCCTCGGCGAGCCCCTGACCGGACGGTTTTCGCCGCCCGACAACGCCACCTTCAAAAGCCTGGCGATCGGCGCACCGGAAGACAGGGTAGTGCTCGCGTCCGACGCCGGCTATGGCTTCGTGACCCGGCTCGAGAACCTGCAGTCGCGCACCAAGGGCGGCAAGCAGATTCTGAGCGTGCCCAAGGGCCACAGCGTCCTGCCGATCTCGCTGGTGACCGACTCGGAGGAGGGCGTTCTGGTCTGTGCCAGCAGCGACGGCCACCTGCTGACCTATTATCTGAGCGAGCTGCCCGAGCTGGCACGAGGCAAAGGCAACAAGCTGATCAATATCCCGCCCAAGCAGCGCAAGGAAGGGATCAAGGTGGCCGGCGCCATCGCAATTGCAGCCGGTCAGGACTGTCTGATCTGGGCCGGCCAGCGCTATCTGCGCTTGAGCTGGTCGGATACGGAGACGTATTGGGGCGAGCGCGGCCAGCGGGGCAAGAAACTGCCGCGCGGATTCCAGAACGTGTCGCGGCTAGGCCTGGCAGACTAACGCTCCGGAGCTTTCGAGGTCGGGAGGCATCGCGCCTTCTGTGTATGATTAGGTCCAGTGAGGAGCGGCGTGCGCTCCTGAATCTGTCAATAGATTAATTGGAGCGGAATCCTGATTCCTATGTCGTCTTGTCGGCCATCGAGCGTAAACCCGACACCGTTCCGACTCATGCTGATCGGGGTGATTTTTTTTCTCAGCGCCTGCCAGGGCTTTAGTCCCGATCGTTCTGATCAGGGCCAGTCCTCGGACGATTCGGTCTCTCGCACTGAGGCCACTTATGACGCAAACGGGGTTGAACCGACACACTCAATTCAGCCAGCGAACCTACCGCAGGTGGTCGAGGCCCTTGACCGGGGTCAGATCAAGGCCGCCGAAGCCACGCTACTGCAAATCATCGATCAGCAGCCCTTCAGCACGCTGGCCCTGCGCTTTCTTGAACAAATTCAGACCGACCCTGTTGAGCTGATGGGCGAGGAATACGACGTGGTACTGGTCCAACCCGGTGACTCGCTCTCGGAGATCGCCGAACGGGAGCTTGGCGATGCCCTGCAGTTCTTCGCCCTGGCCCGCTATAACGGCATTGATACCCCTCGCCAGATGCCGCCAGGCATTGAGCTAAAGATTCCGCAACGGCTGCGCGGCGGCAGCGCGGAGTTACCGCCTGCCGACGGCCCAGCGGCGGTCGAATTCGAGGAAGAGGTCGACCTGCCGGCCGGTGCTGGTCTGGCCCTGGCCGGTCAGAGCCTCTACGATCAGGGCCAGATCGCCCAGGCCTTTGCGCTGCTGTCGGCAGGCGCCAGAGCAGGCAACCTGGATCCCGATGGTGAGCAATTTCTTGCCCAGATCGCCGTCGAACGGTCCGAGGTGATTGCCGAAGAAGGGCGGCCGGACGACGCCCTGGCGCTGCTTAACGACACCAGCGAGTTGATCTCGGATGAATCACGCCCGCTGCTCAAGGCCGGCCGGCGCAGCCTGGAGGCGCTCGGGCTCGAAGCTGAAGCCGTGCGAGCACGTCGCGCTGGCGAGCTCAGTCAGTCACTCGCGCTCTTTGAACAGGCTGCCGAACTGAATCCCGACAGGGAAGAAATCCGAAGCGAAGCCGCCAACGTGCGCGAAGTTTTGGTGGCGCAGCTACACGACCAGGCCCTGATCCACTACCGCGATCAGCAGCTCAACGAAGCCATCGAACTCTGGCAGCAGGTCGCCAACCTGGCCCCCGACTTTGAATCCGCCCAAATCTACCTCGAACGCGCCCTTGCCCTGCGCCAGCGCCTGCGCGAGCTCGATTGACCGAAGCGCGTGCACCGGCCCTGAGGGCACGACTCAGGAGCTGGATTGATCAGCCCTGGTCCTTAAGGGTGGCGCTTCAAAGCCATCCCCGGCCCTGAGTCTGATCCAATCTGATCGCGACCCATAGGACTCAGCCGGGATGGCGAATCGCCAGCCCGCCGGCTGTCAGTATCATTATCACGAATAGCCCGATTGATCAGAATGACAGGATCGGTAACGACCGGCTGATGGTGGGTGCACCGCGGACAAAGCGAGTCAGTTCCATCCGCTCACCCGTGCCGCCGTTGGCGCGGATGGTGAATTGAGCGTTGTCTGCCGATGCGATCGGCGGCAGGCTAACGTCGCCTGCCACGGCAGACGAAACCGATCGCGTGGCCATCGGGCCTTCGAGCAGGATGCGGCCACACGGATTGAGCAGCGGCGGATCGATGATCGGGGTCAGGTACGCACATGGCGGGCCCCAGTCGTGTTCATCGACGGGTGCGAGCTGGCCTACGGCCTGCTGCCCTGGTGCAAGATCAAGGGAGCTGATGTTGTCGCCCGTACTCCAGGATACGCCGCCGAAATTAGCGGCCGAAAAGATGCCGTTGCCCGAAGACGCGCCGGAGTCCTGCGAGCCTCTATTTTGCTCATTCTTCTGAATTCCTGCTATTGGCCGATATCGATAAAAGGAAACAACAGGAACGTTGCGGTGTATCTAATTGGAACGAGCACCGGCCGGAAACGATTCTGAGGAAGAGCGCAGGGCGTTCCCGCATGCCGACACCGTTGGCCATGGCGAAATCACGGGGCTGATGCCACAACGAACTTTGCTTTCTTTCCAGGTGGTGGCGTTGAGCAGCCAAGCCAGCGTCTGGCGTCCGACGATCAGTCGCATGCGGTCAGTTCAAGCAGGAGGGCGTCGGCTTCGACGATATCCTCGGCGGCCACGGCGATTTCGGCGATTTCGCCATTGAACGGTGCTTTGATGGTCAATTCCATCTTCATTGCTTCCATGATGAGCAGGGTTTCGCCTTCTGTCACCTTGGAGCCGGCTTCGACGCGCACTTCCAGGACCTTGCCGGGCATGGGCGCGGTCAGGCGGCCTTCGCCAGCCTGGGCGTCGCCGATGCCTTCAAAGCGCGCATGACGCAGGGAGCGGTATCGCCGGCCTCGAACGCAGAGGTCGAGGCGGCGATGGTCCGGGTCCAAAAACGCGATCAGCCTTTGGGTGCGGCCGCCGATCTGGGCCGTGAGCTGGGGCCCTTTGATTCGAGTCAATTCGACGTCGAGCTGATGTCCGCCGATCTGTACTGAGTAGCTCCCATCGACGCCAGTTAGAAAAACCCGCTCGCGCCGCGTGCGGATTTCTAGGTCGATGCTGCGCGGCGCAGCGGCGCCGATCTGCCAGCCGTCGGGCCGGTCCCAGGGACTGGCTTTCGAGCGGGCCTGATCGGATTCGAACAGAAATATCGCAGCGGCGGTGGCGAGCAGGGCGTCGTCCGCCTCGGGCTGGTCGATCACCGCGGCAAGCTCGCGATCGAGCTGGCCCGTGTCCAGGTCGGCGTCTGCGAAGGGTTCTGAGCTGGCCAGAGCCTGCAGGAAACCGAGGTTGGTGGTCGGGCCGGCAACAAAGGTCTGGCTCAAGGCAGCGATCAGGCGCTGGCGCGCGGATTCGCGGTCCGGGCCATGGACAATCAGTTTGGCGATCATCGGGTCATAGTGCATGCTGACGTCATCGCCGGTTTCCACTCCAGTGTCGATCCGAACGTTGTTCTGGTTTGGGAACACGGCTCGCTCAATGCGTCCCGTGGAGGGCACAAACCCTTGATCTGCGTCTTCGGCATAGATCCGGGCTTCCATCGCGTGGCCACTGGCCTTGATTTCAGACTGTGCGAGCGGCAAGCTTTGTCCGGCAGCGACGCGAATTTGCCACTCGACCAGATCCAAGCCGGTGATGCATTCGGTCACCGGATGCTCGACTTGTAGGCGGGTGTTCATTTCTAAAAAAAAGAATTCATCGTCGTCGACCAGGAATTCAACGGTTCCGGCACCGATATAGTTGACCGCTTCGGCAGCGCGGACGGCGGCAGCGAGCAGTTCGCTTCGAAGCTTTTCGGACAGACCAGCGGCCGGGGCTTCTTCGATGATCTTCTGGTGCCGCCGCTGGCTTGAGCAGTCGCGCTCGAACAGATGGACGGTGTGGCCCAGGGAGTCAGCAAAGACCTGGGCTTCGATGTGACGCGGCCGCTCGAGGTAGCGCTCAAGGATCATGCGATCGTCACCGAAGGCCCCCGATGCTTCGCGGCGGGCGGCCGCCAGTGCGTCGGCGAAGTCGTCGGCGGAGCGCACCACGCGCATGCCTTTGCCGCCGCCGCCGGACGCGGCCTTGAGCATCAAGGGAAAGCCGACGCGTTCAGCCTCGGCGCCGAGCGTGGTCTCGTCCTGATCTTCACCATGGTATCCGGGTATCAGCGGCACCCCTGCCGGGGCCATTTTCGCCTTGGCTGCGGCCTTGGAGCCCATCAGGTCCATCGTCTCCGGGCTGGGGCCGATCAGGGTCAGGCCGCTGTCCTGAACCTGGCGGGCGAAAGCGGCGTTCTCGGACAAGAAGCCATAGCCCGGATGAATGGCCTGCGCCCCGCTTTTGTGAGCCGCATCGAGCACTTTCTCCACCACCAGATAGGACTCGCGTGCCGAGGCCGGGCCGATATGAATCGCGTCGTCGGCCAGGCGCACGTGCCGTGCCCCGGCGTCGGCATCGGAATACACCGCCACGGCGCGAATGCCCAGCCGACGGCAGGTGCGAATGATGCGGCAGGCAATCTCGCCGCGATTGGCAATCAAAACGGTCTTGAACATCTCATCTCCGGCATCGTTGCCAGTGTTCTATTTCGTTTAAAAGCTTGACCACGAAGGGCACGAAGGAAGGCACGTTCGACTACCTTTTCTTTTCGTGTTTTTTCGTGCGCTGCTCCATGACTTTCCTGTTCAGTCTTTTTTTACCCAGCCAGGCTCGCGTTTTTCGAGGAAGGCGTTCAGGCCTTCTTGGCCTTCGCGTGAAACCCTAAGGGTGGCAATCAGCTCGGAGGTCTTGCGGTCGAGTTCGTCGGCCGGCCCGGCATGACCGGCGACCAGGCGGATCAGTTCTTTCACGTGGCCCAGCGCGCGCGGTCCGCCGGTCAGCAGTTGATTCAATAGCGTCTCTACGGCGTCATCGATCGTGCCAGCAGCGCAGACCTGATCGAGGAGGCCGATCGATTTACCGGTTGTTGCATCGAATCGTTCCCCGGTCAGCATGTAGCGCCGGGCTGGCCCAGTGCTGATTTTGTTGATTACAAATGGTGCAATGGTGGCCGGAGCCAGGCCTAAGCGCACTTCAGTCAGGCCAAAGGTCGCGGTTTCCATCGCCACGGCTAGGTCGCAGCAGGTGATCAGGCCAACGCCTCCGCCGAAAGCGTGGCCGTTGACGCGCGCGATCGTTGGGCAGGGCAGGTGGTCAAGCTTTCGCA
>JGI12210J13797_10001238_pt1 | contig 14848 bp, 10 predicted proteins | sample ElkSlonscriptome_3_FD_13797 | JGI IMG/M metagenome (IMG submission 13797)
CCATTGGGGTTTAGCTCTGAGAGTTGATCTGTTTGTAGACTTTCGCCAGAGTTGCGGATGTGGCTCCGGTCAATCCATTGGACAGGTCTTTTGCTGCGGCTTTGGCTAGAGAGGGTTTAATCCCATAGCCTGTCAGGGTTAGGACATACGCATTGATTTGATTTTGTTGGGTGCTCATTTTGGGTTACGCGGATAGGAGAGAATCGAGCGCGGCGGCACAGTCCAGTGATTCCGTTTTCGGTTGTGCCGCTGCGGCAACTTTGGGAATGGGTGATGGGCTGGGCATGGTGGGCACTTGCCCGATCGCGTAGCTGTCGGCATAAACCCGAAATACAGCCTCGATGGCCTGACGCGGAGTACTCAACCCCATGCGGTCTGCCACTTCTGCGGCCTTCTCCCACACATCACCAGAGATTCGAGTTTTTGGGGTGGTGTCATTCATCGGCGGTACTCCTATGCCACGATGGCTAACTGGCGATCGCTGAACTGCTCATACATCCCAACCACGTTTGAGAAGTTGGGCTCAGGCATCACCACGAAGGCGTCATTTCCTTTGAGTTTGTGGGCGACTAGGTGCGCGCCACCGCCACAGACGATGAAGCGACGGGTCGAGGGCAGATAAGACGCCAGATCTGCTCGAATTTGGCTGAAGATGTTGCTAAACCAGGGATCTCGATATTCGTTGAGCCACTCTGCCCAGCTAATGCCCGTTTCTTCGTAGCGATGACTCTGACAGAAACCATCTAGCACTTTGCCCGGATCGGCACTGGTTAACCCGTAGCGGCGTAAGGGTTGCTTCAGGCGATCGTCGTGGGCGATCTGAGAGGCGAGGGCATAAGAGCCTAAATGGTCTGAAACATCTTGAGCAATTTCATCCCCGTCAGAATCGACAACACGATAGAGCCAAGACCCACCACCGATATCAATCACAATCGTGTGACCCGATGACGGTACAAACCCAGCCTGACGAGCCGCCCAGTATGCACCCATCCCTTCTGGCACTACCTCGACGGCTTTCACGGTGATGGTGCAGGGTTGACTGTTGCGTGTATAAGAATGCTTTCCCACTAGCGCTTTGCGGAGTGATGCGGCAACTACATCAGGAGAGTGGTGAGACACAATTAGGCGAAAACTGCCTTCTGTTGATTCCAGACAAGCATATAGATGAAGCCGTGCCAGTAACGCTTTATCCAGTCGGGCAGTCTGTTCGTGACTGGAGTACTTTGCGGCCTGGAAGCCGAAGTGATAGCGATCGCCATCCACTTCAACCACGGGACTATTGCGTTTAGCCACCAAAGCATTGACGCCACGGGGCAGCTTGCGGTGAATCGAGCGAATGGCGCGAGGAGTGCCAGAGCCATCGAAGGATTTGAGATCGTAGTTGCCGAAGTCGAGGGCAACGGTGTTGAGTTTTTGCATAGTCAGATACGTTTGTGAAGGTTTGGCACTGTCCGTTCCTAATCGTTAACGCTACAAAGTCGCAGTCAATTGGCTTCTATTCTTTGTGGGATAAAGCTTTGATGTCGCTTAAGAGACTACTGACACCTGTCAACGATTGGTGTCAAACAGTGTCGTTTAGTGCTAAATTGAACATAGCACTAAACGACACTTTTCAACACTAAATTAGTTAATTTTTGATCCTTCAATCTGAAATGAGTGCTGTCACACTAGAAAAGGAGTAAGCTTAATGACGACAGAGATAAGGCAGGACATGAGCAAGCGCGTCAATATTTATCTGCCGGACGAAACAGCAGAACAGCTTGAGGAGTGGGCAAAAAATCAAGGCCACTCTCTCTCTAGCCTTGCTGCATTTCTCGTGGAGCGAACTGTTGAGGCAGCAAAGGCAAAAGGAGACTTTCCTCTAACCAATCCTGCAACAATCTGCAAGCCAGCAGAAAAAAAGAAGTGAGGCGATCGCCATGTCCAATGACACTGTTACCAAAGATGAATTCGAAACGGTTAAGCAGCTATTAGCGAGTGCTGCGTCTTATGCAGAATCTGCCAGCAGACAATCAGATCAGAATACTCAATCGATTAGAGAATTGAGGCAAGCTCAACGTGAGGAACTTGAGGCAATCCATGAGCTGAGGCAGACTCAACAACAGGCTCAACATGAGAATCTTGAGGCAATCGGTGAACTGAGGCAGGCTCAGCATGAGGAACTTGAGGCAATCCATGAGCTGAGGCAGACTCAACAGCAGGCTCAACATGAGAATCTTGAGGCGATTGGCGAACTGAGGCAGGCTCAACATGAGAATCTTGAGGCAATCGGTGAACTGAGGCAGGCTCAGCGCACAACAGAGGAGCGGTTGCAATCTTTCCTCTTTGAGTCCCAACGGTTGCTCGGCAATCAAGCTGAACGTATCCAGCAGTTAGAAGGAATCTCTGAACGATTGGAGGCGATCTTGAGCTATCTAGTCAGAAAAGAAGGCCCCGGAGAGTAGAAGGAGCAATATTCATGCTCTGGCGACTACTGTAACGAACAAGAATGAGGCGATCGCCATGTCAAGACAACGCCCAGACTCCATAGATTCTCTGATTGAAGCGTCACGAGCGAGAGATATTGTTCTCGATCGCAAGTTGAGCGCAATGACTGAGGCAGTTGATCGGACGACTCAGAATGTGGATCGGGCAGTCGTTGGCATAGAGCGGAGCGCAGCCAACATCGAACGCAGCGCTACTTCAATGGAGCGCTGTGCAGGTGAGATGAAAGTAGCGACTGAGCGGATTGAACGGCAAGTAGCGACTCTCACCGAGAACACGGTAGTCATCGAAAACCGCATTATTCGATTAGAGGAATCGCTCAACCAGAAGCTAGATCGAATTGCGAACCTGACCGAACGCAACGCGGAATCCATCGAGCGACTAGCCACTACATCAGGAGATACTATCAATCGCCTAACTGGGTTAGTTGAAAAGCTGCTGGAGCGGAATTGAGCGTTAGTTTACCTGGATATAGCTTCTGTTTCGGCGCAATCTACATGCTTTGCATAGAACTGTTGCATTAAATTCAACGATCAGAGTAATGTATCGATCATGCAGATTCCAGAATACTTTGCTGATCACTAATTTGAGTCATCGGTTTGTCCTACCGCAGCAACGTGAACCGAATCTAAAAGCTTGTTGTTTTGAATGTTGAGGAGAACTCAAAATGATGTAACCCCCTTTAAAACCTAAAACCCCCGACTGCTTGAACAGAAGGGGCTCCAGGTCGAAAATTGATTTTCTCGGGATGTGGGTATCTACCTATAGGTTTGGCCGCCTTTTAGATACCTCAAAGGATCGTGTGCTTATTTTAGACTCCGATCGGCTACCATGACAAGTAATTTGTAGCCGATCGGCTACCACGTCAAGATTCAACAATTTTTGTTCGCATCACTATTTCTAGGCAAGTGAGCAAGAATTGTTATCTTTCCTCGCACACGATTCTTATATCCCCTCTCTACACAGGGATTAAGAGTTTCTGCTAGATACAGTTATATGTCTAGCTACTCCAAATTTTCCCTGCACACCCTATCCATCCGGTTTGCTTCAGGCGAGTAAATCAGGAGCGATCGCCCTTTCTCGATCCGCCCTGCTCTCTGGCAATTCGGCATCTACAGAGTATGCAGCATGAATATCGACATAAATCAGGCGTCTCTACCGAGATCGCCTCTTCCAACTTTTCAGCAACGGTTCTACCACGAATGTATTGATGGCAGTGCGATCGCCCCTTCGCTCTACAATGCAGCCGTTGAAATCGTCGAAGACACCGGGTTCTGGGAACCTAATCGGGCACTCAATCAGCGGGTTTCAATTCAATGGCAGACCCACAAACCACATGCTTATGGGGCGATCGCCTTCTTCAAACAAGAGTCTGGAGAGTGCTGGCAAGGCAAACCTGAGAATCCTAGAGTTGATGGCAAGGGAAAAACAGTTAAGTATGAAAAGCCCGTTGAATCAGGCGCTGATGCTTATCTTCCTCCAGTTAATATCCAAACTCGTCAAGCGATTCAGCAGAACTATCCTGATCTGACAGTGCCTCTAGAGGGTTCATTTTGGGATTGGGTCGTGAGTATCCCCTCAGCTCCTATCACCTTCACTGAAGGCGGCAAAAAAGCGCTAGCCCTGCTGACTCAAGGCACTATCGCGATCGCCCTGGTCGGCGTAAACGGTGGGTATCGAAAGCTAGAGTCTGGTGCAAGGGCGTTAATTGCAGATGTTGAGCGGTTTACTGTCCCAGGCCGTCAAATCACGCTGGCTTTTGACCAGGATGCGGCCCCAAAAACCCGCAGGCGGGTACAGGTTGCCCTATCGAGATTTGGAGCGCTACTGAAAGCTAGTGGTGCTGATGTGGCGATCGCTGAGTGGGCAAGCAGCAATGGCAAGGGCGTTGATGACCTGATCGCAGCGCATGGAGTAGAAGCATGGGAATCCGCGCTATCGAACCGATTAACCCTAGATGAATGGAATATCTGGAATCGGCTAGAGAATCGCCTCAATATTCCAGCCCACGTTCCGACAAATGTCTCAGACCTAAGCAAAATTGATATTGCTGAGATCCCTAGCACGGGCATCATTGCGATCGCTGGCGGCAAGGGTACAGGTAAAACAAAATGGCTGGCGCACCAAATCACTGCTGAACGCGGGGCGATCGCACTAGGGCATCGAATCGCCTTGATGCGTAATTTGTGCGATCGTCTAGGGCTTGACTATCGAGGAGATGTCCAAAAAATCAATACCCAAGGTCATCATCAAGGTGGTGTGTATCGAATCGGGATTGGTGCATGTGTCGATGGCTTATTGTCGATTGACCCTGAAAAGTGGCACGGTCAAGACCTGATCATTGATGAAGTCGTACAAGTTGTGCGGCACCTTTTGACCTCCAAAACCTGCGCGCAAGAGGGAAAACGTCCGGCTCTGTTGGCACGATTTAGAGCCTTGATTCAGAATGCAGGTCGAGTCATTGTTGCTGATGCTGATCTCGATGGCCCGACCCTACATTATCTTGAGTCGTTGCGGGATGACGGCTCTAGAGCCTTTCTCATTCGCAATGACCATCGACTACCAGGCTATCCTGTTGAATTTATCGACAGCGATACCCGTGATGCGATTATCGATTGTCTAATGCTTGAACTGGGTGCCCTACCGCGAGGAAAAGTGTTGTTTGTGCCCATCGACTCTAAGGCCCTCAGTAAGCAGCTTGCCCGACTGATTCGCTGCGATTCTAGTATCCGATTGTTAGTGATTAACTCAGAAACTTCATCGTCAGGTGATGCTAAAGAATTTGCGACGAACCCCGATGCGGTCTTAGCTCGAAACGAGTATGACATTATTATCAGCACTCCCAGCCTTGCCACTGGAGTCAGCATTGAGTCTCAGGATGCGATTCATAAGGTCATCGGCATTTTTCAAGGGGTATCCTCAACTGACGCCGATATCGCCCAATCCCTGATCCGAGTCCGTCAGCCTGTACCCCGTGTGGTGTGGTGTGCCAAGCAAGGCCACAACTTTTCTAAGATAAGCCGCTCAACAAACCCGCTCACGCTGAAAGCGCAACTCAAACAGCGGAATGAGGCAACGGTTGCCCTGACGCGATCGCAGCTTAGAGAAGACAGTATTACCGCTCTTGAAAGCTACGATTGGCAGTCAGACCCACATCTCAATCTATGGGCACGGATTGAGGCTGATAAAAACCGCTGCATGTATTCTCTAGCGGATCATCTTCGCCTCCGGCTGATGCATGAAGGCCACAACATTAACCAAACCTTCATTGATTCTGAGCTTGAGGACAGTTGCTACGCTGAAAAACTGAAAGAGGCTCGTGAGTACATTCGGAATGTGGAGGCTGAAGAGATTGTCGAGGCTCACGATCTGACCTTTCAGCACGTTCAGGAACTACAGCGCTGTGAATCGATCGCCCCTGAAGACCAGGCGGCGATCGCCAAATTCTACATCAAGGACTTTTACTGTGTTGAAGCTGTCACAAAAGAACTGGTATTGGATGACAAACAAGGTCAGACCAGAGCACAGCTCGCCAGTCTTGAACATCTCCTATTCCCACAAACAGCACTCGATCAAAATGTTGCCAGCATTGAAGGACAAATGAAGTGGAATATGGGCAATTGCCCTTGGGATATTTCCCATGCGGAACTGAGGCGCAAAGCTCGTGAGGCTCTGGGGCTGAAAGCATTTATTAATCCTGAAAAAGAGTGGACAGCTGACGAGCTGCAACCCACCGCAGCGAAAATTAGACAATGCTCGTCCGACATCAAGGCAATTTTCAATCTGACTGTGAACGACTCGATGTCTGACGTACAGCTTGTGCATCAACTGCTGAGTCAGATCGGACTGAAAACCGAGTTCAGATGGGAAAATCGCAACGGCAAAAAGCAAAAAGTCTACCGCCTGAATCAAGAGCGGTTTGCAGTGCTGACGAGAGTAGTTGAAAGACGCTTACAGAGACGGGGGCAGCGTAAAGAACCCTTGGATCACCCCCCTTTAGATAGAAATATACAGGGAGGGGGTGATCCGGTTCTGCTAGAGGCGCCCCCCCCTTTAGAGCTACCCTCTGATCTGGCTGAGCTATGGCTTATGTCCACTGATGACGAGTCAAGAGAAGCTTTGTTAAGCGCTGCGCGAACAGCAAGAGGGGTAGCATGATGAGCAAGGCTTGGCTGGCTGCTTAGGTGTCAAAGCTAGCGATCGCTAGTTTCCTAGTTCTTATTCAATTCATATGCTGTATGGGTTGCATTTGCAGCCTATACTGAGTCAGTTTTCTTACAACCTATTCCCCTTTGCAAACATTCTCTGAGGGAGTATCTAGCCTGCTGGCTTTGGGTTGCGTTGCCAATAAGATCTAGACACCACCTTGGTTTCCAACTGAGTTAGTTGTTCTCTCATGGAGATGGATGAACTTTGCGGTCATCTCGCGTTATCAAACAATTACAGGACGCTTTGACGAAGGACATTATCGCCCCCGCTCTATAACCTAAAATAAGGGCTTAAGCCTTTCAGCAGGCTACCTTTGACTGAATGATAAATAAATGATGACAGCCTTTAGAGTTTAGTCACTTCATGGTTAAACGATGCGCATCTTATTAATTGATGACGACGAAGCTCTCATGGAAACGTTGGCGGAAAATCTGATCAGACAGCGCTACGCGGTTGATATTGCGGTTGATGGTGAAACTGCTCAGGAGTTTTTGGCGCTTTTTCCCTACGACCTGATTGTTTTAGATATTCTGTTGCCGGATGCAGAGGGGACTGCGCTTTGTCATCAATTTCGTCAGCAGGGTGTGACGTGCCCCATTCTGATGCTGACAGCAAAGGATGACAGTCGCTATAAAGTACAGGCTTTGGATGCAGGAGCGGATGATTATGTTGTCAAGCCGTTCGATTTTGGTGAATTGTGCGCGCGCATTCGGGCCTTGCTGCGTCGGGATAGTCATGTCTCGACGGCTGATTTAACCTGGGGCAATCTAACTTTAAAGCCTGATACCTTTGAGGTTTTCTACGGCGATCATCAACTGCATACGACGCCTAAGGAGTATGCTTTGCTAGAGCTACTTCTACGCCATCCGAATCAAGTGTTTAGCCTTGATGCCATTATTGAGGACATTTGGTCGTTTGAAGATCCTCCCAGCGGCGATGCGGTGCGAACCCACATCAAGGGACTGCGCCAAAAGCTGAAGGCAGGTGGGGCTCCGAAGGATTTTATCGAGACTGTGTACGGATTGGGCTATCGCCTAAAGGCTTTGACATCGGGGACTCCGCCTGCCCAGGAGACGCCGATCACAGCCACCCTGAAATCTAGCCAAGCGGAAATCAAGGCGGCCGTCACCCAAGCTTGGGAGATGCATCAGAGCACAATGTATGAGCGCCTGAGTGTGTTGGAAGCGACAGCGGCGGCCATAGATGTAGGAGCACTGAGCACTGAGCAACAGCATGCAGGCCGATCGCACGCTCACAAATTAGCGGGTTCGCTAGGCTGCTTTGGTTTTTCCGAAGGGTCACGCATCGCCCGTGAACTAGAGCATTTGCTACAGCTCGATGTGCCCCTTAGCGATCAGCATGCGCCTCGAGTCACAGCACTGGTGCAGAGTCTACGGCAGAATCTAGTGGGCGGTTCTGACCGGGAAGTCGTCGCGGCAGCGATCGCCAGTGCGCCTCAGCTTTTAGTCGTAGGGACTGATACATCTTTTAGCGAGAAACTGACTGAGGCGGCAGCGGCAGGAGGCATCCGTACCATGGTGGCAACTCATGCGCCTCAAGCTCATGCTGTATTACAGGCTCAACCGCCTGCTGGCGTGCTGCTCTGGCTGAATGAGACACAGTTTCAAGAGGGCGTGGCTTTACTGGAGGCGATCGTCCAGTTCCCAGCTAAAATTTCTGTACTGGTAATGACAGACATTGGCGACTTTGATCAGCGGCTGCACCTGGTGCAGCAAGGCGCTGATATCATTCTCCCTACCTCGACCACACCTCAGCATACAGTTAAGACAGTGCAGCAAATTCTGCGAGCAGACAATGCAGAATTCGATGTAGTTATCGTCGACGACGATCCGCAGGTGCTAGAACTGGTGCAAACCATTCTTTCTCCGTGGGGTATTCAAACCACTCTTGTGAATGATCCAACTCAGCTTTGGACTGTTTTGGAAGATGTACAGCCGCAGTTACTGGTGTTGGATGTGGAAATGCCAGAAGCGAATGGTTTAGAGTTGTGCCAGGTTTTACGAGCTGATCAGAGATGGCGGCATGTTCCTGTGCTGTTTCTGACGGTACATGAGGACGCTGACACACAGCAGCAAGCATTTGATGTTGGGGCAGATGATTTTATTAATAAGTCTGGGATGATGACAGAGTTGCCCAGCAGAGTTTTGAATCGATTACAGCGATCGGCCTTAAGGAACATTACGCGATCGCCCTTATAATTCTTCGCTCTCACTACTACGAATAGAATATGTCTCAAGACTTGACTCAGAAAATAGATTCAGGATTTCTCAAGAGCAAGCTATGCCAAAGTTTCGGGACAGTATCCTAATCCTTCTATCACTTGTTTTTGAAAACAGGCTACCTCCTGAGGATCAGGCTTGCCGCGAGACACAATAGCAATGTGATATTGACTCATGACCTGGGTAGGCGTGAGGCCAGTATTCAGAGCGTTAAGGGCTGACGTAATAGATAAGCCTGGATGATAGGGAGTGCCGTTCTCGCTAAAAAAGGCCCAACAGTCCTCGTTGCGCTCATCATCCACCTCTAGATTCAACTTCACATCCACAACCCAGCGATCGTTCAAGAAGATGACTGTCGCAGAGTCGATGCAGGAATCTAGCTGTCTCAACAGATAATTCAGCACTCTCTGAGTCAAGCTTGCGTTGGCAAAGTAGTAGAGAAACTCCATCGCGCTTGTCCTTAATAGCAGTAGTTTCAACCTATGAAAATAATCTGAGAGAATTGTGAGGAACAGCCGTTGATGTCCGAGCAAGAATATTATGATCGCTGTTGTTGCCGCGATCGCTCTAAAATCACTGCGCTCTGATATGTCATCAGCAAATCAAACAGTTTTTCGGATCTTCGACATAGAGCAGATACTCGATGAACATCCCCTGACAGTCGAGCCAGACACCAAAGTTATGGCCGTTGTAGAACTGATGGGACAAGCCGTCGAGCAAGCGTGCCAACTTTCTGGAGTCAGTGCTGACGCCTTATTGTCTTTGCCCACATCCTCGACTAGCTGTGTCTTGATCGTGTCTGCCAACCAGTTGTGCGGCATCTTTACAGCGCGCGATCTAGTGCGGCTAGTCGCTGAAGAAGCCGATCTAGAGGTCGCGACAATTTCAGAAGTGATGACCCAGCCAGTGATGATGCTCCAGCGCTCTGAGATACAAAGCATTTTCACGATGTTAGCGATCCTAAAGCAGCATCAGATTCGACAACTGCCGATTGTTGATGAGGTAGGCGTTTTGCTGGGGCTGGTGACCCAAACAGCCATTCGGCAGGCCATGCATCCGTTTAACTTTCTCAAGCTTCGGCGGGTGAGCGAGGTGATGACTTGCGATGTGGTTCAAGCAGAAGCCACTGAAAGCCTGCTGGAACTAGCTCGGCGGATGACACAACATCGGGTGAGCTGTGTAGTAGTGACCGAGACAAGAGAGCAAGGTGGCTCAGTGTCTGAGGTTCCCATCGGAATTTTGACCGAACGCGATATTGTGCAGTTTTTGGCGTTGGGTCTACCCCTATCGCAAAACCCAGCGCAGACAGTCATGAGTGCTCCCCTCTTTTTGATGCATCCGCCAGATACTCTCTGGGCGGCTCAACAAGCAATGCAGCAGCAACACATCCGCCATCTGGCTGTGGTCAACGAGGCCGGTGGTCTAGCGGGGATTGTGACCCAGACTAGCCTACTGCAAATGTTAGATCCCCTTGAACTGTTGACGGAAATTGAACAACAGCATCAGTTGAGCGAGTCGCAAGCCGTCAGTCTCGATGAGGCTAACCAACAACTGCTGCAAGCCAATCAGTCACTACGAACTGAAATTACCGAGCGTCAGCGTCTCGAAACGTCATTGCAAGATATGAATCGCCTGTTAGAAGAGCGGGTTGGACTTCAGGCGGCTCAAATAGTGCAAACCGATGAGGTGCTGAGGCAAGTTGCTCAAGAGCGGCAGCTAGCCCAGGCCCAACTCGAACGGTTTTTTGCGGTCACTCCTAGTCTGCTCTGCATTGCGGGTCTGGATGGCTATTTCAAACGGCTGAATCCCGGCTTTGCCAACCTGCTGGGCTATGACATGACAGAACTGCTAAACCAGCCTTTCATTAGTTTTGTTCATCCTGAATCCCGATCTGCCACCCAAAAGGAGGTTGAACGGTTGGCAGCTGGGGAACTCGTCATCGCCTTTGAGAATCGCTATCGCTGTAAGGATGGCAGATATCGCTGGCTTAGCTGGAATGCCACGGCCTCTCCTGAGGAGCAAATCATTTACGCCACCGCTCAGGACATCACCAAGCGCAAACAGCTCGAAGAGGATTTAAAGCAGGAACACAACTTCATTGCTGCTGTGCTGGACACAGTCGGGGCGTTAGTAACGGTGCTGGATCGAGAGGGCAAAATTGTCCGCTTCAATCACACCTGCGAGCACGTATCCGGATACGCTGCCAGTGAGGTGCAGGGGCGTCCGATCTGGGATGTCTTGATTCCCTCTGAGGAAATCTCTAGCGTGCAAGCCGTGTTTCACGAGCTGAGACAAACGCAAACGCCGAATCAATGTGAGAATTACTGGCTGTGTAAGGATGGCACTCAGCGACTGATTAACTGGTCGAACACGCTACTCAAGGATGCGGCTGGGATGGTGGAGTACGTTATCGGCACGGGCATTGATGTCACCAGCCAGCGCCAGACAGAGCGAGACTTAGTTCGTCAATATCAGCAAGCCCATTTGCTGGGTGAGGTTACGCGCCGGATTCGTGAGTCTTTAGAGATCGACGAGATTCTGAAGACAGCGGTGACGGAAGTGCGGGAGTTATTAGTCTGCGATCGCGTCTTAATCATCCAATTTAATGCCCATGACGTCGGGCAAGTAGTGCAAGAGTCAAAAAGACTAGAGGATGCCTCTCCGCCACTACTGAATCGGGCTGTTACCAATCTCAAGCTTACCGACAGCACCCAGAACACTTTGCCGCAATCGTGTTTCTGTGACAATCTGCAGACGGCTCCCTATTCTCTTTACACTACCGAATTTTTACGACGATGGAATGTGCAGTCTTGCATGGAAACGGCGATTGATGTGGGTGATCAGCTGTGGGGGCTGATTACCGCTATTCAGAGCGATCGCCCCCGCCAGTGGGAGCCGTTTGAAATTGACTTACTACAACAGCTTGCCAGTCAAATAGGGATTGCTATTGTCCAGGCTCAATTGTTGGATAGCTTAGAAGAAAAGGTTCAGCGACGTACTCACCAACTCAGTCAAGCGAATGATCACTTAAGGGAGGAAATTCAAGAACGGATTCAGATTGAAACCGCTCTGAGGGAAAGCCAGCAGAAGTTAGCAGGCATCCTCGATAACGCCGATGAAGCGATCATTTCCATCAACAACCAGCAGCGCATCGTCATGTATAACCATGGTGCCGAGCGGATCTTTGGCTACACCCTAGACGAGGTTCATAACCAGCCTTTGGATATCCTAATCCCGGGAGGATTTCGGCAAATCCATCGACAGCATGTTCGCAGCTTTGCTGCTTCCCCAGAGATGTCACAGCGCATGACTAATCGCCGTGACGTAGTTGGACAACGCAAAACGGGTGAGGTGTTTCCCACCGAAGCTTCCATCTCCAAACTCCAAACTCAAGATACTCAACTATTCACCGTCATTCTGAAAGACGTGACCGAACAGCGACAGGCAGAAGCCGCCCAGCGCCGCAGCGAAGAACAACTCCGATTGACCACCAACAAAATGCCCGCGCTGATTAGCTATGTCGATACTGAGCAGCGCTACCGCTTCAATAATCAAACCTACGAAATTTGGTTTCAGAGACAGGTTGCTGACCTCAAGGGTCGGCATATTTGGGAAGTGATGGGAGAGGCTTATTATGCCAAGGCGAAACCTCACATTGAGGCCGTACTGACAGGCCAAGAAGTCAATTTTGAGGCAGAGTTAACCCTGCCAGATGGCAAGTCTCGATGGTTGCTCGTCACCTACACACCTGATTTAGATGAGCAGGGCAATGTCAAAGGATTCTTTGGGCTGAAGAATGATATTAGCGATCGCGTCGCTACCGAACGCATGAAAGACGAATTTGTCTCCATCGTGAGCCACGAGCTGCGCACGCCCCTAACCTCGATTCATGGCTCCCTCAAAATCTTAGCTAGCAAAAAGCTCGTTACCTTGGCCCCCCAAGGACAAGAATTCATCGATATTGCCCTCAAAAACACCCAGCGCCTTACCCGCCTCATCAATGATGTGCTGGATTTGGAGTGCATGGAATTGGGTCGAGTGACCATGTCTATGCAAACCTGTGATCTTGCCGAACTGATGGCTCAGGCGATGCAAGCGATGCAAGCGATGGCTGATGAGCAGAGTATTCAAATCATCCTTGATGCTCCCGAACTGGCAATCTGGGCCGACCCGGATCACATCGTCCAAGTCCTCACAAATTTGCTCAGCAACGCCATCAAGTTCTCATCAGTCAATACCAGTATCTGGCTCAGTGCCACCAAGCGATCAGAAGACATCCTCGTTCAGGTCAGAGATCAAGGGCGAGGTATTCCCTTTGATAAATTGGAGACGATTTTTGAACGCTTCCGCCAAGTAGATGCCTCCGACTCCCGACAGCTAGGCGGCACCGGCCTTGGCCTTGCCATCTGCAAAAACATCGTGGAGCGACACTGCGGTAGAATTTGGGTCGAAAGCACACTTAGAGTCGGGAGTACATTCTCCTTTACACTACCGAATGATTGAGGAGTGATGGAGTGGTGGGTGCCGAGTGGATGGGTGATTGAGGTCGGTGAAGTTGGTGAAGTCATTTTCTCGATAGATTCTCGATTTTCCTTGCCGCATTTTGCCTTCTGCCTTCTATTTTCGATTCCTTGTCCCCTGCTGACAAACTACCAATATGCACAACGATGTCTATCAAGCGCATTTTGCTCATTGATGACGAAGCTGACATTCACAAAATTACGGAAGTCGGCCTAATGATGGAGGCTGGATGGGAGCTAATAACGGCTGATTCCAGCGATAAGGGATTGAAGCTTGTCTTTTCGGAGCAGCCAGATGTGGTTTTGTTGGATGTGATGATGCCAGATCGCGATGGCGTCGCCACGTTGCAATTGATACAGCAGTCAACCAACGCTCAGAACATTCCGGTTATTTTTATGACGGCTAAGGCGCAAGCAGCAGATAGACGACGACTTTATGCGCTGGGGGCAAAAGGGGTGATTACAAAACCCTTTGACCCGATGACCCTCGCCAGCCAAATTTCAAGCTTTCTGGGATGGTCGTGATAGCTTGTCGATGGGGCTCCCCTACAAAATCCCCATATTCTTTCGCTAGAAGTAGGATACACATACTTCATCTCAGCAGGTAAAAATTCCTCACGGATATGGATAAATTTCCTGTTAGCACCCATGCTTGTTGATAAGGGCACCTCGAAAAATGGGGATTGATCTCACGATGAGAACGATGAGATCATGAAGAAGCTTTTTAATCATCACACGTCGTATGAGCCCACTCAGTTTCCGGGATCTCGAGCATCGTCACGCGACGCTCGAGCAGAAAAAAGACCTGCTGGTTCACCTCAATCGTCTGGTGCCGTGGGAGGAGTTTCAGCCCTTGTTGAGGCAGGTTCATGACAAGCCGCGAAAAAGTCCGGCGGGTCGAAAAGCCAAGCCCGTGCTCTTGATGTTCAAGCTGCTGATATTGCAGAAGTTATACAACATCAGCGACGAAGAATTGGAATATCAAGTCAATGACCGCTTATCGTTCATGCGGTTTTTAGGCTTAGGTCTCAATGACAAGGTTCCCGATGCGACGACCGTGTGGTTCTTTCGTGAGCAGTTACGGATCCAAGGCTTGATAGTGCCGCTGTTTGAGCAATTTGAGGGGTATCTGCGCACTCATGGCTATGCTGCGAAAGGCGGACAGATTGTCGATGCGACGCTCATCCCCGTGCCGAAGCAACGGAATTCCCACGAAGAGAATGAGCAGATCAAGCGAGGCGAGCCCCCAGAGGCGTGGAAGAACAAGCCTCATCAGTGTGCGCAAAAAGACACGGAGGCTCGATGGACAAAGAAACATGGGGTGAGTCATTTCGGCTACAAAGATCACATTAGTACCGATGTGGAGTATGGCTTGATCCGACGCTTTGCCATCAC
>JGI12210J13797_10992888_pt1 | contig 14846 bp, 11 predicted proteins | sample ElkSlonscriptome_3_FD_13797 | JGI IMG/M metagenome (IMG submission 13797)
TCCGCGGCCAGCGATCGCCGTGAGACCGCGGGCAGCGGGTCGACCGCCAAAACGAAGCGACCGGCGGATTGCAACAGCACCGCGTGCCGAACGTTGCCACAGGAGACCGCCCGTCGCTCGATACCCGACGGGTGGACCTTGAAACCGTTGGGCAACACCAGCACGTCGTCGGCGCGTCCTAAAATCTTCATCTGTCCGTCGGGAGCACGCTGGACCAAATCGGCGGTATCCAGCCAGCCTTCGCTGTCGATCTTTTGGGCGGTCGCTTCCGGGTCGTCGAGATAGCCCAACATGACACCGGATCCCCGGACGAAAAGGCGACCGCCGGTGATCCGCGTCTGCCAGCCTTCGACGGGCGGGCCGACATGGTCGGGCCGCGTCTGGCCGGGAGAACTGCTGCAGACGACCGGTGAAGCCTCGGTCAGGCCGTAACCGAGGACGACCTTCACCTGCGCGTCCGCCAGGGCACGGAACAGTTCGGGACTCAACGCGGCACCTCCGCATCCGAGCCAACGTAGTCCCGCGACGCCGGCGTGCCCCGCACGACGCATCGACGCGATCTCGGCGACCACTTGTGGCACCGCATTAATCAGGGTCGGGCGGAAATCCGTGGCGTCGGAGAGCCCGTTGCGTCCCAGCGACAGTTGCAGTTGGCAACCTGATAACAGCCAGGTACCCATGTCGCTGGTGCGGGCGTAGGCGTGCGCTAGCGATAAAAGTGTCAGCCGCCGATCGTCGTTGGACTGGGGAACCGCTGACCATTTCGCGTAAGCATTGGTCGTCAGGTTGTGTTGAGACAGCACCACGCCACGAGGCCGATCGGTCGTTCCGCTGGTCCAAAGGACGAGTGACGGTCGGCTCGGGTCTACGTCGACCGCCCGGCCTGAAAGGTCACTCAGGGCTCGATGTCCGGGACTTCCAGCTTGCGGTGCCCCAGCGAGCTGACTCGGGTCAATGAAAGCGCGCCATCGTTGGCGTCGGGAATCGGTCAGCCAAGTGGCTCGGGCCTGGGAAACCAATTCGCCGACGGCGCGACGGTCCAACCGTGCATCGATCGGCACTTCCAAAACACCCGCAGCCACGCAGGCGAGCGCGAGGATGACGTCGAGCGGCTCGTTGGCACAGGCGTGGGCCAGTCGCCGATGATCCGTCCATTCCAAGTGTTCCAGTTCAGAGCCAACTCGCTGGACGGCGGCAGCCAATTGGTACCACGTCCAAGTCGAACGGCCGCCGTGAAGTGCCGGCGCGTCGGGCCGCTGTTCCGCATGGGCAAGCAACGCTGCGAGCAAATGGGGACAAGCGTCGCGGCGATGCGACGCCAAGTCGTTCTCATCGCGTGGGGCAGGGCAGGGCGGCTTCGCCGAATCGGTGTGTCTCATTGGCCCGCCTGATTCACTGATCCGAATGGCAGGTGTCGGAGAAGTCTTGCTGCCGAAGACGTGTCAGTTCGTACAAAAAGATCGCCCCGGCAACGGAAACGTTCAGGCTGTCGGTGTCCCCGCCCATCGGCAGCGTCGCACGGACGGTCGCTGCCCGTTGGACAGGCTCGGGCAATCCGTCCGCTTCGTTGCCCATGACCAGGACCACGGGACCGGCCGATTGCCCGACAGCCAAGTCGAACAGAGGTGTCGCGTCTGGCGACAACGTCGTCGCGACGCTTCGCACGCCCCACTCAGTTAATCGGGTCAGGTCCGTCACGGGATCTTCCAGTCGATACAAACGATGAGAAAACACGGAGGCCATGCTGACGCGAATCGCCCGCCGCGAGTAGGGCGAAATCGTCCCCGGACCGACCAGCACATCTTGGACCCCCATCGCCGCCGCCGTCCGCAATAGACTGCCGACGTTTTCCGGATCGGTGACCCCCAGCAAGGCGAGTCCGACAGGGTGGGGGGCGGAAGCGGTTTCGAGCGGAAAACGCTCCAAGGGGAGCCAGTCGGGCACGGGGCCGTGGGCCAACACGCCTCGATGGAAGGGGTAGCCGACCAACTCGCTGATTCGCTGTTTCGGCAGGGTGTAAAGCGGTGCGGCGTCGGGCCAGTCGCCACCCAGCCACTCGGTGCTGCCAGACAGATGATGAATCAGCGGCGAATCTTCGGAAAGCAGCAGAGAATACAGCGGCCGGCCACTCCGCAGTAGACGCTCGACGACCCACCGCCCCTCGGCAATGAAACCGTCCTGGTCACCGCGATAGCGTAGCGAACGGTAGGGTGCCAGCCGCCGGTCGGAGGGATCAGTTAGATGGATCACGTGAGGATTCATGTGGGCAAACTTGCCGGGAAGTCGGCGGAGACGCAATCGGGCTTCAGGCGGCGGTCATCGCGAACCACGAATAACCGGAAGAAACAGCAAAATCGGCCGAGTCGCTACACGTTGTTGCCGCATGGCACGCGCGGTCGCGGCAACGAGAGCCGGGTTGTGACGATTATCGGGAAGACACGTCCGGACGCGAGCGGATTTGCTGCTCGGTGGTCGGGTCGTTTTGATTCTGTCGGTGGTTCCTGACGATCCGTTCCACGTGGACAGATCGGTCGTGGCTGTTACGCCGCCTGGCGCGTCGGCAACAAACGCGACGGTCGGCCGATGGAAGGCTCCGGACGAGTCCGCCGCGGAAGCCACGGGTCGGCCGATCCGATCCGGCGTCCGAATTTCCCTGACTTGCTGAAGGAAACCCCAAGCGATGCTCCATACGATCTGGGACTGGTGGTTCGGTGACGGTCCGCTCGGTCGCTGGCTTCATACCAGGTGGACGCGACGCGGTTGGCCGAAGGCGCGGCGTCAGTGGGTGTTCATTTTGGCGACCGGCGGGTGGACCGCCATGACGCTGTCGCCCGAAGCGGGCCTGCAGCCGTGCTGGGCAGACGGGCCGTCGGGGCCGGCCGCGCCCGCCTTCTCCACGGTGGTCTTCCGGATGTTGCAACAGGACGGTCAGCCCGAGCAACTCGATCCGCCGTCAGCGAGTCGGCCGGCAACGACGGGTCCGTCGGAGGAGCCGTCCGCTGAGGAACGACTGCGACGCCTGCTCGAAGAGGACGGAACGACCGAGAGCGATAACCAGGATGCCGCGCGTCGGCAGCGNCTTCGTGAGTTGCTCCAGCGAAGCCGCGACGAAGCCGCAGCCCCCCGCAAAGACCGACGGTCCGATCGCGAGCGTCCCGAGGTTCGCCGCGGCGAAACCGACGACGACCAGTTCGCCGAGCCGTTCATCGAAAACCGACTACCGCAGGTGGAGGATCAGACTTTGATGCTGCCACCACTCCGAGCCGTTTCGATTGCGACCGAACCGATCGGCAACGGTCGCTTGCCGGAAGATTTTATCGCCGAAGAAGCCCTTGCCATTGTTCCTCTGCCCGAGGATGCGCTGGCCCGCGGATTCGTCGGCGCGGGAACTTGGCTGCCGTGGGCGGCGCCGAACACTTTTTCGCATCCGCTCTACTTCGAGGACCGTATGCTCGAGCGGCACGGGCACGAGAGGTGGGGTTGCTTGCAACCGATCGCGGCCGGAGCCCGTTTTTTCACGACCGTTCCGATGCTGCCCTATCTGACCACGATCCAAGAGCCCTGCTCGATCGTGTACAGCAAAGGTTACCTGAGAGCCGGATCGCCGGTGCCGCGATTCTTCCAGCGGCCGCCGCTGGAACGACGTGCCGTGGTGGTCGAAGCGGCCGCCGTCTCCGGCGCCTTCTTGGCACTGCCTTAACCGGTGCGGGACCGGGGCAAACGCCGGCAGCATAACGAGGATTGTCGAACCTTGAACCCGAGCCCCCTTTGACCCAAGCCCCCTTGCCGCAATCTGACCGCACATTGACCGCCCCCGACAAGAACGTCCGGCTGGTCTGAGCAACTCCACCTCAAAGCGACGAACAGGCCATGCAACGGCAGACCACCACCATCAAGCGTCGGCGCCTCACCCGGGATCTCCCCACAGGCACGAACCGCCGATCGCCGTCCAAGCGTCCCTTTTCCCGTGGCATGCTCGCGCTCGCACTGGCGGCGTCGACGCTGGGCAACACGGGTTGCCGCCTGGCCCAGGCTATTCCCGACGGGCCGCACGACACCAAAGCGTCCTACCACGACCACGCGGCGCTTCGGATCGAGTACCCGGAGGTCCAACGCTGTGTCACGCCCAGTGTTTCCGCAGCGGCCGGAACGACGGCTCCCCACTCGCTCCGCGATCCGTCCGAAATTCCGGCGATCGAACTGACGCTCACCGAGGCCGTACGTCGCGGCTTGCGATTCAGCCCCGTGCTTCGGAGCATCGGCGGGACCGTGGTGACCAGTCCGCAGGCGGTGTCGACCGTGTACGACCCCGCGCTCGCCCATGCCAACCCGCAGCTGGGTGTGGAAGCGGCGCTGGCCGCGTTCGACGCCCAGTACAACCAAAACCTGTTTTGGGAGAAAATCGACTCGCCGCAAAACGTCCCGCCTCCACCGCCCGGCCTACCGCCCAACTTTTTCGTCCCCGTGGTGCAGGAGACCCAGGGGACGTTCACCAACGAACTGGTCAAGCGGACCGCCACAGGGGCTCAGTTCACGCTGCGAAATAACGTCTTTTACAATCGCACGAATCGCCCCTTCCAACGCTTTCCCAGCTCGTTTACCGGGTTTGTCGAAGCCGAATACCGCCAACCGCTGATGCGAGGCGCGGGCACGCAGTACAACCGCATCGTGGGCACCGGCGGGAACTTGGGCGTCATCGGCCAGTACAACGGCGTCTTGATCGCGCGAGTCAACGAAGACGTCGCCCTGGCCGATTTCGAGGCGGCCGTGATCAGTCTGGTCTCCGACATCGAACAAGCTTACTGGGACCTGACCACCGCCTACCGCATTCTAGAAGCGGTCGCCAAAGGGCGGGAATCAGCCCTGCAAACGTTTCAATATCAACAGGTTCGGCTGGAAGTCGGGACCGGACGGCAGGACGAAGAAGCTCAAGCCCGTTCGCAGTACTACCAGTTTCAGGCCCAACTGGAGTCGGCGCTCGCCGGCGACACCGGCCTGTACCCGGTGGAACAGCGACTTCGCTACCTGATCGGCATGCCGGCGACCGACGGCGGACTGCTCAAACCGGTCACCGACCCGTTGGACGCGAAAGTCATTTTCGATTGGGAAAGTTCGCTGGGACAAGCACTCAACCGGCGGGTCGAAGTCCGACGCCAAAGTTTCAACGTGCGTCGCCGAGAAATGGAACTGTACGCAGCCAGGTTGAACCGTCGACCGCAAATGGACTTCGTCGGCCAGTACCGGTGGCGAGGTTTCGGAGACAACCTGATCGGCGATACCGACGAGGGACTCAACGACAACCTGTTCGCCTCGATCACCGACGGCAATTACCAGGAATGGCGGGCAGGGATGGAGATCGCCTGGCCGGTCGGGCTCCGAGCGGCCAGCTCCGCCGTCGCACATGCCAAACTGAATCTGCAACGCGAACGCGCATTGCTGGCCGAAACCGAACTTCGAATCAGCCACGACTTGTCCGATGCAGCCCGCCAAATCGAACTGACCTTTCAACTGGTCGAAACGAACTACAACCGCTACCTGGCAGACCTTCGACAGGTCGACGTGCTGCGGCGCCGATACCGGGACGGCACGGACAACATCAACTTCTTGCTGCAGGCTCAGCGTCAAGTCGTGACCAGCGAGTCGGAGTTCTACCGATCGATCGCCAATTACAACTTGGCAATCCGCGATTTCCACCGCCAAAAAGGTTCGTTGCTGGCCTACAACCAAGTCTCACTTTCGGAAGGGCCTTGGTGTCCCGGAGCCGAACGCGACGCGGTGCAATTGGGTCGATTCCTGGAACCGCGTTGCCATCCGGACAAGGTTGCGGTGCCCCGGCCGGTCAGCGACGGACCGTTCGATCCCTCCGCCGTCATGCCGACCGTGTTGCCGGTGGAGGAAATGATCGAAGTCGTCGAGCCGCCAGCCGCAACGCAGCAAGATCAAGATTCGGCCGGGAGCGAAGAGAACCCCGCTCCGTCGTTGAAAGCACCGGTGGAGTAGTGTGGTGAAAAGGGGGCCAGGGGCTTCTCAGGCGGCGGCCTGATCTTCGGGCCGTTCGATCGGTCGCGTCAGGTCCGCCTCCGCGACAGTCGAACCGTGCCGTCGTGGATCCGCCTTCTCGCGATCCGCGGTTTTCGCAAGGGGCTCGTCGGCCGCTTTGTCCGGCTTGCTCAGCCCACGCTTCTGCTGGACCATCGCCAGGGCCGCTTCGCCCACCACCTCTTGGATTCGGTCGAACGTCGGCGGTTCGGCGCCCCGCAAGTGGCGGCGGCCCTGATAGCCCGATGCGTAGCGGGCGACATCCTTGTGCAGCGCCGTGGCGTCTGCCCTCGCGATCGTATCGGCCGTCCGGTATCCGGCACCGACGAGAAGTTGGGCCTCGCGGACTAACATGTCGGGCAATTGACACATCAACATCGTTTGACAACGCCATGCGTGCAGCGTGTCGACGGTGATCCAGCGAGTGTTCAACCGATCGGCCGTCACAGCGACTTCGCCGGTCAGGAAATCACCGATGGTGTGCATGCCGATGGCGGCAAAGCGGGCCGCCGTTTTCGGCCCGATCGAAGGTGCCTCGACAAGCGGATCGCTGAGCGTCAGCCGCGGCCGTGGCGCACCGGGCGCCGCTGAAACGGCCGAGCGAAACGGCAGGATGGCGGGCGTGGAAACTTCCTCGCCACTCGCGCTGTCCGCTGATGGATCGACGCCGGTCGCTGACGACTCGTCCGTGTGATCGACCGACGAGGACAGTAATTCGTGCTGAAGTGACCGCCGCTTGGCGAACTCCTTTTCCCGCTCGCGGATCTGCCGCACCTTCGCAAGGATGCGTTGTTCGTCTGGCAAGTGTTCGGTCAGGCAGCCGTTCTGTTGGAATTCCATCACCAACGCTTCGACCGCCTGCTGCTCGGCGGCGTCGTGGATCCGCCGTAGCCACCAGCGGGTCGGTACGCGGATGCCAGCCAGCACCAATCCGACGGCAGGACGGGCCGGGGAAATAGGCGTATCGGTACGTCGTTCCGCCTCCCAAGCCGCACGCTCGATCACGCGGGCCCAACCGGTGATCGCCAGTCCAACGAGCTCTGACAATCGATCCCGCAACAACGCGTTCAGCCCGGCGGGCGGGTCCGACCTTCCGGCGACCAAGTCGTACTGTTCCAACAGCAACGGGTATTGGCGATGAGCCACTTTGGCGGCTTGTCGAATCGCGTCGCCCAACCAGCCGGGCTGGTCGGACAGCTGGAAAAGCACCCGGTCCGGCTCCTGCTGCCAAGCGTTCCGAAGCTGCGTGTACGTCTTCGTGATGCTCCATTCGATCGGCCGATGCAACACCTGCTCCAATTCCGTTTGAGCCGTGTGCAAAGGTTGAATCGGATCGGTAAAGTAGTGACTCAGCACGCCGGCGGCATGCGCGGCGTCGCTGTAACGGCCGCTGGCAAGATAACGCTGCAGCCGGTCGTACCATTGATGGGCGACACGTGGCGCGCCGCCCCAGTAGCCGTCTCCGACGTGGACCACGTGATTCTGGAAATCACGAAAACGGCTATCCGGGTCTTTCGCGCCACTCAAGTAACGCTGATGGTGCCGAACCAAGTGGCCGACCAATCGACGGCCCGCCGCCGAACGTACCAGCGGCAGCGCATCGACGGCGAAGTAGTGATGCGTACTGCGACAGTGTGCGGCACGAAGAATGGCAACCGTGAGCGATAAAGTAGTCTCAGACACGAGCGTTCCCGGAGCTTCTGGGGATGACGTCCTGGCGTGGGCGCGGGAGCGACGGGGCTCACCTGCCACCGACGGGCTCACAACAGGCAGCCCGCTCAAGCGGCTTGCCGCGGCCGGTGCATCTCCGCCGGGCAATCCACACCGTAGGCGCCGGCCTGCCGCGCCAAACGCTGGCGAAGTGCCAGGCCGACGCCGCCGGGCAGCTGATCGTATTGCCGTACCCGCTGGGTAAACGTCAACCGGCTCAGCGGCCGAAACTCCCAGTGGCCGGGCGGTGGAGGCGTCGCGCCGTAAAGCGCCTGCAAACGCAAGCGGTGGTCTCGTTCGGCAATCTGAAGATACAACTCGTAGAGCTGCTCGATCGACAGAGCGGAAACGTCTGCAACAGGGCCGATAACCATCGGTGCTTTCCTGAAAATCATGCGGGTGAGCGAAAGCGGATGTTCGAGCCGACAAGCGCGAACTCGGACCACCCCTGAGACGCGGAAGCAGTGGTCGCTACCGAATGATGGAGTGCCGATCTGGCGCCAGATTGCCAAAGCATCGATCGGCGAGACAAGAGCGAAAACGGGATCGGGTGCATCCGGGTGCCGACATCCCCCCGGCCATGACACTTTTTGGCGGCTTTCAGTGCTCCGCTTCCTAGTGAACTGCCGAATAGGAACCGATGCCGGCGTGGTCAACCAAGTGGATGGCCAGACGCCAAAGCCGAAGGGACCGGAGCGGCACCGGGTGTCGTGGTGTGGGATTGCGACAGCCGACCGTTGCGGACTTTTCTCGCGGTTGAAACGAAAACGGCGGGAGACGTATGGGCACGTTTCCCGCCGTTTTCTTGTATCCCGCGACAACGTCGGGCGAGTCGTCATCGTTAAAGTCGCTGCAGCCTACCAGGCCGGCCGATTCACGCACCGGCACGCGAAGATTCCGCCGGCCCGCCAGCACCACACGAGCCCGCCAGCACCACACGAGCCCGCCAGCGGTACTCCAAGCCGCAAACGTGATACTCAGCCGCATGCCACGAAACCCGCTGCGAAATCACAAGCGGCCCGACCCGAACACCGCACCCCCCGCAGGGCCTAAAGATCATCCCTATTTTCGGATAATCTCTCAGCGCGGACTGGTTTCTCGGGCGAAAACTCTTGCGGCGGACCGTTGTTGGGTCGGCTGCCCTCTGACCCAAGCGATCCGAATGCCCGTTCGGAGGTTCGCCCGCGGGCCGGCGAGACACTTGCCATCTGCATACTGTCTTCAAGCCCGCACCCAGCTTGTTGCCAAAGTCGATCGTTTTCTGTGCCCCAGACCGACGGTCGGCTGCTTTGCGTGACAAGCTCCCGCTGACGGGTGGCGGTTCCATGTCGGCAGGTCGGACTTCAGTGCCCCGAAGCCCAGCTTGCCGTCGAACCGCCGCCCAGTCAGCACCGGGAGGCTCCCGCCGCCCGACCTGTCTCGGCTGCAGCTGGTGATCGATTGCGGGCGTAGCTTGCGCCAGTTTCTCTCAGCGGCTTTTGACTATCGGGGCATCCTTCTTCGGACAATCGACGGTTGCCCCTTGCTTCGAGCCTCGGCTCGCCCAGCTGCGTTTGCGACTCCGCCGTCTTCGAAGCGACCCGGTCGCGTGTAGCAGCGGCCGTNCGGAGTGACCGAACGCGGACGCAACCGGGCCCTGACACGAAAACGGGTGTCCGATTACCATCCTCGGCATGAGTTCCCCATCTCCACCGACCCCGACCCCGACCGGCCCCGACCCCGAATCGATGCAAACAGCACCCGCACGGCAATCCGGCAAGCACGACGCACCGAAACGAAGCAACGTCGCCATCATCGGTTTAGGCACCGTCGGTGCCGGTGTGGCAAAATTACTGATCGACCACGGAGACCGCACGGCCCGTCACGCCGGAAAGACGATCTGGCTCTCCAAAGCAGTGGTGCGAGATCTGAAAAAGCCGCGGGACGTGGAACTTCCCGACGGCATTCTCACGGATTCCATCGACGAGGTGCTGGAAGATCCTGAGATTGACATCATCATCCAGTTGATGGGAGGCCTCTCGCCGGCCCGAGAGGTGATGCTGCGTGCGATGGAGTCTGGCAAGGACATGGTGACAGCCAACAAGGCCTTGCTGGCGGAGCATGGTGCGGAACTTTTCACCCGCGCCCGCCAACTCGGCCGCAGCATTGCTTTCGAAGCGGCCGTCGCCGGGGGAGTGCCGATCATCGCGAACATCAGCCAATGTTTGTCGGCCAACCAAATCACTTCGCTGGAAGGCATCCTCAATGGCACCAGCAACTTCATCGTCTCTCAGATGGACGAGAAGGGCGCCGGCTACGACGAAACCGTCCGCTTGGCTCAGCAGTTGGGATACGCCGAAGCGGACCCCTCGATGGACGTCGACGGGACCGACGCCGCTCAGAAACTGGCCATTTTGGCACACCTCGCGTTTGGTGCGACGATCGATTGGCGAGACATTCCCCGCCAGGGCATCGACCGATTGGCCCCCGAAGATCTCCAGTACGCCCGCCGACTCGGTTATCGCATTAAGTTATTAGCGACGGCGCGGCTGATCGACGACGAACTGGAATTGTCCGTCGCCCCGACGCTGATCCGCGGCGACAACCCGATGGCGGCGGTGCGCGATGCCTACAACGCGATCCGGGTCGTCGGCGACGCGGTCGGGCCGGTCTTTTATCACGGCCTGGGCGCGGGTCAGATGCCGACCGCCTCGGCAGTGGTCGCTGACGTCATCGACACGGCCGTCGGGCGGACGCCGATCACGTTCCAGACGCTGGAATACTTTTCCTCCGAACACCCGCCCCGGGCCGCCCAGCGGGACGTGGAAACTTTGCGGGGGCGGCACTACTTGCGGCTGACGGTGGCGAACCATCCGGGCACGTTGGCGGCGATCGCCGGAGTACTGGCCAAACATCACTTGTCAATCTCCTCGGTGATCCAACCGGAACCCGGTGGTGACGGGTCCGCCGGCAGCTCGGGTGGCGATTCCGGGACGCCGGACGTCGTGCCGTTGGTCATCATGACGCACGAAGCGAGTGAGGGAGCGGCGTCCCGCGCAACCACCGAGATCGAGGCGCTCCCCTGCATCGCCGGCCCGATCATCCGAATGCCAGTCAAAGGCTGAGTGCCTACCAAAGAACCGTAGCTACGCTCGCCAGAGCGTGGTCCTCGCATTGGAAAACCGTAGCGACGCTCGCCAGAGCGTGGTCCTCGCATTGGAAAACCGTCGCGACGCTCGCCAGAGCGTGGTCTCGGCATGCGTACTCCGCCAGTGAGTACTCAATCGCCCAGCGGCAGGTGCTGTTGCGCCCCGAAGCGGCGAAGGTATCGGTCCAGCTTCCACTTGCGCCGCGTGCTATCGCTGGTCATGTAGCGGACACTTCCGAACACCGGTCGTTTCGGCCCCCATGCACGGTCAGCCCGACCGAGAACCCACAGGATGCCGCAATAGGAATTGGGGTCACGCCCGTCGAGGCCGTACTTGTTGTTCAGATGAATCATGGTCTCCAGGGCCTGCTCGGGCGTGGCGGACCAGTGCAGAATTTTTTTGCCCCAGAGCATCCGCATGTAGTTGTGCATCCGGCCCGTCTGCACGATCTCTCGCTGGGCCGCGTTCCACAACGGATCGTGAGTCTCCGCTCGCTCGAATTGCTCCAGCGTATAAGTGAACGGCCGAGGATCCGACCTCGTCTCCTGGAGGGTTCGCTTTGCCCAGTCAGGCAACGAATCGAGGGTGTCGTAGGAGTCGGGGTGTCGGAAAGCGAAGTGAAAGCCGATCTCTCGCCACGTCAACACTTGGTCCAGGATCGCCTCGGTTGGCGGGGAAACGTTGAAGAAACCATGGTTGCGGCCGTTAGGCTTGGACGTTTGTTCGGGCGTCCAACCCTCCCGTTGAAGCAGTCGCTGCACGATTTCGTGCGGCGAGATGTGGCCGAAGTGCAGGTAAGGACTCAGTCCCGAACTGCCATCCCGGTCGGGATGGTTACGGTCTTCCGGGTAGCGATGCAGTTTTCGGGACAGGAAATCATCGAGTCGTTCGGCAGCCCGTGTCGGCCCGCCAGGGGTCTCGTCGGCCGCGGGTACCGTATGGTCGATCGGGATGGAACCGATGCCGTCGCCGTCGAGCAGGCAGTCGAAATCGGCTGCCGGCCAGCGTTTCAAAATTTTTGGCGGGACGGGGACGGGGCAGGGCAGGGCGGTCGACGACAGCGGATCCGGCTGCGGCGACTCCTCTAGTGCCGCCAACACGTTCTTTTGCATGAATCGGCGGTAGCTATGGGCGACCGTGTACTGCCGATCGGCCAACCGCAGCGGCAAGACGCCGTTGCCGTCGACCAGTTCCAACCTGGCCGGGATGCGGCGGCGGACCGCCGCAATCAGGTGGGGCAGAAAAAAACAGGGATACTCGTCGGTGACCACGGTATGGGCGTGGCGGGCCAACTGATGCAGCAGAGGCGTCCCCGCCCCCGGCCGGGGTTCGACGTAAGGGTAGTACGTGATCGGAAACGACCGGGCCGCCTCCGCGTTTTCCCGCATCCCTTCGATCACGAACCGGTGCAACCGATCGCTCGCCCACCGGTAACGAACACGTAGAGGTTCCAACACGATCAGCGGCACGCCCGCCGTCACGGCACGGTCGATGGCATGATCCAGGGCAAAGTTATAACGCAGCCGACGTTGGGCGATCATCCACAACAAGACGTACCGACCGTCGGGCCGGAGCGGATGATCGTTGGCTTGCGTGATTCGGTGCAACATGGCAAATCGGAATCGGAGACTGAGCAGAAACGAACAGAACGGCGGGATGGTAACGCCGGCCCGTCGGCAGCTAAACTACGCCCTCACTGTCCTGCACCGACAATGGCCTCTCGGATTCCCTTGCGTGACAACTCCGGCGACCACGACAACTTCGGCGATGACGTTCGATACCACCAACGTGTTTTTCTAGGACGACCGAGTTGAACTCAGGCAGGCGACGGCATCGGGTGAGCCAATGGCGACGACGGCTGCGACGCTGGTGTCATCCCAGCCGCGTCGCAGCGGTAGGATTGATGGCGGTCTACCTGTCGGCAGCCGCCGCCTACGTTGGCTTGATGGCCTGGTATCAGTCGGCGGGAGAGGCCTATTTCACGTTCCGGGATCTCCTGGCGCCGCGGGTGAACGATGTACTGATCGCCACCTTTTTCTTTATGGTCGGCGCGAGCGTCGGCAGTTTTTTGAACGTCGTCGCTTGGCGGTTGCCCCGGGGCCGCAGCGTCAACGGGCACTCCCACTGCCCCCGCTGCGGCCACCGTCTGTCGGCCCGGGACAATTTGCCCGTGCTCGGATGGTTGTGGCTGAAAGGTCGCTGCCGGACGTGCGGACTACCGATTTCGCCGCGGTATCCGGTTGTCGAAGCGTCTGTCGGCATCAGCTTCCTCCTGGTCGGCACCGCCGAAATTTTCCGCTGGAATCTCCCCTACCAGTTCGGTCATACGCACGGAGGCCCCCTGTGGACCCCGTTTGTTGATTCGGGCATCCTGGTCACGCTGGGTTATCACCTGGTTGCCCTGTCGGCTGCCTGGGCGATGGGTCTGATTCGGATCGATCAGCTGCCGATCCCAAACTCACTGGCCAGGTTTGCTGCGGTCACTTTGATCGGCGGCGTGCTGGCGGCCCCCTCCGTAGGCGTCGTCCCGTGGCAGCTGGAAATTCCCTCGGGGTGGCCGATTGACCCGTGGTGGCAGTCGACACCGGCGTACCGAAGCTCGTCCGCGGTGATGCCGTTGTCCGAGCAGTGGGTTCAAGCCGCACTGCGATTGCTGACGGCACTGGCGGCCACGGGATTTTACGCCCGCCTGTTGAGCCGTGGGCTCGCCCCGACGGCGGACTTAAAATACCAGCCGACCTCCTCGGCGACCCGGCGGCTATTCGATTTAGTATTGATCGTCTCCGTCCCTGCGATCGTCGCGGGCTGGCAGGCGACGATCGCCATCGTGCTGGTCACGTCTCTGCTCGCCGGCCTAGCGGACCGCCCCCGTATCGATACGGTATTTCGACGATGGGGCTTCGGATCGCCCGACGCGTTGGGCCGTTTGGCGCTCCTTTTGCCACTCGTGCTCACGTTGCAGCTGACATTCTGGGCCGAGCTGGTCGCGTCGCGATGGTGGCCGAGCGTCCAGGCGTCGCGAGGAACGATGTTGGCATGGGCCGGCGCGTCCCTTCTGGTTCCCCTCTGGCTCCACCAACGACCGTCGCAGGCGTCCGGCGCGAGCGATGACGAATCAACGTCGGCCGCATCGGCCGAACAGTTGGCCCCCGAGAATCCTCCTTCGCAAGCAAAGTCGCTAAACTAGGATGGCGGGACATGACCCCCACGATGCGGGCCAGGCGAACGATCCTTCGGCCGGCCCGGCTCGCACATCCCTTCTGCACCAGCAACCACTTCGGGGCCCCGATCGGCCCCGGTCTGATCGTCCGTGAATCCCGCCTCATCTGACCAACAATCGTCCGGCCCGCCACCACGCGCCGCTGATCCGACGGACGATGTTCGCTGGGTCAATCAAGCCTTGACCGGTAGTGAGGAGGCGTTCGAGTGTCTCGTCCGCCGGCACCAACATCGACTTTATGTCTCGATGATCCAGGTCACCGGGTCGGTCCATGACGCGGAAGAGGTCACGCAGGAAGCGTTCATCCGGGTCTTCTTGAAGCTCGACACCTTCCAGCAAAACAGCCAATTCTTTACCTGGCTGTACCGCGTGGCATTTAACATCGCGCTGTCCCGCAAACGACGGCGGAAAGTCCGCGTCTCGCTCGACCAACAACGCGAGGAAATTGGCGAGGACGTCGTCGATCCCAGCGAACATGTCGATGCGGAACTGATCCGTCAAGACAAGCGAGACCTGTTGCAAACCGCCCTGAACCAGCTCAGCGAAGAGCACCGGGCCATTCTGGTCTTGCGGGAGATGAACGAGTCGTCCTATGAAGAGATCGCGGAAATCCTGACGTTGTCGATCGGCACGGTTCGCAGCCGGTTAAACCGCGCGCGGAAACAGTTGCGGTTGGCCATCGAGGAACTCGAATCGTCACTCGATTGACCGAGCCGAACCCGCCGCGTCGTGATGACGGCGTCGCCCAG
>JGI12210J13797_10423820_pt1 | contig 14814 bp, 11 predicted proteins | sample ElkSlonscriptome_3_FD_13797 | JGI IMG/M metagenome (IMG submission 13797)
GAAACCGTAATCGCACGGGTCGCTCCCGAATCCTTCACGCGAAGCGAGGTGCCCTTTGCCAACGTGCAGCGTGCGGTAACCAGCTTCCTTCAATCGCATCGGAAGCAACGCATCCTTCATGCCGGGATCGAGTCCGTGGGTCCGCCAGCCCTGCACCGTTTCGTGGGTGGCCGTGTCGTCACCGCGGGTATTGATGTAATTCGTCACGCGATGACGTACGCATCGGAGGTGAGATCCCCGGTTCAAGCCATCTCCGCAGGAGCGGGCTGCAGAAATTGATGTTCGCCCCCGCAAACCCCATGGTCCTTGTGCAGACTGCCATGCTGAAGGTTGATGACCTGCCGGGCGTAAGGACCGAGGGCGTCGACGGAAGCTTGCAACTGATCCGGACCTTTCTCCTGATTCAAATAACCGTAAGTGGGGTCATGATGCCAAGTTTCCGCGGGGACATCGTGGATTTTCCAGGCGCCGTTCTCCACGGCATTGGACCAAGGATCGTTGGACGGGTCGTGCCGCTTCAGGAGCGCTCCGCGTAGTCGGGCGAGCGGTTCGGCGGCTTCGGCATCGTCGATGCGGTTGGAGCCCTCGCGAAGCGAGTCGTCGAGCCGGAAGAGCCATTCCTTCCGGTCCGGCGCCGACCACGCATATTTCCATTGGCCATCCGTGGCGGCATATTGACCGCACCAGCCGCTGGAGAATTGGCTGAAGACAATGCGATCGGTGTCCGGTTCGTTGGCCAGTTCGATGAGAGATCGCGTTTCGACACTGCGCGATTGGGGAACGCCGGTCGCATCGCAGATGGTCGGGAAGAGATCGGTTAACGTCGCGGGAGTCGTGCATCGTTTGCCTGCCGGCACATGGCCTGGCCACGAAACGATGAACGGCACGCGGATGGAGCCCTCCAACATGCAACGTTTGCCGACACAACCGTAATCCCCGAGCATTTCACCATGGTCGCTGGTGAAGATGATCAGCGTATTCTCCCGTTCATCCCCCAGCGCTTCCAGCAGCCGACCGATGTTATAATCGATCATCGAAATATTGCCGTAATAAGCGCCTTTGATCGTGCGATAAACCGTGTCGTCTTCCTGTGCCGTATCGCGCATTTTGTATCGCATCTGGTAACGGTTGGTGCGCGATTGATAATCCTTGTAGTTGTCGGGCCGATGCGGGGCATCCAGTTCCGGCGCCCGGTAAAGTAGGCCCCACGGCATTGGATTGGTAATCGGCGGGTGCGGTTCGGGGAAGTGAAGATTGATCAGGAACGGCCGGTTGGGATCGCGGCGTTGCAGAAATTCGATACATTGATCGGCGAGAAAATGCGGTTGGGTATGCTCTTCAGGTGCCTGGGTGATTTGCGGCACCATATAATATTCGCTGCCCAACGCCATACTGGGGCGGTTGTAAGGAAGGTAACCGAATTGATCGACCCACTCGCGGTATCCCGGCAGCTGCCGGGTCCGGGGATTCATTTGTTTATTCGGATCGCCATCGACAGCTTCCTCGATCCCGTCGCTAAGCCAGGAGCGGCCGGAGTGATGCATTTTTCCGGCCCACAACGTCTGGTAACCCTGGTCCCGGCAGATTTCCATGAAAGCGGGATCGTGCGGGGCCGCGGAAGGGCCGCCTTCTTTGGGCTCGGAGTGCCACCAGTCATGATCGGTGAACCGGTGGTGGTGGGGCAGGATGCCTGTCACCATTGAAATGCGGGCGGGGGAACAGATCGGGGCGGGGGTGTAACCGCGGACGAAGGCGGTGCCGGAGGCGCAGAGGGAATCGATGGCGGGGGTTTTGATGATTGGATTGCCAAGGGCACCAATCGTGTCGGCGCGTTGCTGATCGGTGACGATGACGAGGATATTCGGGCGAGTAGCGGGCTGCATAGATTAACCTGCCATTTTAACGATAAACTGAACAGCCGCAAGCACCTGGTTTGTGAAACTGTTAACCAGAGAGTTCGAGCTTATTTGCAGAGATGATGTCGTTCCTTCCAGGAATGTCGGACCGGTGCATAGTCCATCCGGTCTGCCATGGGAAGGTGGGTGAGGGGATTGAGTTGGATAGGATGCTTCTGGTGACCATTCACGCGGGTCGCTCCCGCTGGTGTGCAGGGCGCCGTCAGCACGTTCGAGAAGGGAGAAATCGTAGCCTTTAGCGAGAATTACGATGATCTGATCGCGGTGTGCGGAGTTGCCTTGGCCGAGTATCTTGCAGGCTTCCAGCCATGCTTGAAACCAATAGTAGCTGGCCCAGACTGAGCAGAGTGGTTGCACCGTTTCAGCTCCCTCGGCTGTGGCTTCATCCTGGCCGAGAAGCGGGATGTCGTCATTCCGAGCGAAAGCGGGGTATTACCCGGGTCTCCGCACCGGCCTTAGGCGATTTGTGCGGGAACGAACATGATACTTGGGTCCGGGGTGACGGCGCTTTTATCCGGCATCAGCCTGCGGAATAACGCGTTCGATTAGGCCCACTGCGCGACGCACGCCCGCCATTTCGTCGCCGTCTGTGGGGATGCTTTCGATGCCCCAGAGTCGTTTCGGATCCGCTTTGGCAAGCAGTTGAATACAGTGATCGACCGGCATCTTAGGCTCGATGCCGCTCTCCGCGAGGTCGAAGGTTTTGAGGTGACAGGCTTCGGCGCGAGGGACCAGTCGTTCCCAATTAGCCTCGCGTTCTTCGGGTGCGAAATTATTACTATCGAGAAGATAACCGACCGCCGGCACCGCGTCGAGCAGCTGCTCAATGAAATCGGCGTCCTGACTCAGGCCCCAATGATTTTCAATAAAGAGGCGGACCCCACGATCATTGGCGTATTCAGATTCTTCGCGGTAGGCCGCGATCACGGCAGCACGGGTGGCAGCGTCACAATCACGCAACGGACCTGGATCGGCCCGGAGCGCGGGAATGCCAAGATTAGAGGCGACATCGACCCAAGCGCGCAGGAAGGTGCGATGCTCGGTTTGCCGGTCTGGATCGTCGAGAATGAGATACCCTTTTTCCATGGCCAAAGCCTCGTGCTGCAGACCGGACTCGGCGGCAGTCGCCTGGATTTTCTCCAGCCAAGCGGGATCGCTTGGCGCCTGCATCCAGACTGGGATCTCGGGCGGACCCGGACGCCAGCTCCAGGCGTTCAATTCCTCCAGAGTCGGCGTCGGCAACAGTTGCGGCAGCCACCAATGCAGGGCCGAGGCTCCGAGTTCTTTGCTGCGGTTGATGTAAGAGAAGGCATCACATTCGCCGGCAAAGAAGGTCCGGTGGAAAGCGAAGCCACAGATGCTGAAGCGGATAGTAGTCATGAAGTCAGTTGTGCGGCGGAGATGTAAGCCTGATGGCAGAAATCAATGAGCGTGCGGGCCTGTTCAATGGTGGTGCCAGGATGGGGCGCGCCGTGCAGGATATGAGCCTTGAAGCCGCGATAGATGCGGTCGCCCTGCCAGCGGGCCGGTTTCCAACGCGAAAACTGTTCCATCCGCTGGCCCGGCACATTGTCAGCTTCGAACATCATGCTGAACTGGTTGGTTTCGTCGGAGTGATCGATGACGAGACCGGCTTTACTACCGAGAATGGTAATGCGATGCGTCGGGGGATAATGGCTGCGTGCGGCGAGGTCGAGGCTGTAAGCAATGCCGCCTTTGTCCCCGAGGCGAGCGAAGACGTTCGCGTGCTCCTCCACATCATGAACCCGGTCGGATGGTAGATCGTGGGGAAAACCGCGGAAAATCTGTGCCTGCACATCACGATAAACCGGCCAATCGAAGAGGGTGAACACCTGCTCGGTCAGATATTGGCCCATGTCCGTTAACACGCCACCTCCCGCGTAGCGCCGGTCCGAGAACCAATGCGCGTGCTTCACCCAATCGATGCCGGGACGATGGTGAGGACGGTGAAAGACCACTTCCACCCGGTAGATTTCTCCAAGGGCGCCTGAGGTGATTTGATGATGCACGACATCGGTAAATCCGCCGTGCGCCAGGCGCGCACTGAACGAGATGACCTTCCGACCCGTCTCCTCGCTCACGCATTGAATGGCATCGCAATCTTCCGTGGTGAGGGCAAACGGTTTTTCGCAGAGCACATGCTTTCCGGCGCGCAGCGCGGCGATGGTCTGTTGGGTGTGCAGATAGGGCGGGGTGGCGATGAGCACGCAGTCGAGATCATCTCGCGCTAATAACGTCTCAAGACTGTCGCAGACAACAGTCTCTTCACTGCCGTATTCCTGCACCAGCGATTCCGCTCTGGCGCGGGTTCGACTGGTGGCGGCACGCAGATGGTAGCCGTGTTGCGGGAGGGCCTTGCAGTGCGTCGGGGCAATGTCGCCACAGCCGATCAGGCCAAGGTTCCAAATGGGATCAGACGTATTCATTTCGCGGCTCCTATGATGGGTCGTTGCTCGGCGGCGCTCCGATAGGCGCGATCGCAGAGCTCGCCGATGAACAATGCTTGATGGGCATCGGTTCCAATGTCGGCGATGCGTTTTGCGGGATCAGATTCTTTTCTATTGAGAATATCGGCCATCGCCTCGAGACGACGATCGATGTCGCGTGGTTGCTTGTCGAAGTCGTTGCGACGTTCCTCCTTCAGGGTGCCGTCGACCGCCATCCGCCGCAGAATCCATGGGACATCTGCGGTCCTGTCCAGCTGCAGACATCCTTCGGTGCCCATGAAGGTAATGCCCCAGCGCCAGTGTTGGTTGACTCGTTGGGTGGTATCCAGGGTGAGGCAGATGTTGTCTGCCAAGTCTGCCTGCATGGCCATGTGATCTTCAACATCCCAATGACAGTCGGGATGGAGCCCGCGGTCCGTCCCATAGTAATCGGAGGCGGTCACCCGGAGAACCTTTGGCCAGCCGAGTATATGGAAAGCTTGATCCAGAAAATACTGGCCCATGTCCATGAAGGCGCCTCCTCCGGCCAGGCGCTTGTCGCCGAACCAGAGCGGCGCATTCGGTTTGTCGCACGCGCGCCCTCTCAGACCCCAAAATTGCACATCCACCCGAAGGATGCGTCCAAGGCCACCTTCTGCAATCAGCGTCCGTGCCTCTTCCGCGATGTTCGAACGAAACCGCGAACTGTAATATTGAACGGTCAGATTCGTTCCTTCCAGAGCAGCCAGCACCTGTTTATTCTCTTGCACATCCAGAGCGCTTGGCTTTTCGCAGAGCACATGCTTCCCAGCGGCCAGGGCATCGAGCACCAAGGGGGTGTGGGCCATCGGTGGTGTGGCAATGTCGACCACGTGAATATCGTCGCGGGCCAACAGTTCGTGATGGTCCGTGGTTACCGCGACATCTGCCACGGCGTCGTCACCGAATTCTTCTCTCGCGGTCTCGACCCGTGCCAGCACCTGATCACGATGCAGGTCGCAGGCTCCGCGCCACGCGAGGGGGCCTTCCACGAGCCCGGGGACATGACCTTTTTTGGTTATGGCGCCGCAACCGATCAAGGCGATGCCGAATGATGAATCCTTCATGCTGCCACCTCCTGTCTGCGGGCGATGGCGGCCTCTAATTGCTCGCGAACCGCCGGTGCGACAACGTCCAGGTGGTTGGTGCCTTCCTTGACGATTTCCAATTGGATGGTGCCTGCGAAACCGGCATCCGCGTAAATGCCGATCAGCCGATCAAGATCAAAGGGCGAGGCATGCTCGTCGATGATTTTGAGATGGGCATTGGTCGCATGCGGGGCCATTTGAGTGAGATTCGCATACATGGCCTCGATTTCATCAGGATCTGGGGTGCCGCTGAGAATCGATTTGAAGCCGTTGCTCGGATCGGGACAGGTCGTGAGCCGTCGGCTGTCCACCGCATCGCGCAACTGGCGAATGCCGTCGGCATAGAGGAAAATCGTATTGTGATTTTCAAGCGCGAGATTCACCCCGCGATCTTCGGCGCGACGTGCGACCTTGCGGGTCTCCTCAATGACGAGCTGTTCGAGCCGCTTGGGATCCTCGCCTTCGACCCAGTAGCCGGTAAGGAATCGGAGATTTGGAACACCGGTTGCCGCTGCTTTGTCGCACCAATCCTCGATGTAACGGACGTTCGCCTGCCGCCAGGCTTCGTTTTTCACAAAGCTAAAGTCGTTGTAAGTGCTCCAGCAATTGATAACGATGTCACGTTCCCTGGCGTAATCGACGATGCGGCGCAGGGTCTCCAGATCATCGGCGGGAATATGTTGAACGGTCCCGGCTTTTCCCGTCATCAGCTCGACGGCATGGAACCCCCAGTTGGCTGCTTCATCGAGGAACTGCCAGATATCGTAGGCACCCTCTTTAAACGTGGCTTGACGGCTCCAACTGTGTAATCCGATCTTCATTCAACCAATTTACCGGTAGGGAACAGCAAGGGGAATGGCGATAGAAGGGGGATTTATGTCATTTTACGACCTAATCTTGCTTTGACTTCGGGCGGGTTCCACGTCGATGATTCATGATGCCCATTTCGGCAGGTTCTTTATTAGTCGACTGCTTGCGCGCGAGCTATCGCCCGCTGGTTTTGGATCGTCGTCTAACGATCCAGCGCATCGCGCGGGAACGTTGGTATGCCGGAACCGGTATCCGGCCCGCAGTGGCCCGGACCTGTATCTGGACGGTGGTCCTGCGTGGCAGCATGTTTCTCCACCACGACGGTCGTGAGGAACGAGTCGGGGTGGGGGAATTAGCGGCGATCCCGGAGGGTGCGTCTTACCAACTTTGGTTGTCCGAGGATGAGGACTGCGAGCATGTGATTATGAATGCCACGGGCGACCATTGTACACGGTGGTGGCGATTTTTGAATCGTGAAACGCCCGCCGTTCTCATCACCCGGCGTCGACGTGAAATCGAGCAGGTCATTGACTTGATGCTCCAACATTTGGAGGCTTCCGATCACAACGACCGTTGGTCGGCGGGACACTATTTTCAGGCGATGTTAAGTGTCATTGCCGTTGATCAGCAACACGCCGCTGGGCTGACATCCTCTGCGGCGCGGTATGCCGAAACGGCTCGCGATGCTATAGATCGGGATCCCACGGCATTGGCTGGAATGGATACCCTCGCAGAGGAAGTGGGGGTCAGCCGCGATTACCTGACACGGTGTTTTCGGAGCCATTTTCAGGAAAGCCCGGGCCTTTACTTGCGGCGGCGCAAGATGGATCACGCCTGCGAACTGTTGCTCACGGGCAACCAGACGATGGCCGATATCGCAGAGATCCTCGGATACAGCGACGCGTTTGCATTTAGTAAAGCCTTCAAGCAACACACCGGATTGAGTCCACGGGATTGGACTCGGCAATTTGTGGCCTGAGGAGAAGAATATCGCAGACGTGAGTGAACGACATAGCGCAAGGCGGCGTTAGGAAGCGGTGTCAGGCCGGAGCGATGCGAGTGGGTAGGGTGCCAGAGCGTTCCATCTCGGCTCGAGCCAAGCGCAAAAGCATGGTGTGGCGTTGCTCGAGGTCCTGATGCCACCGATTTTCAAGTTGATCGGGATCCACCTCCAGATGGTAGAGTTCGCCGTAACGCTCCGTGTGGGCGTAGACGACTATTTTCCAGCCATTGTGGACTAGCGTCGTTTGGTGCAGATCAACGGTGTCGAGTTCGGGATGCAGGATATTACGACTGGCGACATGATCGATAAGAGCCCAATCCCGGACGGACTCCACCTCGCCACGCACCACGGGCAATTGCGAAATTCCCTGCACTCCTGGAGGCAGGGAAATGGCGGCGGCATCACAGGCCGTGGGTAAGAGATCGACCAGACTCGCATGGGCGGGCACCAGTCCACGGCCAAGACCGGCGCCGCGATCGCCGCCCCACCACATGAGCATCGGAATACGCTGATTATCGTCGTAGCTGGGCGTCCCCTTGCCCCACATCCCGTGGCGCCCCATGAGTTCCCCGTGATCGCTGGTAAACATGACGAGGGTGTTCTCGAGTTGGCCCGCGCGGCGGAGGCTATCAAGGAGGCGACCGACGTAATCGTCGACCATCGCGCACATGCCGAGGTAAGCCCGCACAGCGGCTTCCGGGTCGGGCTGTTTGCTGGCGAGTTTGGTGTCGGGAATATTAATGCCGTCCCAGAATTTTGTCTGGTCGTCGTCCGACCAATAGTGGCCTTCGAGGAAGCGGCGATAGAAGGGTGGTTTGCTGTTGAGTTCGGAGTCCGCGACGCCGCCCAGATCGACTTGCGACATGTCGACCTGAGAGTAGTAAGGTTCCGGACAGATCAAAGGATAGTGTGGGTCCTGATAATTTGCCATGGCCAACCAGGGCCGTCCATCGTGGCTTTCGGAGATCCATCGCGCAGTTTCGTCGGTGATCCAGGCATTTTGGGTGAGCTCAGGATCGATATTCCAACAGCCGACCGTAGGCCGATTCACCCCATTGCCATGCAGGGCATCGATGGCGGGCAGGTCGACACCGCGATCCTCTAGCCAAGCCCGGTAATGGGCGTTGGGTTGGCCCGCGGCGTTGTGGTGCCGATGATGGCGCAGGAATTCGAAACCACAGTAGGGACCATCGAAGTTGCGCCAGAAATCGCTGCCCGGACACGCCGCGTTGAGGTCGACGCCGGCGACATGTTGATCCTCAATCCGGCGCGAGACGAAATGGGTTTTACCGATGAGGGCGGTGCGATAACCGGCATCGGCAAAGAGAGTGCCAAGAGTCGGTCCACAGAGCGCCGACACGGGGCTCATCCCGATGGTCCATGCGCCATGACGGGTGCTATACTGGCCAGTGATCATGCTAACTCGCGCGGGCGTGCATACGGGTGAAGAGGAATAAGCACGTTCAAAGCACACTCCCTCGCGCGCTAGACGGTCGAGGTTGGGCGTGTGCAAACCTGGTGTGCCCCAAAGCGAGAGAGCGTCCCAGCGTTGTTGGTCGGTGGTGATAAGGAGGATGTTGGGTTGGGACATAGCGATTTGCTGAGTGGCTAAAAGAATGAGTGATGATGATAAAATGCCGTGGCCGCATGCCGTTATAGCGTCGAATTGTGCGCGACACCATGGCCATTTGCGCGATCGGCATGTTGAATTCTGAGTTCAACGGGATAACAAGGTTATGATTTTCGGCATAGGCACTGGTAGAGTTCTTCTGCGGGGCTCAGGGAGCACTGAAGAGCTGAGAGGCGGTGAGATTGAGGTGGCTGAGCCTTGCGAGGCGTGAATCATGCTGGGCGGAGCGGCACCGGTGAAACCGGCTTTCGCAATCCGATGCCCTTCGCTCAATCGAGAATTACGACACCGTCCTCGGCGAGATGGAGGCAGACACGGGTGCCGAGATTTTTTACGCCGTCAGTCACGTCTTGATTTGGATCCGGAAGAACGATCGCGGTTTGAATCGCCAGAAATGGGAACCACTCTTCTTTGGTGGCGACCACGACATCCTCTTCAGCAATGTCCCTTTGTGGGATATCGCCATCAAGCGCGGGCTCGGAAAAATGACGTTGGAAGGCGACCTGGCGGATTTTTCGCAAAGGTTGGAAAGCCGGCATGGCTTCCGGCGACTCGGGATCGAGGTGCCTGATTTGTGCCGGTTGGAAAAATACGTGGAACGTCGATTGGTGCCGCCCTTGTGGAGTCCGTGCTCCAGCCGGCGCCGCCCCTGAAGCCACGACTCTCTCAACCGTCGTCGGCCAGCACTGCCCCGCCGCTGATTGCCTTAGATCACTCCAAAACTAAACTTCCCGCAACTCCATCCATTCTGTCAAGACTAGTTAGGTTGGAGATGGCAAAGGGTTTCTGGGCCGTCCCGCTCCTCGATTTACTCGGCCTCGCGCACCACCCGGAATCCGATGTAAGCCGAGCCGCTATCGCCCTGCCAGTAACCGCGCATGGAGCAGCGGGCACCGATCGGGCCTAACATCCAGGAACCGCCGCGGACGACCCGCCAGTTGCCGAATTCCTGGGCAGGCGCTTCTTTTGGGCCGGTTGGATCGGTGACGACCTCCTCTTTCGCTTCTTCACGCATCCGGCGTTGGTACTCTTTTTCCAGGTAGATGTCGTTCGTCCATTCCCAGACATTACCGTGCATATCGTGGAGGCCCCACGGGTTGGGCGGATAGGAGCCGATCGGGGCCGTGTAGACGTATCCGTCATCATGACGTTTGGCGACTTCGATGACTCGTTGACGTGCGGTGGCGTCGGAATAAAGCTCGGCGAAAGAAGCGTCGGCCATATTGCCTGTTTTCACAACGTCCTGCGGATCGTTGCCGGTGCTGTAGATCGTGTCAGTGCCGGCACGGCAGGCATATTCCCATTCCGCTTCGGTTGGCAACCGGTATTGGCGGCCTTCCACCTGGGTCATCCATTGGCAGAAAGCGTTCGCATCTTCCCAGCTGATCCCGACGACTGGATGATTGCCCGCCTGTTCAAAACCGGGCGATTGCCAATCGGCTTCGGGCAGCGTATCGATCATGAGAACGCCGGGACGGTCGTCAGGGACCGGAGTGAGGATGCCGCCTGCGGCTTCTACGGTGGAATGATAACCGGTCGCTTCAAGGAAACGCTTCCATTGATCGACGGTCACTTCGTGCGTGGCGATTTCGAACGGCTCGGTGAGCCGCACTTGATGCGCTGGGCTTTCCTTGAACCGCATCTCATAGGTGCTGCCAACTCCGTCGGGTATCGTATCATAGGGATGAGTCGTTTCGATGACGTTAGTCCCATCGTGCTTGCTTGCCCCCATCCGAAATTCGCCCGCCGGAAGCCGGACGAATTGGGTGCCGAGTGAGTCGGTGCCGGCCGGTTCGGCGGCGTGGAGGATGGGAGTAATGCTAAACGCCAGAATGATCCCGGCGAGAAGTGAACCTTTGGGGGGGCACGGCGACTTCATGCGCTGATCAATTCCGGGATCGGGCCTTTGCTGTCTTGGAAATTGGCCGGGGCTTGGACGCCAACCCGGTCGAGCATCGTGTGCCACATCCTTGCGAGCGGCGTATTGTCTGGCATGGCCAGGTGGCCCTGGTGTTGCACGCCGAGGGCTTTGCCGCCGGTCAGGACAGTGGGGAGAAGATCCTTGGAATGCCCCATGCCCATGCCGCTGCTGAAGCCGAGCACGGTGTGATCGAGCAGCGTGCCGTTGCCTTCCTTAATCGAACTGAGCCGGTCGAGGAAGTAAGCCCAGTTGTTCATATAGATCACATCCATGCGGGCCAGTTCGGCGAGTTTCTCCGCTTTGTTACTGTGATGGGAGAGATCGTGGTAACCGCCGATGGCGCCATATTCATCGGTGATATCGCCTCCGCCGGATAGTTCCCGCCGGACGATATGGCTGATGACACGAGTGGAATCGGTCTGCCAGGCGAGGGCAATGAGGTCATACATCAGTTTCTGATGCTGATCGTAGCTTTCGGAGCCGGCATTCTCGGGGTCGACGAACTGCATCGTCTTTTTGTAAGCGCTCAGGTCGGGCTCGGGTTTCGGTTTGTCTAGCCAGGCCTTGCTTTTCTCCAATTGCTTTTCCGTTTCGCGGATGGAGTTGAAATATTGATCCATCTGTTCCTGATCGGATTTGCCGAGGAACCGGTTGAGATCGGTGGCCTGATCCATCACGAGATCGAGCACACTGCCGCGCTGATGGTAGAACTCCCGTTGATTATCGAGTTGACCTGGCTTGATCGGGCGGAAGAGCCGTTCGAACACCTTGGCGGGATCGCTCTGTGAGATCATCGGAATGCCTTGTTCGTTGTGGGAAAAAGCGGACGAGGTTCCAGAGGTTCCCTGTTCAGATAGAATGAGAGAATCGAAACGGACATCCTGGCCGAGGGTCTTGGCCGCAAGCTGGTCCGGTGAAATTCCCTTTTCACCGCTCGGCCCATAGCCGGTGCCGAAGGCGTGCTGGCCCTGGTGCGCCCCGCCGTTCTCGAGCCAAATGCCGGAAAGCACCGTGAAGTCGTTCTTGTATTTCGCGAGTGGCTTCAGGATTTGAGTCATTTGATAGTCGCGCCCGAACTCTTTCGGAAAGAACTCGCGGGTATTCATGCCGATCCCGAAGTAGAACATGCCCATACGCGGAGCCACCCCTGGCGCGGCCGAGGCGAGCGCGCGAGCCTGCGGCCACATGGCTTCGAGATAGGGGAGGGCTAGGCAAGCGCCGATGCCTTTGAGACAGTGACGGCGGGAAAGGCGTTTGTTTTTGATTAGGTTCATGGGTTTGGATCTCCGGTGTGGGTTGGCTTACTTGCGTTTAAAGAGGTTGCTGGTGACAATTTCTTTGATCATCGTCCGCATCTTGTAACTATCAGCCGCCATGGTCCGGCTGATGCGGTCGACCTCACTCTCTTCGTAAGGAGCGACGTCACGGCCGAGGGCATACATCACGAATTTCTCCGTGAGCGCATGGCAGAAACGTTCTTTATCCTCGACCATCAGGGTGATGAATTCGTCGAAGGTCTGGAATGAGTTCCCATTCGTGAATTCACCGCTCGGATCGATCGGCGGCGCATCGCGTTTTGAGAAATTCTCGCCGTTTTGAAATTCACGCCATTGGCCCATGACATCGAAGTTTTCGAGCGCCACCCCATACGGATCGATTTTGCGATGGCAAGCGGCGCAGGTTTCGATCTGTTTGTGTTGCTTCAATCGTTCTTTGACCGTGAGATTTTCGCCTTCGATGTTCGGCTCGATTTCCCCGGCGTTCGGTGGAGGGGGATTGGGCGGGTCATTGAAAAAGACTTCCTTCACATAGACTCCACGGGTGACCGGCTTGGTGCGGACGCCGTCGGAGCCGTAACGATGGACGCCAGCCATGGTGAGCAGACCGCCCCGGGGCAGATCGGGAGGCAGGCTCACTTTTTGGAATTCTTCCCCCTGCACCTCCTTGATGCCGTAGAATTTGGCGAGCCGTTCATTGAGCATGGTAAAGTCGCTCTGAATGAAGTTGAGAACGGACTGGTCGCGATGCAGGATTTCTTCGAAGAACGCGAGGGCTTCCTGTTCCATCGCATCGAGGAGTTCCGGCTCGACTTTGCCGTAGATCTCGGTGGACGGATCGAATTTGTTGAATTCATCGACACGCAGCCATTGGGTGGCAAATCCTTCGGTCAGGGCTTTCGCTTTCGGATCGGCCAGCATCCGGTCAACTTCGGCGCGTAGCACATCGGGATTTCGAATCTGTCCTGACATGGCGAGTTGCAGCAGCCGTGGATCGGGGGTGGTGCTCCAGAGGAAGTAAGAGAGCCGGGAAGCGAGTTCGAACGCATTGACCTCGCGCGTTTCCGCATTGAAACGGGGGTCGGCTTCGATGGCAGGCGGGAGGTTAGGTCCGGAAAGATAAAGGAAGTGGGGGGAGCTGAGCACCGCAGCGATACCGGCTTGCAAGGCTTTGCGCGGGTTGCCGAGACGTTCGGTTTCCGATCGGACCAGAGTAAGGACCTTTTCCACTTCGCCATCGGCGACCGGCCGGCGGAACGCGCGGGCCATGAAGTGTTTCATGCCGGTCTCGATATCCAGGCTGCCATCAGCGGCGGTGAAGTATTGTTCTTGGACAATTGGGGGCCAAGGCTGGATCGGGCCTTCGATTTCGACCCAGTCGATGACGGCGTAGGGATGCTGGTCGAGTTCCAGCGTGGCGGAGCTGGGGATTCGGTGATGGAAGAATCCTTCCATGGAGGCGCGCGCGGTCTGTCGAGCCTGTTTGCGTAGCAGCTCGGGAGTTTCCTTGGCACCACCGCGGCTGCGTTGCTTTTCGAAACCGAGACGGCGCGAATGAACGGTGTCGTCGTTGATCAGTTCGGTTCCGTTACGCACTTCCAGCACGAAATTTTTTGAACCGGGAGCGTTGAGTTCGTCGATGAAGTAAGTGAATTCAAAAACCTGCGGCCTTTCCGAGAGGACCAGCTCCCAGCTTTCGCCGCTTTTCGGTGGGTGATTCCAGTTGCGGGTAACCAAAGTCACCGGTTTGCCTTCGTTTGCGTTCCGGCTCCAGGCATGAATCCGCACGACATACTTTCCTTTCACCGGATGAAGCTCATCCGTTTCTCCATAATGAAGCTCGTCGAACCAGCGGCCGAGGGTGTGGAATTTTCCATCGCGAAGAATCGCTTTACCGTCGGCGGTGGCATCGGCCTCGAACGAGCCCTGCATATCACGATCGAATTTACCGTGCGTACGCCAGGATTGCCGTCGAATTTCTTTCGGAAATGCAGGCTGCTCCGTGGTGGCGACCGTCCGCTTGGCGATCTCCTGTGCGACATCGACATAAAGGCCCATGAGGGAAGCGTCGAGGGTGAGCCCTTTACTCATTTTCTTGAAGTCATGCACCTCGCTGTCTTCGGGCAACACTTCCATCGGCGATTCGCCCTGGACCCATTCGAGTCCGGTCAGGTCCCGGATCGTATTGGCGTATTCCTGACGGGTCATTCGGCGGATGAGCACTTCGCCGCCAGTGCTTTGAGCCATGGCCTCGGCAGTCTGCAACCGTTCGGCCAGCCAGTCCGCGACCTGCACGCTCACTGCTTCGTCCGGTTGCGGGGCTTTCTTTGGGGGCATCTCGCCGAGGTAAAGGCTATCGCGGACCTCCTGCCATTTGGCGGCGGATTCGTGGTCGAGAAAGGCCGCTTGATCGAAGGCGAGTGTGTCGAGCTGTAAATCGGCTTCGGCCTCTTCGCCAGAATGGCATTCGTAACAAAATTGACGGAGAAACGGTTCAGGTGACAGCTCATTAGCCGGCGAAGACGTGACGAGCGATGCGGTGAACCATACAACAAAAAGGGGGAAATGGCGTGGCATGAATGAGAAAGTCGAATGAAGAAGGTGCCTGAACTCTTACCGTATTCTCCGTTGTTTCTAAATTCATCCATTCATGATCTGAAACCGTTTAGAAATACGATGGTAT